>Ga0182024_10003615_pt1 | contig 36564 bp, 28 predicted proteins | sample P32metaG_FD_120480 | JGI IMG/M metagenome (GOLD analysis project Ga0182024, IMG submission 120480) | Permafrost microbial communities from Stordalen Mire, Sweden - P3-2 metaG (Illumina Assembly) | ecosystem: Environmental > Terrestrial > Soil > Wetlands > Permafrost | place: Sweden: Stordalen...
GCCCAGCTCGGCATCGTGTTCCTGCTGTTCCTGATCGGCCTCGAACTGTCGCTGCATCGGCTGTTGACGATGCGCCGCCTGGTGTTCGGCCTGGGCGGCCTGCAGGTTGTCGTCACCGGCGCACTGCTTGCGGGCGTCGCGGCGCTCGCCGGTCAGACGCCCTCGCACGCGATCATTCTCGGCACCTGCCTGTCGCTGTCCTCGACCGCGATCGTGCTGGAGCTTCTCTCGAACCAGGAGCGCGTCACCAGCACTGTGGGCCGCATCAGTCTGTCGGTCCTGCTGGCGCAGGATCTCGCCGTCATCCCCATACTGATGTTCATCTCGATCCTGGCGGCAGGGGCCGGCGGTTCGGTGATCGCGACGCTCGGCACCGCGGTGCTGCAGGCCGCCATCGCGGTCGCGGTCATCGTCTTGTTCGGCCGCGTGCTGATGCGGCCGCTGTTCCGCCTGGTCGCGACCGCGCGATCGAGCGAGCTGTTCATCGCCGCCGTGCTGTTCGTGATCGTCGGCGCCGGCGTGATCGCCAACCAGGCCGGCCTGTCCATGGCGCTCGGCGCTTTCGTCGCCGGTCTCCTTCTTGCCGAGACCGAATACCGCAAGGCAATCGAGGCGACCATCGCGCCGGTCAAGGGGCTACTGCTCGGCATCTTCTTCTTCACCGTCGGCATGGACATCGATTTTCGCGAGTTCGTGCGCGAGCCGCTGTGGCTGATCGGCGGCGTGGCCGCTCTGATCGCCGTCAAGTCGCTCATCGTGATCGCGCTCGCAAAGCTGTTCCGCCTGTCGTGGCCGGTCGCCATCGAGACCGGCCTCCTGCTCGGCCCGGGCGGCGAGTTCGCCTTCGTCGGCATCGGCATGGCGAGCGAGTTCCAGTTGATCGAGCCGCGGCTGGCGAGCTTCACGCTCGCCGTCACCTCGATCACGATGGCGCTGACGCCGCTGCTTTCCTTCGCCGGCCGGCGTCTGGCATCGCGGCTGCGGGCGAACCGGCCCGTGGACTCAACGCTGTCGGTGCGGCCGACCGCGGGGCAGCGGCACGCCATCGTCGTCGGCTACGGCCGGGTCGGCAAGGTGGTGTGCGCGCTCCTCAAGGAGCACGGCATTCCCTACATCGCCGCCGACCTCGATGCCCCGACCGTGACCCGCGACCGCCGCGAAGGCCACGAGGTCTTTTACGGCGACGCGGCCGATCCGAAATTTCTCGAAATCTGCGGGCTCGACAAGGCGGCTGGCGTCGTCATCACCATCCACACCCGCGACCTGATCGACGAGGTGGTCGAGCACGTGCGGGCGATGCGGCCCGACATCCTCATCGTCGCGCGCGCCCGCGATGCCGACCATGCCCGTCACCTTTATTCGCTCGGCGCGACCGATCCCGTGCCCGAGACCATCGAGGCGAGCCTGCAGCTATCGGAGGCCGCCTTGGTGGGCCTCGGGGTCCCGACCGGTCCGGTGATCGCCTCGATCCACGAGAAGCGCGACGAGATCCGTCACGCCCTGCAGCAGGCCGCCGAGGAAGCCGGTTTGGGCGGCATCCGTTCGATGAAGGCCAAGACCGACGAACCCGGCGGCGGATGATCGGCGCTGCGCCCATCATGCGAGGCGCCGGCGCCATCGTTGCGCACCGGACGGCGCCTTCGCGCCAGCAATTGTGTCGGCTCCGGCCTGTTCGTAAAATGTTTCTCTGGTGCGATGCGCCGCTGCCGGCGGCGGCTTGATGGAGACGGCTCGATGTCGGTGACGCCCGCGAGGCTGGCGCTGTCGGTGCTTGCGATGCTGTTTGCTGCCTGTGCCGCATTGGCCGAAACGGCTTATCCGGAGCGGCCGATCGCCATGGTGGTGACGTTCGCGGCCGGCGGATCGTCGGACGTGCTCGCCCGCGCGGTCGCGGACGCGGTGTCGCGGGGGCTCGGCAGGGGGGTGGCGGTGGACAACCGGCCGGGCGCGGGAGGCCATATCGGCGCCGAGGCGGTCGCGCACGCGGCGCCCGACGGTTACACGATCCTGTTCGGCACCAACGGCACGCTCGGCATCGGACCGGCGCTCTACCAGCATCTGCGCTACGATCCGCTGCGCGACCTCGCGCCGGTCGGGCTCCTGCACAAGCTGCCGCTCCTTCTGATCGTCAATCCGTCGATCCCGGCAAAGACGCTGCCGGAGCTGATCGACTACGCGCGCGCCAATCCCGGCAAGCTTTCGTTTGCATCGGCCGGCGTCGGCTCGGTGTCGCATCTCGCCGGCGAACTGTTCAAACAGGAAGCCAAGATCGACATCCTGCACGTGCCCTACAAGGGCGGCGGCGCGGCGGTGGCCGATCTCGTTTCCGGCCGCGTCGCGATGATGCTCGAAACCATCCCGAACGCCCTGCCGCTCGCGCGCAGCAGTCAGATGCGCGCCATCGGCGTCACCACCAGCGAGCGCTCTTCCTCGGCGCCCGATATCCCGACGCTGGCCGAAGCGGGCCTGCCCGGCTTCGATGTCAGCGCCTGGACCGGACTGTTCGTGCCGGCGGGCACGCCGGGCGCGATCGTCGATCGCCTCAATGCCGAAACCCGAAAGGTCGCAAGCGAGAAGGACTATGTCGCGCTCATCCAGAACATGGGAACGGACGTCGCCAGCTTTACCCCCGAGGCGTTCGGCGCCTTCGTGCGCGACGACATTGCACGGTGGAAAAAGGTCATCGACCACGCCGGTATCGAGCGGATAGAGTGAAACCAATGACGCAACGTCAATTGTTCGCATAACGGAGAGACGTCATGAGCTACGAATCCATCACGGTCGAGCCGGTTTCTCCGCATATCGGCGCCGAGATCGGCAACATCGATCTGACCAGGCCGCTGCCGAACAAGCAGGTCGAAGAGCTGCACCAGGCGTTCATCCAGTACCAGGTGATCTTCTTTCGCGATCAGAAGATCAGCTTCGACGACCAGATCAGGCTCGGCCGCCATTTCGGCCCGCTCGGCGCCCATGTCGGCAAGTCGACCATCAGCAAGACCACCGACAACCCCTATGTGCGTAAATTCCATTACGACGAGAAATCGACGCAGATTTCCGGCGAGAATTTCCACTCCGACCAGTCCTGCGCGCCGGTCCCGCCGCTCGGCAGCATCCTCTACAATCACACCGTGCCGCCTGACGGCGGCGGCGACACCATGTTCGCCAGCATGTATGCGGCCTACGATGCGCTGTCGCCCGGCATGAAAGCCTACCTTGCGGGATTGACCGCCACCCACGACGGCACGCGGGTGTTCGGTCCGGGCACGCCGGTCTCGGTGCATCCGGTCATCATCAGGCATCCGGTGACCGGCAGGAAGGTCATCTACGTCAACACCGACTTCACCGCGAAGATCGACGGAGTGCCGGCGCTCGAAGGCGAGCGCATCCTGCGGTTCCTCATCGATCACTGCAACAAGCCGGAATGGACCTGCCGCTTCCGCTGGCGCGCGCACTCGATCGCGTTCTGGGACAATCGCTGCACGCACCACAAGGCCATCTGGGACTATTGGCCGAACGTGCGTTCCGGCTTTCGCATCCAGGTGGAAGGAACGTCGCCGCCCGAAGCCGGGTGATCAGGACCCGGGTGCCGCGCCGCGCTTCGCGGTGACCGGCACAAACCCCACGGCGTGGGAATCAGCGGCCTGGTGCTGCGGCGGCGAGCTCGAGCACGCGCGGCAGATTCGCCGGCAGCGATGGGGCATGCTGCAGTTCGGAGAGGGTGTGCAGGAAAGTGGTGAACCAGTTCTGCACCGAGCCCCGGCGCAGCTTGTTTACCATGGCGAGCCAGCGTTCGCGCCGCTCCTCGATCCTCATGTTGAGCGCGGTCGCGATCTGCCGCGCCATGCCGTCGATATCGTGCGGGTTGACGAGGAGGGCGGTATCGAGCTCCCTGGCCGCGCCGGCGAACGATGACAGCACCAGCACGCCGGGATCAATCGGATTCTGGGTCGCCACGTACTCCTTGGCGACGAGGTTCATGCCGTCGTGCAGTGGCGTGACCAGCCCGACATGGGCGATGCGATAGAAGCCCGCCAGCGTGAGCTGTGAAAAGCCCTTGTTGAGGTAGCGAATCGGCATCCAGTCGGGTTCGCCATGCCGGCCGTTGATCTCGCTGACCAGCGAGGCGAGCTCGGCCTTGAGCTCACGGTAGGCGCGGATGTTGCCGCGCGAGGGCACCGCGACCTGCAACATCGCGACGTTGCGCTTCAAGGCCGGCCATAGATCCAACATGCGGTCGAAGGCGCGCACCCTGTTGGCGATGCCCTTCGAATAGTCCAGCCGGTCGACGCCGAGCACGAGCTTGGCGCCCTGCAGGCTGTTGCGCAGCCGCACCACTTCGGGGCGCGTCATCGCCTTGTTCGCCCGCGCGGCGAATTCCTCGACATCGATGCCGATCGGGAAGGTGGCGAGCTGGGTCCAGCCCCACTCGGTCGCGACCGTGCCGTCGACGGCGGTCAGGCCAAGCTCGTATTTGAGATAGGCCTCGAAATTCTGCCGGTCCGCCACGGTCTGGAAGCCGATCAGGTCGTAGGCCAGCATGTCGCGCACGAGATCGGCGTGGTGCGGCACCGCCGTCATGGTGTTCCAGTCGGCCCATGGCGTGTGCAGGAAGAAGCCGATCGGGCGACTCACCTGCAGCCGGCGCAGCTCCGCGCCCAAAGTGAGGAAGTGATAGTCCTGCACCCAGAACACCGCGTCCGGCTTGTTGAAACGCAGCAGCGCGCGCGCCATGAAGGCGTTGACTTCGCGGTAGGACACGTAGTTTTCGGCAGTGACACGGATGAGATCGGGCCGCGAATGCAGCGACGGCCACAGTGCCGAATTGGCAAAGCCCTCGTAGTAGCCGAGATAGTGCTTCGCCGGCATGTCGACGGTGGCGAGCGCACCGGCCCCGAGCGGCTCGATTTTGGCGAAAGAGTCCTTGGTCTGCGTCGGGTCGCTGGAATGGCCGCTGGAACCGACCCAGATCGCCCCGGATTCCTTGACCATCGGGATCAGCGCCGCTGCCAGCCCTCCGGCAATCGGTTCATCGGCTTTCGCCCGCGCGACGCGGTTTGAGACGACGACGACGGTCACGAAAGATGTCCTCCGGCTCCCTGGCGACAACGGGTTTGAGCGCCATTTGTTCCATCGGTGATGCACCGCAACATAAGCACCGGCAATTGCAAGGAGATTCTCGGCTGCCTTATTTCGCGGCATTTATCGAAAAGTCTTCTGGAAAAAATCCTCGTCGAACCCTTGTGGATCCTTCACCAAAATCGCGTCGCGGCGGCGCGGTGCGCTCAGGCCCACACGCGGTCTCGTGCGAGATCGGCGCGGAATCAGAAAACGAGCTTTTCACAGCGCGTTTGCGGTTCGGTTCCAGCACGGAACTTTCGGCGAACTCGTAGCGTTTTCAACCCGGAGGTTTGGCTCCGGGTTGCGCGGGCGGCGCACGCAATTGCGGTCGGACGACTTATATTATCAGAAATAATCAGACGAAATCATCGCGGAACAGAAACGATGCGCGCCCTCACTGTCGCGCCCGGTGTCGCCAATTCGGCACGGGTCGATGATGTCGCCGAGCCGCCGCTCACCGACGGCGCCGTGCTGGTGCGCACGCTCGCGCTCGGCGTCTGCGGCACCGATCGCGAGATCGTCTCGGGGTCGTACGGCTGGGCGCCGCCCGGCGAGAAGCGCCTGGTGATCGGTCATGAATCGCTCGGCGAGGTCCGCGAGGCGCCTGCCGGTTGCGGCTTCAAGGCTGGCGATCTCGTGGTCGGCATCGTGCGCCGGCCCGATCCGGTGCCGTGCCCGGCCTGCGCGGTTGGCGAGTGGGACATGTGCCGCAACGGCCTCTACACCGAGCGTGGCATCAAGGAGCGCAACGGCTACGGTGCGGATTTTTTCCGCATCGAGCCGGATTTCCTGGTCAAGCTCGATCCCGCGCTCGGCGCGAGCGGCGTGCTGGTCGAGCCGACCAGCGTCGTCGCCAAGGCCTGGGATCAAACCGAGCGCATCGGCCGCCGCTCGCGGGCCTGGGACCCGAAGACGGTGCTGATCACCGGCGCCGGGCCGATCGGTCTCCTGGCGGCGCTGATCGGCGCGCAGCGCGGCCTCGACGTCCATGTGCTCGACAATCGCGAAAGTGAGGAAAAGCGCCTGATCGTGCGCCAACTGGGCGGCACCTTCCATCTCGGCAGCATCGCCGACCTCGACGGTCTCAAGCCCGATATCCTGATGGAGTGCACCGGCGCGCCGAGCGTGGTGCGCGATGCGTTCGGCCGCACCGCATCCTGCGGCATCGTCTGCCTGGTCGGCGTCTCGGCGCCCGGGAGCGTCATGACTCTCGATATCGGCGGCATCAATCGCACCATGGTGCTCGACAACGACACCGTGTTCGGCACCGTCAACGCCAACCGCAGGCACTATGAGGACGCCGTCGCGACGCTGCAGCGCGCCGACAAGACCTGGCTCGCCCGCCTGATCACGCGGCGCGTGCCGGTCGAGCAGTGGACGCAATCGCTAGATCCGCAGCCGGACGACATCAAGGTCGTCATCGATTTCTCCTGACAAGATAGTTGCCGGCACCATGTCCACGCGGATCGAAGACTATGCGATGATCGGCGATTGCAAGAGCGCCGCGCTGGTCGGGCGCGACGGCTCGATCGACTGGTTGTGCTGGCCGCGCTTCGATTCGGAAGCGTGCTTTGCCGCGCTGCTCGGTTCGCGCGATCACGGCCGCTGGCTGGTCGCGCCGCGCGAACCGGCCACCGTCACCCGCCGCTATCGGCCCGACACGCTCATTCTCGAAACGCATTTCGAGACGGCGGAGGGCGCGGCGACGCTGGTCGACTTCATGCCGTTCCGCGACGACCATTCGGAGATCGTGCGGCTCGTCATCGGCACCCGCGGGCATGTGGCCATGCACACCGAGCTCATCCTGCGCTTCGGCTACGGCGCCGTGGTGCCGTGGGTCACCAAGCTCGAAGACGGGGCGCTGCGCGCCATCGCCGGGCCCGACATGACGTTGCTGCGTACGCCGGTGCATCTCAAAGGCAAGGACATGACGACGGTCGGCGAGTTCGTCGTGGGCCGGGGCGAGAGCGTGCCACTGGTGCTGACCTATGCGCGCTCGCACCGGGCGTTGCCGGCCTACCTCGACCCGACGATGTCGCTGCAGGCGACCGAAAAATTCTGGAAGGAATGGTCGGCGCGGTGCCGGCCTGCCGGGCAGTGGTCCGGCGCGGTGCGGCGCTCGGCGATCACGCTCAAGGCGCTCACCTATGGGCCCACCGGCGGCATCGTCGCCGCGCCGACCACGTCGCTGCCGGAACGGCTCGGCGGCGAGCGCAACTGGGATTACCGCTACTGCTGGCTGCGCGATGCCACGCTCACGCTGCTTGGCGCCATGCACGCCGGCTACTACGAAGAGGCGCAGGCTTGGCGCGAATGGCTGCTGCGCGCGGTTGCCGGTAGCCCCGGCCAGCTGCAGATCATGTACGGCATCGGCGGCGAGCGGCGGCTCGCCGAATGGGTCGCCGAATGGCTGCCCGGATACGAGAAGTCCGCGCCGGTGCGCATCGGCAATGCCGCGCACACCCAGCTCCAGCTCGACGTGTTCGGCGAGATCATGGACGTGCATCACCAGGCGCGGCGCGGTGGACTGTCGACCAACGAATCCGGATGGGACGCGCAGGTCAAGATTCTCGAGCACCTCAAGAAGATCTGGCTGGAGCCCGACCAGGGCATCTGGGAAATGCGCGGGCCCGCCCAGCATTTCACCTATTCGAAGGTCATGGCCTGGGTCGCATACGATCGCGGCATCAAGAGCGCGGAGATGTTCGGGCTGGAAGGGCCGCTCGACGAATGGCGCAAGTTGCGCGCTGAGATCCGCGATGAAGTGCTCGAGCGTGGCTACAACAAAGAGCTCGGCACGTTCGTGCAGGCGTACAGTTCGAAACTGCTCGACGCCAGCCTGCTGCTGCTGCCCTGCGTTGGCTTCCTGCCGGTCAGCGATCCGCGCATTGCGGCGACCGTCGCGGGGGTCGAACGACAGCTTCTGTGCGACGGTTTCGTCATGCGCTACAGCACCGAAGAGGTCGACGACGCGCTGTCGCCGGGCGAAGGCGCGTTCCTCGCCTGCAGCTTCTGGCTGGTCGACGTCTACACGCTGCAGGAGCGCTTCGCCGAGGCCGAGGCGCTGTTCCGGCGGCTGGTCGGCCTGCGCAACGACGTCGGCCTGCTCAGTGAGCAATACGACCCGCGCGCCAAGCGCCTCGTCGGCAATTTCCCGCAGGCGTTCTCGCACCTCGCGCTGATCAACAGCGCCTATAACCTGACGCGCGCGCGAAAGCCGGTGGACCAGCGTGCCCAGGACGAGTACGCGCCGCCCGACGAGTACGCGCCGCCCGACGAGCGCGCGCCGCCGGAGGAAGCGAAGGTAGCGGCGGATTGACGCATTTGGCGCCGCGGCGGCGGCCGTAAGATGGCGCCGCGGATGGTTTCGCGGGCGCATTGTGCGTTTCTTTGTTTTTCAGCGAGGTATTGGGAAGCTCCCTCGAAAAGCCGGTCCTGAAACGACTGCGACATAGCCGCCCTGACGGCGCACGGTCGCGACCGCGAAGCTAGACTGGGAGCAATAAGAGACGGCCATCACCGACACCGCGATTTTGGGTGCGGGGGCGAACAGGAGGAACACATGAAACGGCTTTGCTTGCTTGTCGCCGCCGCGACGGTATTCGCCGCGCCGGCATTCGCCGAGGACACCATCACCATCGGCATGACGGAATCGCAGACCGGCCCGCTCAATGTCGATTCATTGGGCCAGAGCCGCGGCTATCAGTTGTGGCGCGACGACGTCAACGCCGCAGGCGGCATCAAGGCGGGCGGCAAGAGCTACAAGGTCAAGTTCATCAGCTATGACGACCAGTCCGTGGGCGGCCGCGTGCAGCAGCTCTACACGCGCCTCATCGTCCAGGACAAGGCGCAATTCCTGTTCGGACCGTACTCCTCCGGGCTGACCGCGCCGGCGGCCGTCATCTCCGAGCAGTACGGCAGGATCATGCTCGACTCCGGCGGCGCCGAGGAAAAGCCCTTCGAGCTCGGCAACAAGTACCTGTTCCTGGTGATCACCTCGGCCGGCCATTATCTCTCCGGCGCGGTTGCGGCGCTGGCGGCGAAGCAACCGCACGCCAAGGTCGCGCTGGTCTATTCCGACGATCCGTTCTCCAAGACCGTGCTGGGCGCCGCCAAGGCGCAGGCGAAGCAGGCCGGGCTCGACGTCGTGATGGATGAATCCTACGCGCCCTCCACCACCGATTTCGGTCCGATCGTCAACAAGATCATCTCGTCGAACGCCGATGCGTTCCTCGGCGGCGGTCATTATTCGGATGGCGCCACGCTGGCGCGCCAGATGCACGACCAGAAGGCGAATTTGAAGTGGGTGTCGATCCTGGTGGCGCCCGGCGACGATAAGTTCGGCGAACTCGGGGCCGCTGCATTGGGCGTCACCGTGCCCTCGCAATGGGAAATCCAGGTTTCCTACAAGCCGCAATTCGGGCCGACGACCACCGAATTCGCCAAGGCCTTCACCGACAAATTCCACGCGCCTGCGGATTATCATTCGGCATCCGGCTACACCGACGGCATGATCCTGCAGCATGCGATCGAGCAGGCCGACTCCATCGATCCGGAAAAAGTAACGGCGGCACTCAACGCCATGGACGTCACCACGTTCTTCGGGCACATCAAGTTCGCCAGCGATCCCGCACATCACGGCCTCCAGCTCGCGCACGAGATGGTGCTGGCGCAGTGGCAGATGGTGAACGGCAAGCTCGCCCGCCAAGTGGTCTGGCCCGAGGCGGCAAAGTCCGCCGATCTGCTCTACCCGATACCCGCGGCCACCCAGTGAGCATGATTGCGAAAAGCGGCCCCCGGCTTTCACATAAGATCGTGCGCAAACGCAAAACCTGATCAACCCGGGACCGATGGCGCCGCCGCCGGTCCCGACTGCTTGAAGCCAGCATGCTCGGCATCATCGCTTCGATCATCGACGGCGTGCTGGTTGGGCTCGTTTACGGGCTCGCCGCCATGGGCCTCACCCTGATCTGGGGCGTCATGGACGTCATCAACCTGACCCACGGCACGATGATCGTCGCCGGCATGTTCGCGCTCTACGGCCTGGCGAGCGTGCTCGGCGTGCCGCCTTATCTCGCGTTGCCGCCGGTGCTGATCGGCGGCTTCCTCGTTGGCGTCCTGCTCTATTGGGTCGCCGTCCATCGCATGGTCGGCCGGCCGCCGCTGATGAGCCTGTTGTCGACCTTTGCGGTCAATCTCGTCTTGATCGGCGTCGGCACCGGCATTTGGGGCACGGCGCTGTTCAACGTCGCGGTCTCGCTGCCCGGCGTGAGCATCGGCCGCTATACCTTTCCGGGCGCCCATATCCTCGCCGCCGTGCTGGCGGCGGTGATTGCCGGCTTGCTCTATCTCTTTCTGCACCGCACCCGGCTGGGCAAGGCGGTGCGCGCGGTCGCCAACAACCGCGAGGCCGCGGAGCTGGTCGGCATCCCGACCACGCGCGTGCTGGCTGTCACGGTCGGCTGCGGCGTCGCCCTGGCCGGCGTGTCGGGCATGCTGATCGGCACGCTGTTTCCCTTCACCGTGCTGTCCGGCGACGGCTTCCAGCTCAAGAGCTTCGTCGTGACCGTGCTCGGCGGCTTCGGCAATCCGGTGGGCGCGCTCCTGGGCGGCGTGGCGCTCGGGCTGCTTGAAGGCGCGGTGACGCCCTTCGTACCGGTGAGCTGGACGCTGGTGATCGAGTTCGTGCTGTTCGTGCTGGTGCTGATCGCCTTTCCCGGCGGCATTTTTGCGTCGCGGCGCGGGGCGCTGTGATGCTGCGCCTGATGCGCCGGCCGTTCTTCTGGATCATCGCGCTGGTGATCGCGGTCTTCGCGCTCGCACCCGCGATCGGCGACGACGTCGAGCTGCGCGAGAGACTGGCGCTCGCCACCGTCTACATCACGCTGGCGAGCAATCTCAATCTGATGCTCGGCTATGCCGGCTACGTCAATTTCGGCAGCATCGTCTTTTTCGGTCTTGGCGGCTACATCTGCGTCTGGCTGGTGAACGCGCACAATGTGCCTCTCGCCGCAAGCTTGCTCGCGGCCGGCATCGGCGTCAGCGCGCTGGCGCTGCTTTTCGGCCTCGGTATTCTGCGCCTGCGCGGCGCGTTCTTCGCGCTGTCGACCATCGGCATCAACGAAGCGGTGCAGGCCTTCGTCCAGAACTTCGAGCCGTGGGGTGGTTCGGCGGGCATCTATATTTCGCCGGCGGTGTTCCAGCCGCTTGGTGGCGCGGCGCGGGCGCTGTGGCTGATCTACTTCATGCTGGTTGCGGTCATGGGGCTGTCGCTCTATTTGAGCTACGCCATCAAGACCTCGAAATTCGGCCTCGGTCTTCTCGCCATCGGCCAGAACGAGGACGCAGCGGCGGTGCTCGGCGTGCCGACGCCGCTCTACAAGGCGCTGGTTTACAGCACCTCGGCGTTTTTGCCGGCGATCACCGGCGGGCTCTATTTCTTCAAGAGCGCCTTCATCCAGCCATCCGATGCCTTCGATCTGTCGCTGTCGACGGAAGCGATCGTCATCGCCATGCTGGGCGGGCAGGGGACGGTCACCGGCGTGGCGCTCGGCGCCTATCTGTATGAAGAGCTGCGCGGCTACCTGCTGACCTCCGAGACCTTCTCGCACTTCCAACTCGTGGTCTCGGGCGTGCTGCTGCTGGTCATTGTGCTGTTCTTTCCCGGCGGGCTCATGGGCTTCATCTACAGCCGCTTTCCGCGCACGCAAAAGGTGCTCGAATGACGGCGCTGCTGGAGCTCAAAAAGGTCAGCAAGCGCTTTGGCGGCCTGCAGGCGGTGCGCGAACTGAGCTTCGATGTGCGCGAGGGCGAGATCCTCGGCCTGATCGGCCCGAACGGCGCCGGCAAATCGACGCTGTTCAACCTGATCAACGGCGTCTTCACGCCGGATACCGGGCGCATCGTGTTCCGCGGCATCGATATCACCGGGGCCAAGCCCTACCGCATCGCGCGCCACGGCCTCGCCCGCACCCATCAGATCGTGCAGCCGCTCACCAACATGACGGTGCTGGAGAACTGCACCGTGGGTGCCTGTTTCGGCCGCGAAAACCTGCCGCTGGCGCGGGCCCAGGAGGCGGCGCGCGAAGCGATCGCGATCGCCGGTCTCGACGATCGCATCGAGATGCTCGCGCTGCATCTCACCATCGCCGGCAAGAAGCGCCTCGAGCTCGCCCGCGCGCTGTCCGCGCGTCCGCTGCTGCTGATGCTCGACGAGGTGCTGGCCGGCCTCAACCCGACCGAGATCGAGCACATGATCGGCGTCATCCGCCGCATCCGCGAGCGCGGCGTCACCATCCTCATCATCGAGCATCTGATGCAGGCGATCATGAGCCTGTCGGATCGCATCGTGGTGCTCAATTACGGCGAAAAGCTCGCCGAGGGCCTGCCCGCCGAGGTGTCGCGCAACCCGCAGGTCATCGAGGCCTATCTCGGCGATCCGAAGCTTGCCCTCGCGCTGCAGGGGAGCGAATAGCGTGACGGACGCGCTGCTCGAGGTCGAAGGGCTCGAAGCCGGCTACGGCGAGGTGCAGGTGCTGTGGGGCGTCTCGCTCAAGGCGCGGCGCGGCGCGCTCACCGCCATCGTCGGCGCCAACGGCGCCGGCAAGACCACGACGCTGCGCGCGCTCGCCGGCTCGATCGCGCCGTGGCGTGGCCGGGTCATGCTCGAAGGCGAGGACGTGACGCGGCTGCCGACCCACGCCAAGGCGGCGCGCGGCCTCGCGCTGGTGCCGGAAGGCCGGCAGTTGTTCAGCGCCATGAGCGTCGCCGAGAACCTCGAGCTCGGCGCCTTCTCCAAGCGCGCGGCGCTGCGATATGCCGATCGTCTCGACCGCGTCTTCGCACTGTTCCCCCGCCTCGCCGAGCGGCGGCGCCAGCGCGCCGGCACGCTGTCCGGCGGCGAGCAGCAGATGGTGGCGATCGCCCGCGGTCTGATGTCCGATCCCGACATTCTCATCATCGACGAACTCTCGCTCGGCCTCGCGCCGGTCGTCGTCTATCAGCTGCTGACGACGCTCAAGCAGCTCAAGGAAGCTGGCCTCACCATCCTCCTGGTTGAGCAGAACGTGCATCTCGCCCTGGCGCTGAGCGATTACGCCTACGTGGTGGCCGAGGGCCGCATCTTCATGGAGGGCCTTCCCGCGGAGCTTTCGGCCAAGCCGGAAATCCGGCGGGCCTATCTCGGGCTATAGCCCGGCTTGCCGGGCTGCGCTCGCGTGTTCAACATGAGCGGGCTACCGGGTGCCGGCGTCGAGGGAGACCATGACGACTGATCTGTCCATCGGGCGGCTTGCGAGAGCGGTCATGCTGCCGGTGGCGCTCATCGCGAATTTGGCCGGATTGAACATCGTCTGCGCTGCGGCCAATGAATCATCGTGCGCCAATTCCTCCGTTGCGGCGCAGGCGCCGGCGCAGAGCGAGGCTTCGCCGCAGTCGTCGGCGCCGATGCCGCTCGGCGGCGCCGGGCAATTCAGCGACGCCGGGCAATTGATCGCCCAGGTCCGGCGCGGTCGCGATGACGTGCCGCGCATCGAGCTCGCGGCGCGGCTTGTCGCCGGCGGGTTCGAGGCGACGGACGATTATCGGCTGATGCGGGAGAACGCGGCCCGCGAGCTCGACGGCCGCCCCGACGGGGCAGGGCTCGTCAGCGCCGACCAACTGCGCAAGGCCGACGCGGCGATCCAGCGGCAAATCCAGATTCTGCGCGGCACATTGCCCGGCCCCTCGTTTGCCGAGCTTGCCAGGCTACCCGGACGCCCGCAGGTCGAAGGTCTCAATATTGTCTATCTCAATCCGCTCGGCGCTCTGGCGTACGCCAATCCTTGGAAGAATATCATCGTCCATCAGACGGAGGGTCGCGCCGGCGGCGCGCGGCAAGAGGCGGCCGAGCAATTTGCCAATCCGACCAAGCGCGGCGTGACGATATGGGTGGAAACCGACGGCACGATCTATTGGTCGACCGCCGAGAACGTGATTCCGACCCATGGCGACGGCGCCAACCGCAACGACAACAAGTACATCGATAACGCGGAGACCTACCATGCGGTGGTCAGGACCAATTCGATCGGCGTGGAGTTTGCCGGCAATTTTCCGGATGTTGCCAAGCCCGTGACAGCCGCGCAGGTGCAGGCCTGGCTTCTGCTGGTGCGCTTCCTGCAGGAACGATACGGGATTGCGCCGGAGCACGTCTATGCGCACAACTGGATAGACTTCAAGGACCGCCGCTACTGCGAAGGCTGCGAGCTCGCCGCATTGGCGCGCAAGCTCGCCTACTGCCCGTCAAGCACTTTCTGAAGCTGCGCTCAATCCGGGCTGCTGCCTCGACTTACTCGGTCGTGGAATTTGCTCCGGTCGTGATCGTTCTGCTCGCCGCGCCTCGCGATGGGATGGCGGCGCCCCGGCTTGGCACGCAAACAACCTTGACCGCTTCAGAGCCACTGAGGTCGCGACCGATCGCGGTCGCGGCCAGATAGGCCTGCGCGTGCATCAAACAACCGACCGGGCTTGTGAACGTCTCGGGATCCCGCAGCACCGCCGAGGCGTTGTCTTGCGTGCAGGCACTGAGGTCAGGGGTGGCGGCGAGCGAGCAGACCAGGATCAAGGCGGTTAGCATCTATGGCTCCGTTGGTTGACTACGGCGCTCAGACGATTCCCCCTGGACCTGCCGCTTCCCGGCAGCACGGCACACCGGTTAAAAGCAAGATCGAGGCCAACATCAGCCGGATGCGCTCGTGATTTATCCCACCCCGGAAGTCGCCTGCTGCGCGTCGATCCGCCTGCGCGGCAGTGGAACATGTTTCCAACACGCGCCAGAACCTCTATTCACCAGTGCCGCGCCGCCCAACCGGGAGACACACGCTTGCAATACAACGAAAACCTGACGGCCGAACGGCCGACCTTCGTCACCCACCTCGAATGCGCCATGACCGGCGAGCGGCATGCGGCCGATGAGATTCACAATCTCTCGCGCGCCGGCAAGCCGCTCCTGGTGCGTTACGATCTTGGCGGGTTGAAGAAGGCGCTGAGCAAACAAGCGCTAGCTGCTCGACCGCCGGACCTCTGGCGCTACCGCGAGATGCTGCCGGTGCGGCGCACGCAGGATATCGTCAGCCTCGGCGAAGCGATCACGCCGTTGCTGCCGCTGCCGAAGATGGCGGCCAGGCTCGGCGCCGGCGAGCTTCTGGTGAAGGACGAAGGGCGGCTGCCGACCGGCTCGTTCAAGGCGCGCGGCCTGGTTATGGCGGTGTCGATGGCGAAGGCCTTCGGCATCAAGCACATGGCGATGCCGACCAACGGCAATGCCGGCGCGGCGCTCGCCGCCTATGCGAGCCACGCCGGCATCAAGACCACGATCTTCTGTCCCGAAGACACGCCCGAGGTCAACGTCAGCGAAATCGGCCTGCAGGGCGCGGCAGTGTACCGGGTCAACGGCCTGATCGACGATTGCGGCAAGCTCGTCGCCGAGGGCAAGGCCAAGCTTGGCTGGTTCGATGTCTCGACGCTGAAGGAGCCGTATCGCATCGAGGGCAAGAAGACGATGGGCCTTGAGCTCGCCGAGCAGCTTGGCTGGAGCGTGCCGGACGTCATCTTCTATCCGACCGGCGGCGGCACCGGACTGATCGGCATGTGGAAGGCGTTCGCCGAGCTCGAGGCGATCGGCTTCATCGGCAGCAAACGGCCGCGCATGGTCGCCGTGCAGGCCGCCGGCTGCGCGCCCATGGTGCGCGCCTACGAGGAAGGCGTCGAGCACGCGCCGCGCTGGGAGAACGCGCACACCATCGCGGCCGGCATCCGCGTGCCGCAGGCGATCGGCGATTTCCTCATCCTGCGCGCGGTGCGCGAGAGCGGCGGCTTCGCCATCGCGGTGTCGGACGAGGCAATCGCGGCGGGGCTCGAGGAGGTCGCGCGCGAGGAAGGATTCCTGCTCTGCCCCGAAGGCGCCGCCACCTATGCGGCCTACCAGCAAAGCCTCGCCGACGGCCGCGTCAGCAAGAGCGAGCAGGCGGTGCTGTTCAATTGCGCGACCGGGCTTAAATACCCGCTGCCGCCAGTGCGCCGCACGCTCGATCGGCACAAGCCGATCGACTTTGCGGCGCTGTGATGCGGGCTCGCTGTTGAGGCAAAGCGGCGTGCCGCGCCTCGCCGGGAGGAAGGACATGAACAGGTCTGCCGCCATCGCTCTCGGATTGGCCCTCGGTTGCGTCTCGGCCGGTTTCGCCGCCGCGCAGGATTACCCGACGCGGCCGATCACGATGATCGTGCCGTTCGCCGCCGGCGGTCCGGCCGATACCGTGGCGCGGATCATGTCGGACGGCATGGGACGCGCGCTCGGCGAGACCGTCATCGTCGAGGATGTCACCGGCGCGGCGGGCACGCTCGGGGTCGGACGCGTCGCCCGCGCGCCGGCCGACGGCTACACGCTCAGCCTCGGCCACTGGAGCACGCATGTGGTCAATGGCGCGATCTACGCGCTGCCATACGACCTGTTGCGCGATTTTCAGCCGATCGCGCTGTTGCCCTCGAACCCGATGCTGGTCGTCAGCGCCAACGGCGTGCCGGCCGCCGACCTGAAAGAACTGATCGCCTGGATCAAGGCCAACGACGGCAAGGTCACGGCCGCAACCGCGGGCGTCGGCTCCGGCGCGCATATGGGCGCTGTCTATTTCGAGAACTTCACCGGCACCCACTTGCAGCTCGTGCCGTATCGCGGCACCGGGCCGGCGCTGCTCGACCTCGTCGCCGGGCACATCGATGTGGTCGTCGACCAGGCGTCGAACGCCGCGCCGCACGCCCGCGACGGCTCCATCCGCGCCTACGCCGTCACCGCCAAGACGCGGCTTGCTTCGGCGCCGGACATCCCGACGGTCGACGAGGCGGGCGTCCCCGGCCTCTACATGAATATCTGGTACGGCCTGTGGGCGCCGGCCGCGACGCCGCCCGGCATCGTCGCCAAGCTCAGCCGGGCCGCGATGGAGGCCATGGCGGACGCGAACGTGCGCAAGCGCTTCGCCGACCTCGGCCTCGAAGTCCCGCCGCCCGAGCAGCAGACGCCGCAAGCGCTCGGCGCCCTGCAGCGCGCCGAGATCGAGAAGTGGTGGCCGATCATCAAGGCGGCCGGCATCAAGGCGGAGTAGCGGCGCGCGTTGACAGCCCGCAGCCCTCTCCATAGGCTGTTTGGCGAAGCGTAATTTCGTTTCAGAACAAAAACGAAGCGGGACGCGACGGCTGTTGCCAAGCCGCCGTGCCGAAGGGAGGACTGCCATGATCGCGCAAACGCGAAGCATGCCGGCGGTGTCGGCCGTCGCGGCGCTGTGCCTGTCGCTGCCGCTCGCTGTCCTGTCCGCCGCCGGCGTGGGCGCGGCGGAATGGAATTTCTACATGCACCAGTCGGCGCCGAATTTCGCGACGTCGCGCGGCGCCAAGCTGTTCACCGAAGAGATCGACAAGGCGACCAACGGCGAACTCAAGGTCCGTCTGCATCTTGCCGGCACGCTGCAGATCAACGCCAGCAACATCACGCAGGCGGTCGGCGAGAACGTCGTGCAGATCGGCGATGACCTGTTCAACTCGGGAAATATCACGGTCGCCGGCATTCCGCGGCTGCCGATGCTCGTTCAGTCCTACGACGACTTCGCCAAGGCCGACGCGGTGCTCAAGCCCTATGTCGAGAAGGCATTCGCCCAAAAGGGCTCGACGCTTCTCGCCTCGTACACCTACCCGCTGCAGTTCGTGTGGGGGCGCAAGAAGCTCGAATCGCTCGACGACATCAAGGGCATGAAGCTTCGCGTGGCGCAGCCCGAACAGGGCGAGTTCGTTCGGCGTTTCGGCGGAACCTCGATCACGATGAGCGCGCCGGAAGTGCCTTCGGCGCTCGATCGCGGCGTGGTCGACGGCATTTTCACCGCCGGCGTCGGCGCCGTGTTGTGGAAGGATCTGCTCAAATACGGCTACGTGCTGATCGTCAACGTCAACAATTCCTACTTCATCGCCAATACCGAGGCCTACAACGCTCTCAATGCCGGCCTGCAGGGCAAGCTGCGCCAGGTCGCGCTCGACTCGGCGCGGTGGGACCAGGAAACAATGCAGAAGGAAGAGGCGGAGTCGGTCACGACGCTTGCCGCCATGGGCTACACCTTCACCAAGGCAAAGCCTGAGGAGATCGCGCGCGCGGTCGACGCCATGAAGCCCTACTGGGACGAATGGGGGCGCTCGCGCGGCGCCGATGTCGCCGAAGCGCTGGCCAAGGTGCGCACCGCGCTCGGTCGATAAGTCCCGGCACTGATGATGGCGCAGATCGAGCAGGGCCGCGCCGCGCCCGCCCCGTCGTCGGCACGCAAGATTCCAGAAACCATCGTCGAGCGCCTCTGCAAGCTCGCCTGCGTCGTGGCGCTGGTGGTGATGCTGCTCGTGATCGGCCTCGATATCCTGACGCGCTCGCTGTTCAACTTTTCCTTCGAGATTTCGGACGAGCTGGGCGGCTACATGCTGGTGGTGATAACGTTCGTCAGCTTGCCGGTATGCCAGATCAACGGCAGCTTTCACCACGTCGAGCTGGTGCAGGCGCGCCTGTCGCCGTTCGGGCGCGCCGTCTCGCACGTCATCTTCGATCTGCTGTCGCTCGGCTTCTGCGGGGTGCTGTTCTGGCAGCTTGCCAGGTTCGAGATCGCCTCGGTGCGCTTCGGCGATCACGCGCCGACCTATCTGGCGACGCCGCTCTGGCTGCCGCGCATCGCCATGGCGCTCGGCGCCGCCGCCTTGTGCTTTTCGATGCTACGCACGCTCGCGGCTGATCTCGCTCTGCTGCGGACACTCGGCCGGACGACGGAGCGCGGCCGTGAGCCCTGAACTGCAGATCGTCGTCACGTTCGGGCTTTTCCTCATCCTGCTGACCTGCGGCATGGCGGTGCCGTTCGCCATCGCGGTTCCGGCGGTCGTCTATCTGCTCCTGCAGGGCGGCCCGGCGAGCCTCAACAGCCTCGGGCTCGTCAGCTGGGGCAGCATGAACAGCTTCGTGCTGACCTGCGTGCCGTTGTTCATGCTGATGGCGGAAATCCTTCGCGTCAGCGGCTTGAGCAGCCGCATCTATGCCGGACTTGCCAAGCTCGTCGCCAGGCTGCCGGGCGGATTGCTGCAGACCAACATCGCGGGCTGCGCCATCTTCGCCTCGGTGAGCGGATCGAGCATCGCCACGGCGGCCTCGATCGGCGGTGTCGCGCTGCCTCAGCTGATCGCTCGCAACTACGACCGGCGGCTGGCGGCGGGATCGCTCGCGGCAGGCGGCACGCTTGGCATCCTGCTGCCGCCGAGCTTCGGCATGATCGTCTACGGCACCTTCACGGAAACCTCGGTGCCGAAATTGTTCATGGCCGGCGTCCTGCCCGGGCTGATCATGACGGCGGTGTTCATGACCTATATCGGCGCGCATGCGCTGATCTTCCCCGCCGTCGCGCCGCGCGAATCCGGGCCGCGCTCGCTGCACGAATTGATCGGAGCGCTCGCCGACGTCCTGCCGTTCGCGATCCTGATCGCAGGCACGCTCGGCGGCATCTATGCGGGGCTCGTCACCACCACCGAGGGCGCGACCATCGGCTGCAGCCTCGCCATCGTGCTCGGCGCCACGTTCGGCAACCTGACGCCGCGCGGCGTCATCGAAGCGATGTACAACACCATCAAGTTCTCGGGAAACATCCTGTTCATTATCTTCACTGCCTACGTGTTCTCCTACGCCATCAGCTTCGCCGGCGTCGGCGAGCGGGTGACGGCATTCATTGTCGGCCTCCATCTCACGCGGCTCGAGTTTTTCATGGCGCTGCTCATTCTCTACACCGTGCTCGGCTGTTTGATCGAAAGCCTGGGCATGATCGTGATCACGGTGCCGTTGATCTTCCCGGTGCTGCCGAGCTACGGCATCGACCCGCTGCTGTTCGGCGTCGTGCTCGTACTCTTCGTCGAGCTCGGGCAGATCTCGCCGCCGATCGGCATCAATCTGTTCGTCATTCAAAGCATCTGGGACGGCAAGCTGAGCGAGGTCGTTCTCGGCACCGTGCCGTTTCACCTCGCCATGTTCGTGGTGCTGGCGCTGGTGATCCTGTGGCCCGACCTTGCGCTCTGGCTGCCGCACCACATGTCGAGGTGACCGAGAGCGGAAGATGCAGCACAGCCAGTCGAGGATTTTGACCACCCATACCGGGAGCCTGCCGCGGCCGCGCGACCTGACGCGGCTCTACGCCTTGCGCGCGGGCGGCGAGGCGGTCGACGAGGCCCTCATCGACCGCTCCGGGCGCGACGCGGTGCGGCAGATCGTGCACCGGCAGCGCGAGGCCGGCATCGACGTCGGCAATAACGGCGAGCAGCAGCGCGATTCGTTCTTTCTCTATCTCAAGAGCCGGCTGTCGGGGCTCGGCGGCAGCTGGGAGCGGCCGTCGCGCGCCGACGTCGAGCGCTACCCGGAATTCAAGCAGCTTTGGGTCGAGCAGCACGCCGCCAAGACCCAGGTCTCCTCGCTCGGCGGGCTACCCAAGGCGATCGGCGCCGTGCGCTATCTCGACGATGGCGCGATCAATGAGGAGTGCCGGCATTTCCAGGCGGTGCTGGCGGAAACGCCCGGCGTCTTCGTCGAGCCGTTCATGAGCGCGCCCTCTCCCGGCATCCTCGCGACGGCGGTGCGCAATGAGCACTACGACACGCCGGCTCGCTATCTCGCGGCGCTCGGCACCGCGCTTCAGATCGAATACGAAGCCATCGTGAGCAACGGCTTGCTGTTGCAGATCGATGCGCCGGATCTCGCGCTCGAACGCCACATCACCTACAAGGACCGGCCGGTCGCCGCGTTCATCGAATTTGTCGAGCAGGTCGTCGCCGTCATCAATCGGGCGCTCGAAAATGTTCCGCGCGACCGCGTCCGCCTGCACGTATGCTGGGGCAACTCGGAATCGCCTCACGATTGCGACGTTGCGCTCGAAGATATTCTGCCCGCCCTGCTCGAGGCCAAGGTCGGCGGCCTCGTGCTGCCGTTCGCCAATCCGCGGCATGCCCACGAGTTTCGCTGCTTCGCCAAAAACCGGCTCAAGGACGACCAGGTCCTGGTGGCGGGCGTCATCGACAGCCTGACGAATTTTGTCGAGCATCCGGAGGTGGTGGCGGACCGCATCGAACGGGTCGCCGCGGTGGTCGGCGACCCGTCACGTGTTCTGGCCGGCACCGATTGCGGGTTCGATACCTCGGCCGGCTGGGGCCGCGTTGCGGCGGACGTGGTGTGGGCCAAGCTCGCCAGCCTGCGCGACGGCGCGCGGCTCGCGTCCGAGCGGCTGTTCTCCCGCCGCAGCGCTTAGAGCATTATCAGCCGCGCCAGTAACGGTCTTCCCAGCTGCGCGACAGCCGCATGGCGGAGAGGATCAGCCCGGCCATCGAATAGGTCTGCGGGAAATTGCCCCACAGCGCGCCGGTCTGCGGATCGACGTCCTCGGAGAGGAGGCCGTAGCGGTTGCGGTGGGCCAGCGCGTCGGTGAACAGGTCGCGCGCGGCCTCGCGCCGGCCGAGCGACCATAGCGCGTCGATCAGCCAGAACCGGCAGATCAGGAACGCCGTCACCGGCATGCCGAAATCGTCCTCGGAGGCGTAGCGCATGACGTGCTTCTCGCGCATCAGCTCGCGCTCCATGGCGCCGACGGTCGAGACGAAGCGCGGATCGTCGACTTCGACCACGCCGAGGTCGGCCAGGAGCAGCACGCTGGCGTCGAGATCGTCGGAGCCGAAGGCCGCGGTGAAGGCGCCGCGCTTCTCGCTCCAGGCGCGCTCGAGCAGCGCCTCGTGCATCGGCTCGGCGGTCGCGTTCCAGTACTTGGCGCGGTCGTCGAGGCCGATGCGCGTCGCGATCGCGGCGAGCCGCTGGCAGCCGGCCCAGCACATCGCCGCCGAATGGGTGTGGATGCGGTGGCGGCCGCGATATTCCCAGATGCCGGCATCGGGCTCGAAGGCCTTCTTGGCGGCGCGGCTGCCGAGCGATTCGAGCAGGTGAAACAGACCGGCATCGCCCGGGCGCGGCAGGCGGCGGTCGAAGAACATCGGCATGGCGGCGAGGATGACGCTGCCATAGGCGTCGTGCTGCACCTGGTCGACGGCGGCATTGCCGATGCGCACCGGGCCGTCGCCGCGATAGCCTTGCAGGTCGGGCGCGGTGCGCTCCGGCAGCATGGTGGTCGGCACCACGCTGTAGAGCGGGCGCAGTTCCTGGTCCGGTTTCGAGACGATCGACAGCGTGAAGGAGATGAACTCCTCCATGGTACGCGTCGCGCCGATGCGGTTGAGCGCCTGGACGACGAAGTAAGCGTCGCGCAACCAACAATAGCGGTAGTCCCAGGTGCGGCCCGAGGACGGCGCCTCCGGGATCGAGGTGGTGTGCGCGGCCACCACGGCGCCGGTCTCGTCGAAATTGCTGAGCTTGAGCGTGATGGCGGCGCGGATGATCGCTTCCTGCCAATCGTAGGAGATCGACAGCCGGCGCACCCAGTCCATCCAATAATCGTGGGTGCGCTCGATGAAGTCGCGGCACGACTTTTCGAGGTCGCCGGTGAACGGCTCGTCCGGGCCGTATACGAGGTGCAACGGGCGCAACAGCACGAACGGCGCCTCGCTGTCGATCAGCGACAGCGGCGCATCGGTGGTGAGGCGAATCACGGTCGCATCGTTGGAATAGCGGATGTGATTGCTGCCGAGCGAGCGACGCGGCAGCGGCTTGCCGTAGTCGCAGGTCGGCCGCATCCTGATGGTGATGCGCGGCAGGCCGGCGATGGGCTCGATTATCCGATAGAGCTGCGGCGGCCGGAACACGCGGCCGAACTGGCGAAAGCGCGGGGCGAAATCGGTGATCCGCACCTTGCCGCCGCGGCTGTCGGTCAACACGGTCGAGACGGTCGCGGTATTGCGCACGTATTCGGAATGAAAATCCACCATGTCGTCGAGCACGACATCGGAGAAACCCTTTTCTTCCATGCCGGCGACGAGCCGGCAGAAGATCGGATCTCCGTCGAAGCGCGGATAGCACCACCACACGATCCGCGAGGACGGATCGACCAATGCGGCCGTGCGGCCGTTGCCGATGACGGCAAGATCAAGCCCGAAATCGTTCATTCTGCCGTGCCTTCGCCCTCGGTCGCGATGCGCGCGAGCCACGAGCGTACCGAGTCCGGCCGGTCAAAATGCCCGGTGACGCCGGGGACGACCCGGCCGACGGAAAAACCAAGCCCGTCGAATTGCGAAATAATACCGAATACCGGCTCATCGGTGGTGTCGTCGCCGATGAAGATCGGATTGCGCCCGGTGAACGGCGGGTAGCCCATCAGCTCGCACACCGCTGTGGCCTTGCTCACCCCGGCCGGCTTGACCTCCACGACGAGCTTGCCGGGCAGGATTTCGATTGTGCGGTCCGGGGCGTCGGCGCAAATCTTCTCGACCGCCGCGCGCACCGCCGCTTCCATCTCGGGCGCGAGCCGATAGTGCAGGGCAAGCGAATAGCCCTTGTCCTCGGCGAGGATGCCGGGGCCAAGTTTGGTGACGCTCGCGAGCCTGCGCTTCAAGGCGGCGCCGAGCGGTGGCGCGCACTGCCGCGATGCGCCGCCCGCGACGGTGCGGATCTCGGCGCCGTGGCCGCCGATCGCAGCGAGTTCCAACGGCGAGAAGATAAGATCGATGTCGTGCAACGAGCGGCCGCTGACCAGCGCCACCGCGCCGCCGGTGCGGGCGTCGAGACGCGCGAGCGTCTGCCGCAGCCCCGGCGGCACCCAAACCTGCTGCGGCGCCGGCGCGAGATCGAGGATGGTGCCGTCGATGTCGAGCAGGATCGCGCATTTGCGCAGGTCCGGAACCAGCGAGGTGTCGCCAAGCTCCATGTCGAGGTCTGCGATATCCGATTCCATGTTCACGTCGATAGCCGTTATCAATCGACGAATGCAAGCGGCCGGCTTACGGTCTCGAGCGATTTGCCTTCGGCGGCGACGCCCCAGCGCGCTTGGGCCACCGCGGCCGCCACCATCAGCAGCGAGCCGACGAGGTAGCCCGCGGCGACATTGGCGCGCGAGCCGGTGCCGATCAGCGCGCCGAACAGCAGCGGGCCGCCGATGCCGCCGATCCCGGTGCCGACCGCATAGAAGAACGCGATGGCGAGCGCGCGGATTTCCAGCGGAAAGATTTCGCTCACGGTCAGATAGGCCGAGCTCGCGGCCGCGGAGGCGAAGAAGAACACGATCATCCAGGCCACGGTCATGCTTTGCGCGGACAGGAGATTCGCGCTGAACAGATAGGCGGTGATGGCGAGCAGGATGCCCGACAGCGCGTAAGTCGATGCGATCATGATCTTGCGGCCGACGGTATCGAACAGACGGCCGAGCAGCAGCGGCCCCACCACGTTTCCGGCCGCGAACGGCAGGATGTACCAGCCGACCTGGTCGGCCGGTATGCCGTAGAAGTCACTCAGCACGAGCGCATAGGTGAAGAAGATCGCGTTGTAGAAGAACGCCTGCGCGGCCATCAGCATGAGGCCGACCAGGGTGCGCTGCCGATAGGTCTGGAACAGCACGCGTGCGACTTCGCGCAGCGGTGTGTGATCGCGCATGCGCAGCCGCACGCGCTTTGCTGCCGGCAGTCCTGCTTTCGCTGCCCCGCCCGCTGGAGCCGGAAATTGCGCTTCGATGCCGCGCACCACATCGTCTGCCGCTTGCGGATAGCCGTGCGTCACCAGCCAGCGCGGGCTTTCCGGAATCCAAAATCTCATCACGATGATGATCAGTCCTATCGTGGCACCTGAGAGGAATGCGAGCCGCCAGCCGAGCGCCGGATCGACGAAAGCAGGATCGAGCAGAACGATGGAACCTGCCGCGCCAATGGCTGCGCCTACCCAGAAACTGCCGTTGATGAGGAGGTCGGTCCAGCCGCGGAACCGCGCCGGTATGAGCTCCTGGATTGTCGAATTGATGGCGGTGTATTCGCCGCCGATGCCGGCGCCGGTCAGGAACCGGAACAGGACGAAGCTCCACGGGCTCCAGGAGAGCCCGGTCGCGGCGGTGGCAAGGAGATAGACCGCAAGCGTGATCGTGAACAGCTTCTTGCGGCCCAGGCGATCGGTCATCCAGCCGAACACGAAGGCGCCGAGCACCGCGCCTGCGAGATAAGCGCTGCCGGCAAGGCCCACTTGCGCGCTGCTCAACCCCAGCGCCGCGTCTTGCCGTAGTTCGCCAGAAAGCGAGCCCGCAAGCGTCACTTCGAGGCCGTCGAGAATCCAGGTGATGCCGAGCGCCATGATGACCAGCACGTGGAAGCGGCCGAACGGCAGCGCATCGAGGCGGGCCGGGATATCGGTTTCGATGATGGAGCCGGCTTGGCTGACAGCCCCGCGGGGCGAAGCCGTCGCCCGATTCCGGCGCGAAGGAGGCAAGGCGGCGCGGTCAGACGAATCTGGCTGCGGCGATGCACTGCCTGCGGATAATGCCATAATCAAATGCCCGCCACGCCCGGGTTCCCAGCCACTAACGCCTTGTGCGGGCGAGAGTTCCCGGCGCGCTCCCGGTCGCGCCGGCTCAGCTCTGCATGCTCCGACATGCTTGCGCATGGCGGTGACGTTGACCGACATTGAAATGGTCTGTCACCCCCGCACGCTTTGCTTGAACTGGTGGCCGATGCCTATTTTTTGCTCGACCTGTCCGTCAGGTAGGGCAGCCGATGAAATACGCGTTGCAGATAGCTTCGCAGGCTGTGGTCGCAATGCAAGGGAGGATCAACGCTGCGCCGCCTTGCCCGAATAGGCGATGCGCCAGATCGTGCCACTCGCGTCCTCGGAAACCAAGAGCGCGCCGTCCTTGTCGACGGCGACGCCGACCGGCCGGCCCCAGACCTCGGAATCGCTGACCACGAAGCCGGTGGCGAAATCGTCGTATTCGCCGGTCGGCACGCCGTCCTTCACGATGACGCGGATGATCTTGTAGCCGGTGCGTTTCGCGCGATTCCACGAACCATGTTCGGCGGCAAAAATATTGCCACGGTATTCCGCCGGGAATTGCGTGGCGTTGTAGAAGGTCATGCCGAGCGAGGCGGAGTGCGCCTGGATCAGCACGTCGGGTACAGTGATCTTGTCCTTGAGGTCTTCGCGCTCGCCCTTGTGGCGGGGGTCCTCATGGGCGCCGATGTAGTACCAGGGCCAGCCGTAGAACGCGCCCTCCTTGACCCGCGTGATGTAATCGGTCGGCACGTTGTCGCCGAGCCCGTCGCGTTCGTTGGTCGAGCACCACACCGTCCCGTCCGACGGGGTGACCGCCATGCCGACGCAGTTGCGGATGCCGGTCGCGAAGATGCGCTTGTTCTTGCCCTGCGGATCGAATGCCAACACGTCGGCGCGGTCGGCTTCCTCGCCCCATGTGGCGCCGAGCGGCTGAGCGGCCTGCCACTTCTGCAGCGCGGCCGCGGAGAGCTTGTTCATATCCTCGGCGACATTGGAGTTGGAGCCGACCGACACATACATGGTCCGCCCGTCCGGCGAGAACACCACGTCGCGCGTATGATGGCCGCCGACCGGCAGGCGCGGCACGATGGTTTCGGCGGGGCCGCGCGCGGCCGTGTCGCCGTTGCGATACGCAAAGCGGACGACCGAATCGGTGTTTCCCACGTAGACCCATTCGGGATCGGGTCCGGGCGGGTAGAAGGCGATGCCGAACGGGCCGTGCAGGCTCGAGGCGAACACCGTCGCCTGGGGCGCTGCATTGCCGTTCGGCCGCAACACACGCACGCGTCCGGCGTTGCTCTCGGCGACGAACACGTCGCCGTTCGGCGCCACGCGGATGAGGCGCGGATCGGCTAGGCCGGCCGCAAAAAGGTTGACTTCGAAGCCGTTTGGGACGATTGGCTTCTGCTCATTGGTGCGACGCACCATTCTGACGAAATTCCGTGCCGATGCCGCAAGATCGGGCGCCGGCAGGTCCGGCGGCCTGATCAGCCGCCGCGTCCCCGGAGTGTCGGCGTGCCAGTCGCCAAAGGCGGCCGTACCTTCGAGCAGACTGCCGCCCGTTTGGGCAAGCAGCGGAATGGCAGTAACTGAGACGAGCCCCGCGATGGCAGCCGCAAGAATCCCTCGAAGCGGAACGGGCATGGCGTGCTCCTGGCGCGGTTTTCGCGACCCCAATATTGAACATGGCGACGTTGGTGCCGGTTCCATCGAGGGTGCACTTTGATCGCCAGAGCTGCAACCCGGCTCGAAATTCCCCGCCGCCTGCGCGCCCTCGTGCGGGCGCGGGAATCGAGCCTCATCGCGCTCGCGGCGTTGGTCGGGGTGGTCGGGGGCCTGGTCGTCGCCGTCATGGGCACGGGCGTCGACCTGCTGCACGAATTGTTCTTCCACCTGGCGCGGGGCGAGCGGCTGTCGGCGCGGCTCGTGCTGGATCCGAAGCTGGCGCTGCTGGTGCCGCTCACCGGCGGCCTCATCTTCGGCGCCGCCACCGAGCTGATCAAGCGCTGGCGGCCTGAGCGCGAGATCGATCCGATCGAAGCCAATGCGCTGCATGGCGGCCGCATGTCGCTCACCGGCAGCGTGATCGTCGCCGCGCAGACGGTGTGGTCGAGCGGCGTCGGCGCGGCGGTCGGCCTGGAGGCGGGCTACACGCAGCTCGCCAGCGGCCTCGCCTCGCGCATCGGCCATGCCTTTCACTTGCGGCGCGGCGACCTGCGCGTTCTGGTCGGCTGCGGTGCCGCCGCGGGGATTGCCGGCGCGTTCGGCGCGCCGCTCGCCGGCGCCTTCTACGGCTTCGAGCTCATCATCGGCAGCTATTCGCCGACCAGCCTGGCGCCGGTCGGCATCTCGGCGCTGATCGGCTTTCTGGTGGCGCGCTCGCTGACTCCGGCGGACCTCGGCGTGGTCGCGCCGGAACGCGCCGTCATCGCCGGCCACGATCTTGTCCTCGCTGCGACGCTCGGCCTGCTGGCGGCCGTGCTCGGCATCTTCCTGATGCGCGGGGTGGCGCTGAGCGAGGCGATGTTCGCGCGCATGCAGCTGCGCCCGGCGCTGCGCACCATGGCGGGCGGCCTGGTCGTCGGCCTGCTCGCGATCGTGTCGCCGCAGGTGATGTCGTCCGGGCATGGCGCGCTGCGGGTCGCCGGCGTGCTCGACCTGTCGCTGCGCGCCGTGGCGCTGCTGTTCGTGCTCAAGATCGTGGCCTCGATCGCCTCGCTCGGCTCGGGATTCCGCGGCGGCATGTTTTTTTCGTCGCTCCTCATCGGCGCGCTCGGCGGCCATCTGCTTGCGGTGGCGTTGACGATGTTATGGCCGACCTCCTATTTCGATCCGAACGCCTATGCGGTGATCGGCATGAGCGCGCTGGCGGCCTCCGTCATCGGCGGACCGCTAACCATGATCTTCATCGCGCTGGAGACGACCGGCGACCTGTGGCTGACCACCGCGGTGCTGATCGCCGTGATCATTTCGGCGCAGGTGACGCGGGAAGTGTTCGGCTATTCGTTCGCCACCTGGCGCTTCCACCTGCGCGGCGAAACCATCCGCAGCGCCGCCGATGTCGGCTGGATGCGCGATCTCACGGTTGCCAGGATGATGCGGCAGGACGTGCAGACGGTGCGCGCCACGAGCACTATCGCCGCCTTCCGCGAAGCGTTTCCGCTCGGCTCCGCCGCCTATGTGATCGCGGTCGATGAAAACGACTGCTATGCCGGGCTCATCCTGGTCGCCGATGCGAACGCGCCCGCGGTGTCGACCGACAAGCCGGTCAAGGATCTGCTGCACAACAGCGAAGACATGCTGCTGCCCGGCATGGCGGTCAAGGAGGCGGTGCTCGCCTTCGATCGCGCCGAGGCCGAGGCGCTGGCGGTGGTCGATTCGTTCCGCGACCGCCACGTCATCGGGCTTCTGACCGAGTCCTACGTGCTGCGCCGCTACTCGGCGGCGCTGGAACGGCGGCGGCAGGAATTGCTCGGCGACGAATAGGGCGCGACGGCGCGTGACCCGGCGGCTACAATGCCGGCATGCGCCGGGCCTTGAGGCTCCATCCGGACTCGCTCTGCGTCGCGGCGACCCGCATCGACGTCGAGGTCGCGCGGCCGCGCGCCGGCACGCTGGTTTTGTCCTATGTGGTGACCGGCGCGATCGGCGAACTTCGCCTGCCGCCCGTCACGGCGGCGGCGCGGGCCGACGAACTTTGGCGGCATACCTGTTTCGAGGCGTTCGTGCGTGTTGCGCCGGACGCCGGGTATTATGAGTTCAACTTTGCGCCCTCGACCCAATGGGCGGCCTATCGGTTCAGCGGCTACCGCAGCGGCATGCGGGTCGCCACCGAAATCGGCGCGCCACGGATCAACGTGAAATCGAGCCCGGAGCGCTACATGCTGCAAGCAGCGCTGGAGCTGGATGTGGCCGGGGGGCGTCTCGGGCTCGCGGCGGTGATCGAAGCGACGGACGGCCGCACATCCTACTGGGCGCTGGCGCATCCGCCGGGCAAGCCGGATTTCCATCATCCCGATGGCTTTGCGCATGAATTGTCCTGAACCCGGGACCGCGCCCGACAGGCCTTTGCAACCATGAAATTCGGCATCGATCGCCTTCTCGAAGAACCGGCGCTGCGCGGGCCGCTCAGGGGCAGGCGCGTCGCCCTGCTGGCGCATCCGGCTTCCGCCACCGCAGACCTGACGCATTCGCTCGACGCTTTGGCGGCGTGCGGCGACGTAAAACTCGCCGCCGCGTTCGGTCCGCAGCACGGCCTGCGCGGCGACAAGCAGGACAACATGGTGGAGTCGTCCGACTTCAACGATCCGGTGCATGGCATCCCGGTGTTTAGCCTGTACGGCGAAGTGCGCAGGCCGACGGACGCGATGATGGATGCGTGCGATGTCATCCTGGTCGATCTGCAGGACTTGGGCTGCCGCATCTACACGTTCATCACGACGCTGCGCTACATGCTCGAAGCGGCGTCGCGGCGCGGCAAGGCGGTGTGGGTGCTGGACCGGCCCAATCCCGTCGGCCGGCCGGTCGAAGGGTTGACGCTGCGCGACGGCTGGCAAAGCTTTGTCGGCGCCGGACCGCTGCCGATGCGCCATGGGCTCACGCTCGGCGAGCTGGGCTCGTGGTTCGTCAAGACGCTCAAGCTCGACGTCGAGTATCGCGTCATCGCGATGCAGGGCTGGCAGCCCGACGCCGCGCCGGGTTTTGGCTGGCCGCTCGGCGAGCGCGTCTGGATCAATCCCAGCCCCAACGCGCCCAATTTGTGGATGGCGCGCGCCTACGCGGGCACCGTGATGCTCGAGGGCACCACGCTCTCGGAAGGCCGCGGCACCACGCGGCCGCTCGAACTGTTCGGCGCACCCGATATCGAGGGGCGGGCCGTCATGACGGACATGCGCGCGCTGGCGCCGCACTGGCTCCGCGGCTGCCGCCTGCGCGAGTGCTGGTTCGAGCCCACGTTCCACAAACATGCCGGCAAGCTGTGCGGCGGCGTGCAGATCCACAGCGAAGGCCCGGACTATGGCCACCAGGCGTTCAAGCCCTGGCGCATCCAGGCGCTCGCCTTCAAGGCGATCCGTCGTCTCTATCCGGACTATTCGCTCTGGCGCGATTTCGCCTACGAGTACGAGCACGGCAAGCTCGCCATCGACGTCATCAACGGCGGCCCGCTCCTGCGCGAGTGGGTGGACGATGCGCGCGCCACGCCGCAAGACCTGGATGCGCTGGCCGTGCCGGATGAGCAGGCTTGGTCGAGCGAGCGCCAGGAATACCTGCGCTACTGAATGGCCGGGGCCCGACCCGTCCGGCGCGTGGCGTGGCGCGGAACGGCCAGGCGCGATTCGGGTGTGGAGACTGCCGCGGCGCAGCGATATGGTGGGCCTATCGAGAAAGCGGGGGTCACCGCCATGCTCACCCGTCGCCATTTGATTGCGCTTTCGGCCGCCCAGGCCTGCATGCTGGCCCTTTTCCCGAGGGAGGGTCAGGCGCAGACGCCGAAGGCCGGATTCCCGAACAAGCCGGTCCGCATCATCGTGCCGGTCGCCGCGGGAGGCCCTACGGATATCGTCGCGCGCACGCTCGCCGATCGGCTTGCACAAATTTGGGGCCAGCAGGTCTTCATCGAAAACAAGCCGGGCGCCGGCAACAACATCGGCTGCGAATACGTGGCGCGGTCCGATCCCGACGGCTACACCGTGCTGTTCGACCCCGGGGCGCTGGCCTCGAACGCCAGCCTCTACAGCAAGCTGAGCTACGACGCGGTCACGGATTTTGCGCCGGTCTCGCTGGTCGCCAAGGTCGACTATTTTATGTTCGTGCCGAACTCCTCGCCGGCTCATTCGATGCGGGAGTTCATCGACTATGCCAAGTCCCGGCCCGGCAAGCTCACGATGGGGTCGCCCGGCACCGGCAGTGCGCCGTACTTGGCCGAGATGCTGTTCCTGCAGATGGCCGACATCAAGATGACGCACGTGCCCTATCGCGGCGCTTCGCCCGCCTTCACCGACCTCATACCGGGCCGCATCGATTGCTACTTCGGCAGCGGCACGCTGTTGTCCTATTCGCGGTCCGGGCAGGTTCGTGTTCTGGCGACCACCGGACCGCAGCGCAATCCGGCCGCGCCGGATGTGCCCAGCATCGCCGAGTCCGTCCCGGGTTACGAGGTGACGGCGTCGCAGGCGCTGTTCGTCCCGGGCAAGACGCCGCCCGAGATCGTCCGCAAGATGAGCGCCGATACCAATGCCGCGCTGGCCGATCCGGCGATCAAGGACAAGCTCGCCGCAACCGGCTATGTGGCAGGCGGCTCCTCGCCCGCCGAGCTTGAAGCGCTGCTCAAGTCGGACCTCGCCAAATGGAGCGCGCTCGCCGCATCGGCCGGCCTCAAGCTCGACTGAACCGCGGCGACAGGCGAAAAGGGCGCCGCAGCGCCCTCAAGGCCCGCGCCCCAATGCTGCCGGCTACTTCGCGGCGGCCGGGAAGGCCGGCAATTTGTCGATGTCGCGCGCATCGTGCTGGATGATGACGGTCGCCTTGGCACTGGCCGCGATCTTCTTCATGCGGTCGATCGAAGCCAGGGTCTGGGCGCGGTCGTAGTTGAACCAGGGCACGCCGTTGGTTTCGTAGTTCTCGCGAAAGTGCACAGCGTCGCCGGTGATCAGCACGGCGCCCATCTGCGGCAGCTTGACCAGCAGGCTGTGATGGCCGGGCGTGTGGCCCGGCGTATTGAGGATGATTGCGCTGCCGTCGCCGAACACGTCCTTGTCGTTCGGCAGCGGCTCGACCTTGCCGTCGCCTTTGCTCCAGTTCGCGAACGGCGCGAAGTTCACGCCGGTTGCCGGCTTTGGACTGGTTATCGCATCCCAGTCGCCCTTGCCGATCAGCAGCGTGGCCTTCGGGAACGAGTCGACCTGGCCGGTGTGATCGGCGTGATAATGGCTGATGCCGACATACGTGATCTGCTCGGGCTTGACGCCGATCTGGCCCATCTGATCGATCAGGCTCACCTTCGGCGCCACGTTGGGCGCGGTCATGGCGTGGCCGGTATCCCAAAGCAGATACTGGTCGCCGTGCTTGAACAGATAGCAGCTGAAAACGAACTGAAGCTTCAGATCGCCGTATGAAAAGGTGTCCGAGAAACGCTGGTTGACGGCGGTCGGCGCCTGCGGCGTACCGCAGTCGAAACGCGTGAGCGCCATGTCCGGGTCCGCTTGCGCGGGGGCCTGTGCAGTGACGATCGCGGCGGCGCAGACGCCGGCCGCCAGCAGGGTCAAAATGCGATGCATTGTTTCCTCCCTGGAAAATGAGCAACAAAAAAGGCCGAAGGCCGCGGATGTTGCCGGTTGCGGCGGACTTGGTCAATGTGGATTCGATGGGGCGCGTTCCGCAGTCGGCGCGTCAGGCGGAAAAGATGCGCCGCCAATAAGCCAAAACGGGATGATGATTCGAAGAAAAGTCATCCCGTTCCAGCAAAGTGTTTGCGCAGGCTTCACAGCACCTGGAAGCCCGCGAAGACCGTTCCGCAGCGATCAGGCGAGGTCGAAGCGGTCGAGGTTCATCACCTTGTTCCAGGCGGCCACGAAGTCTTTCGTAAACTTCTCCTTGGAGTCCCCGCACCCATAGACTTCCGCGATGGCACGCATCTGCGAGTGCGAACCAAAGATGAGGTCGACACGGGTGGCGGTCCACTTGACCTCCTTCGTCTTGCGGTCGCGGCCCTCGTAGACGCCTTCGGAGGCCGTGGCCGGCTGCCATTGCGTGCTCATGTCGAGCAGATTGACGAAGAAGTCGTTCGTCAGCGTCTCGGGTCGCTTGGTGAGGACGCCGTGCTTGGACTGCCCGGCATTTGCGCCCAGGACGCGCAGGCCGCCGACCAGAACCGTCATCTCGGGCGCCGTCAGCGTCAGCAATTGCGCCCGATCCACCAACGCCTCCTCGGGCGCCATGAACTGCTTGCCGTGGCGATAGTTGCGGAAACCGTCGGCGATCGGTTCGAGCGGGGCGAAGGAGTCGACATCGGTCTGCTGCTGCGAGGCATCCATGCGGCCCGGCGTGAAGGGAACCTTGACGTCGTGCCCGGCCGCCTTCGCGGCCTTCTCGATCGCGGCGCAGCCGCCGAGAACGATCAGGTCGGCGAGCGAGACCTTCTTGCCGCCGGCGGCGGAGGCATTGAACTCCTTTTGGATCGCTTCGAGCTTCTGCAGCACGCTCGCGACCTGCTTCGGCTGATTGACGTCCCAGTCCTTCTGCGGGCTAAGACGAATGCGGCCGCCGTTCGCTCCGCCGCGCTTGTCGGAGCCGCGGAACGTCGAGGCCGACGCCCAGGCGGTCGAGACCAGCTGCGACACCGACAGGCCGGAGGCGAGTATTTTCGTCTTCAGAGCCGCAATGTCCTGGTCCCCGATCAGCGGATGATTCACGGCCGGAATCGGGTCCTGCCAGATCAGAATCTCCTTCGGCACGAGCGGACCGAGGTAGCGATGGATCGGGCCCATGTCGCGGTGCGTGAGCTTGTACCAGGCGCGGGCAAACGCGTCCGCGAACTGCTCCGGATGCTCGAAGAAGCGCCGCGAGATCTTCTCGTAGGCGGGATCCATCCGCAGCGAGAGGTCCGTGGTCAGCATGGTCGGCACATGCTTCTTCGACTTGTCGTGGGCGTCGGGGACTGTGGCCGCGCCGCCTTTCGCCTTCCACTGCTGCGCACCGGCCGGGCTCCTGGTCAGCTCCCACTCGTTGTTGAACAGGTTGTCGAAGAAGTGGTTGCTCCACTTCGTCGGCGTCTGCGTCCAGGTGACCTCCGGGCCGCCGGAGATGGTGTCGGCTCCGAAGCCGGTGCCATGCTTGCTCTTCCAGCCAAGGCCCTGATCCTCGACGAAGGCGCCTTCCGGCACCGGGCCGAGCATCGACGGATCGCCGGCGCCGTGGGTTTTGCCGAAGGTGTGGCCGCCGGCAATCAGCGCGACGGTCTCCTCGTCGTTCATCGCCATGCGGAAGAACGTTTCGCGGATGTCCTTGGCCGCCGCGATTGGGTCGGGCTTGCCGTTTGGTCCTTCCGGATTGACGTAGATCAGGCCCATCTGCACCGCGCCGAGCGGGTTCTGAAGCTGGCGTTCGCCGCTGTAGCGTTCGTCCCCCAGCCACGTCCCCTCGGGACCCCAATAGAGTTCTTCGGGCTCCCAGACATCGGCGCGCCCGCCGGCAAAACCGAACGTCTTGAAGTCCATCGACTCCAGCGCGACGTTGCCGGCGAGAATCATCAGGTCGGCCCAGGAGATTTTTTGGCCGTATTTCTGCTTGATCGGCCACATCAGCCGGCGCGCCTTGTCGAGGTTCACGTTGTCCGGCCAACTGTTGAGGGGTGCGAAGCGCTGCTGGCCGCCGCCGGCGCCGCCGCGGCCGTCGGCGATGCGGTAGGTGCCCGCGCTGTGCCACGCCATGCGGATGAACAGCGGCCCGTAGTGGCCGAAGTCGGCCGGCCACCAATCCTGCGAGTCCGTCATCAAGGCATGAAGATCCTTGATCACGGCATTCAGGTCGAGGCTCTTGAATTCCTTGGCGTAGTCGAACGCCTCGCCCATGGGATCGGACAGGCTGGAGCGCCCGTGGAGAACCTGGAGGTCCAGTTGGTCCGGCCACCACTCGCGATTCTTCCTCGCCGAGGGTGCGCGTTGGCCGCCCGAAAACGGGCACGTGGTCTTGTCATCCATATCGACCTCCTGTCCTGGTACGCTTGATTTCCATCCGGTTGTGTATGCATCGACACTTCACCCGGTGCTGGGCACAGTCTACGCCCCCAACACCATCAGGTGAAGTTGACTTTATTGATCGCTGCGGCTGCGGTGATTCTGCAACGAGCCGCGCGCCTCGAATCCTCAATGCCGCGACGGTCGTCAATAGCGCGCATTCCCCGGCGTGCGCGGGAACGGGATCGCGTCGCGCACGTTGGCGAGGCCGGTGACGTAAGCGAGAGTGCGCTCGAAGCCGAGGCCGAAGCCGGCGTGCGGCACGGTGCCGTAGCGGCGCAGATCGCGGTACCAGGCGTAGTGCTCCTTGTCGATGTCGCGCTCCGTCATGCGCGCGTCGAGCACGTCGAGCCGTTCCTCGCGCTGGCTGCCGCCGATGATCTCGCCGATGCCGGGGGCGAGCACATCCATCGCCGCGACGGTCCTGCCGTCGTCGTTGACCCGCATGTAGAACGCCTTGATGTCCTTGGGGTAGTTCATCACGATCACCGGCTTGTGGGCGTGCTTCTCGGTGAGATAGCGCTCGTGCTCCGACTGCAGGTCGATGCCCCATTTGACCGGGAACTCGAACTTCTCCTTGGCCCGCTCCAGCACCGCGATGGCCTCGCCGTAGTCCATGCGCACGAACTCGGAAGCGACGATGCCCGCGAGCTTCGCCAACAGCCCCTTCTCGACCCGCTCGTCGAAGAAGGCGAGGTCCTCCTGGCGTTCCTTCAGCAAGGTCTCGAAGGTGAACTTGAGGAGCCGCTCCGCCAGTGTCGCGTCGTCCGACAGCTCGGCGAACGCGATCTCCGGCTCGATCATCCAGAACTCGGCGAGGTGGCGGCTGGTGTTGGAGTTCTCGGCGCGGAACGTCGGCCCGAAGGTGTAGACCTTGGTGAGCGCGAGGCAGTAGGCCTCGACGTTGAGCTGCCCCGACACGGTGAGGAACGCCTCGCGGCCGAAGAAATCCTTGCCGAAATCCACTTTGCCCTGCGGCGTGCGCGGCAGGTTGGCGAGATCGAGCGTCGACACGCGGAACAGCGCGCCCGCGCCTTCGGCATCGGAGGAGGTGATGATCGGCGTGTTGACCCAAAAGAAGCCGTTATTGTCGAAGTACCGGTGGATCGCCTGCGCCAGTGTGTGCCGCACTCGCGTAGCGGCGCCGATAACGTTAGTCCGCGGCCGCAAATGCGCGACCTCGCGCAGGTATTCCATGGTGTGCGGCTTCGGCTGGATCGGGTA
>Ga0182024_10003616_pt1 | contig 36563 bp, 55 predicted proteins | sample P32metaG_FD_120480 | JGI IMG/M metagenome (GOLD analysis project Ga0182024, IMG submission 120480) | Permafrost microbial communities from Stordalen Mire, Sweden - P3-2 metaG (Illumina Assembly) | ecosystem: Environmental > Terrestrial > Soil > Wetlands > Permafrost | place: Sweden: Stordalen...
CAGCGCGACGGAAATGGTCCATGGCGTAAGCGATTGATGCGCCGCAACCGGGGTTTTTGCAGGCATTTTTGAGATTTTACCTCGCTCGCGGGCCCCTTGCGTCGAGCTTAACATAACACCCATACTTGACATGGGAGGCTCGCCAGCCGATAATTTCGGGTGTTGCAGTGCTGGAGGCGCGATCGAGGGGAATCGAGCCTGGGGGCGATAAATTTTGGCCGGGATGGGGCGGGAGATTTGTGTCGTGCTGGCGGCGGGGCTGGTCCGAAGAGGGGGGGATGAATGTGCCAACCCCACCCGCGCGGGCCGCGCCTGAGCGCACCAGCGGGTGAAGAAAAACTTGACGTCTTCGAAGAGGCGTGGTTATCATTCCACGCAGATCACTCTCGCGAAAGGGTGATCCGGGCTTCGCGGCCCGCCCGTGGTGGCTCAGTGGCGATTGACCTTGCGCTGAGTCTAACCACGCCTCTTCGACGACGCGAGCATCTGCCGCAGGCATGACGCCTCGACCTCGTGACTCGAAGGGCAAGGTCAATCGAGGTCGGGAAGTGAGCCACGGTGGGCTCGCGCATTTCTTCCGATGACGCGCCGAACGCGCGCAGCGATTCCAATTCCCAACTGCACCAGACGACGTTCATCAGTGATGAGGCGTACAAGCTTCACATCGAGACGCACGGCGGTGTCGTCCTCCGTTTCCTGGTAGAGTTGAGGCGGCGAAAAGTTTTTGTCCACGCGGCGTCCTTCGAAGTGCTGGTGAGGATGCTGGAGGTGCTCGATGAAGACGCGCTCCGACAGCACCGCTTCGTCGCCAGGGTCAGCCAGGGCTATCTCTGCGAAGCCACCGGCCGAATACCGAGCACCGGAACGCGTGGACATATCGCTCGGCTGCTGCAAGAACTGGTCGCCGCCAAGATCATCACCTGCATCGAAAATGGAACATCGACCAGCGCCAGTTCCTACGAGCTGCATTTGCCGAAGGAAGCCACCGATCGGTCCAATCCGTTTCCCGTCAAACGATCCAGCAAGAAGGGGCGTTGCGCCCGTGATAGTACCCAGCGCGCGCGGGCGCTTGTACCTAACAATCCTATAACGCGCGCCGGCGCTGGGAACCAGCGCGCGCCTGAGGTTGTACCTGACGGAACCCTAGCGCGCGCCGGCGCTTGTAACCAGCGCGCGCCGGCGCTAGGAGGGGGTACTATCACGGGCGCAACACCCCCCCCCGATACTACAGAGGTCTTTTCTTCTTCTTCTCCTGCTGTAGAAGAAGAAGAGCGGAGGGCCGATGCTGCTGCTTCAGTGCTGGCTGAGTTCGGGTTCGGCGACGAAGCGGTCCTCCAAATCCTCAACCTTCCAACCGCGACGCTGCTAGTGGTCCGTGCCGCCTGCGAGGAGGCGACGCACAAGCCACTGGGCCAGCGATTCGGATTGGCCAGGAGCCTGATCAAAAAACCGGGCAACATCAGCCCGCATATTCTCGATCGCGTTCGCAGGCAGATCGAGGACGCCAGGGTGAAGCCGTTCGACGGGATGATCGAGCCGGCGAAGGTTGCGCGGCAGATCGATGCGGCCACATCACAGTTTCGATCTGCTCAACCGGAGGATCCACGCGAGCTGCGGCGAGCCAAGTTGGCGGAACTGAAGGCATTGCCGGATGAGCAACTGGCGGGATTGATCGATCGGCTCATCGAGCAGGTGCCGGCGGACAATCACTTCCTCCGCAATTTGTACGAAGGGAAACGATTCGTCGCGTTGAATTTCGCGCCGATGGTGGACGCGCTGCACGATCAACTGACGCGCGAGCGGTCCGCGGCCGCGGCGGAAGTGGGGGGGCAGCCATGAAGCTTCCCGATCCGCACCTGGCGGTGAGCACTTCGGCGTGTACGAGGCCGATCCCGGCGGGTTATTTGACCGTCGAGCAGATCGCCCAGCGATCCGGCTGGCCGGCGGAGATGCTGCACAAAAAGTTTCTGCGGCTTTGGAGTGAGCAGGGCGTCGCGGTGAAGCGCGGCGAGCAGTGGTACGTAGACCCGATTGTAATCCCGGCGATCGAGAAAGATCGCAGACCGCAGGTTCGCCGGACATGAAATTCCAGCGGCGCGGTCGATCGAGGTTTTTTGACGTTGGTGTTAATGACTCGATCGACGGCCGCTGGAAATTAAGTGCCGACTGCAAAGTCAAAAACCGGCGCGCGCCAAAGGGCAGGCGGCGCCGGTGGATTAGAAGCCCCGACAACTTACAGGATTGGAGGCAGTCATGCCATTGTCAGTGCGCGAGCTCGTGGACGAAACGCCGACCCCGAGCGTCGAGTCGATTCGGCGGCGGCAGGAACGAGCGAACGAACGTCATCGCGCCGAGATTGATTTCATCGGCCTTGTGGCTGACCTGGCCGGGGCGGTAGAGCGCCTGGAATCGACGATCCGCTCGCGCTTCCCCACCGTCGAGGAATTGGAAAGCGAGGTACGATCATGAGCGAGGCTCGCATAATTCAACTTGGTCGCCATGAGGCTGACCTCAAAGAATTCCGAAAGGTGACTTCCCCCAATGGCGCTGTCTCCCGGGAGTCAGTGGTAGTCGGAACTATCAACGCGGAGTTAGAGCTTCTCATTGATACGAGCAAAATCCCCTGGCACAAAATCCAGCGGGCGCTTCTCGCCAAGACCAAACGCACGGTCACGAATGGCGGCCTAGTCGTCATCCGCGTTAAATCTGGAACCGAGAAGATGATCGCCACGCCGCAGCTCCAGGAGGTGCGATCATGACGCGATGCCAATCCGTTGCAGATTTGCGGCGAGAGTTTCCTCGCGACACGATCGTGCATCACCTCGGCGGCAAAATGAGAATCGTCGGGCACAGGATCACGCGGACGTACAAGCAGCCGCAATTGTTGGTGCAAACGTCTGAAGCTGCGGACGCTCGCAGAATATGGATTGGGGCGCCGTGCGCCGCGGAGGTGCGATCATGAAAACCCACGGTGTGGAGATCAATCCTTCCACGGCGCGTGTCGCGCCCAGCTTCGGGGGCTTCGGCGTTTTCTGCGGCAACACGCCGATCAACTGGTACTCGAATCGCGAGATGGCCGACGCCGTTGCCCAGCGTCTGCTGCAGCTCGCGGACAAGAGAGGCGACATCAGTCTGCAACAGATCGAGGCCGATGCGCAGGACCTAATTCGCCGCGCCAAGGCCACGGCTGCGAAGGCCGGTGTTTCATGAGCCGGCCGCAGGCCCCCACCTGGGCGGAGATCGAGGCTGGGATGTCCGCCGCGATCGCGGCGGGGCGGCACTGCCGGATCGAGGATTGGCACGGCGAGGTCTGTGCCGGCTGCGACCAGTGGACGCGCGTGATTTACCACACGGCGGAGGACGGCAAGCGCTTCTGTCCGGCGTGCGCCGACAAGATGGGCCAGGGCCCGCAAGCGTGGATCGAGAAGCAAAGACGCCGCGCGGCGATGGCGGCGATGGCGGCGGCCGCACGCGGAGGTGCGCGTTGAGCGCGACGCCGAGAATCATCCTGCGCATCGAGATTTCCCCGCGGGCCAGGTCCGCGCTCGAGGCGTACTGCATCGGCGCGGGCAAGATCAAGATGCGGGCGATGAGCCAACTCGTGGAGTGGTTCGCGTCTCAGCCGCCGATGGTGCAGGCGTCGATCATGAACGATTTCCCGCCGAGCATCGCCGCGGAGGCCAACCGGATGATTTTGAAAAGAATTCTTTCGACGGAGGGCCGCGCGTGAACCGGATCAAGGCCATCGATCTGCTTTGCGGGGCGGGCGGTTGGGGCTGCGCGACGCGCGGGCTGCCGATCGACGTGATTCTTGCGGTCGATCTATGGGATGCTGCGTGCGTCACGTATGGATTGAATCATCCAAACGTCACCATCTGGGCCGTCGATGTGCGCGATCCGGTCGTGCAGGAGAAGATCATCGCCTTCGCCCAGGACCATGATGTGCGCTTGGTGCTCGGCGCGATCACCTGTCAATGGCTCAGCGTCTATAGGCACATCCAGAAGGTCGACCATGCCGAGCGCGAAGCGAACCGTCTCACCCTGGATTCCTGCCTCTGCCTGGTGAAACAGATCGAGCCGCAATGGTGGTGCCTGGAGGATGTGACGCAGATTACTCGCGAGCTGCCGCCATTCACCCCTTACGAAATCTTCAACGCCGCCCACTGGTCGGCGCAGCGTCGGCGGCGTTGCTTCATCGGCGAATTTCCAAGGCCACGCAAATGTCCGGTGGGCGGCGCGAAGCTTCTGCGGGATTGCATCCGGCCAGGTCCCTATCGGATCGGGCGACGACTGATGGGGAGAATCCCACAGCGGGCCAGGACGTTCACGAAACAGACCTGTCTCGCCGCCGAGCTTGATCGCAAAGCGCCGACCGTTTTGTCTCAATGCTCTCGCAGGGACGCGGAAATGGCGATCGTCGATCCGTCGCTGCCCGGTGGCATGCGCAATCCGGAGTGGCAGGAGTTGGCGGCGATCCAGGGCTTCCCCGACGATTACCTTTTTTACGGCTCACCCACCGACGTGATGAAGCAGGTCGGCGGCGCGGTTCCGATCCCCCTGGCCCACGCCATCCTTCGCGGCATCGTCGAGCAGGCAGCGCGGCACAATTCTCACGCGGCGATCGCCGCAACACACGGAGGTGCACGTTGACAGCGACATTGGCGGCCAGCCCTGAGCTGGGCCGAAGGGAGCCAATTAAAAAGGTGAACGGGCATCCGGCGGTGAGCAAATCGCCGGCGACATCGCCGCGCATGACGGTGCGGACCGCATCGCCACCGGCGACGGTGGTCGACGAGGATTTGCAGTTTCATCCTGCGGCCGAGATCGTGCCGCCGCTGCCCGATGTGGAGTTGGCGCAGTTGGCCGATCACTTCCGACGCCTGGGCAGCGCACCGAAGTTTCTGCGGGCTGGCCGGCTCATCATCGACAACCGCGATCGCGTTCTCGCTTGCAAAATGGCCGGTCTGCCATTACAGTTCGAGCAATGGGACGGATTCGGCTCACCTGCGGAGTTGGCGGCGCGGCTCAACATTCCGCCGCACCTCAACGAAAGCCAACGTGCGTGCAGCGCCGTCCTCATCGCCCAGCAGCTCGCCCGGGAGCATGGGCTGCCGCAGCGCCCCAGGGATGAGAAAGGGGCGTTTTTAGAGAAAAAACCCACAAGTGCAAATTTGCACTCGTGGCTGGACGCGCCTGGCGGCGTGTACCGGGGAATCGTCCAGACCGCCATCGCCATCGCCGGGGCACATCGCCGCAGCTTTTTTTACGCCGAACAGATGAGCCGTGAATCCGCCGATCTTTTCGGCAAGGTCCACGGCGGGAAGCTCAACCTCAATCAGGCCCGACTCAAACAGTCCAAAAACCTGGCGGTTCGCAAACTCGCCAATGTGAATGGCGATGCTCGTGGTTACAACCACGATAGTGCCGACTGCCAAGTCACGGTGGGCGATTGCCTGAAGATCATGCCCAAGATGAAGGATAAATCCTTCCCCCTCATCTTCGCCGATCCGCCCTACAACCAGGGCGAGCATTACGATGCCGACCCCACGCGCGACAAGCTGCCCGTCGACAAATATCTCGCCTGGTGCGAACAGTGGATGCGTCACTGCGCGCGGCTGCTCACGTCCGACGGCTCATTGTTCGTGATGATCTCGACGCGCTACGCCGGCCGCTTCGACGTGCTGCTGCGCAACCTGGGCCTGCACTGGCGCGCGATGATCACCTGGCACGGCAACTTCCCCGAACACACCCGCGCCAACTTCCAGCCGGCGGCGCGGATCATCCACTACTTCACCCGCTCGCCCAGCAAATTCATCTTCAACGATGATCTGATCCGCATGCCGTCGCGCCGGGACCAGATCGAGGATGCGCGGCGCGTCAGCGAGAAGGGCATCGTCCCTCACGACGTCTGGCAGATCCCCTGGGAGATTCCCTGCGTCACCGGCAACTCCAAAGAGCGCGTCCCGTTCGACGACATGCCGCCGCAACTGCCCCAGAAACTTCTCACGCGCATCGTCCTGGCCGCGAGCAATCCCGGCGATCGAGTCTTCGACCCCTTCACCGGCAACGGCACCACCTGGCGCGCCTGCGGCGAGCACAATAGAAAATTCACCGGCATCGAGCGATCCGAAAAATACGCCGCTCAGGCGCGCCGCTGGGCGCCTTCGCTTCCCGAGGGAGGCAAATCATGAAATTCTCTCCGCCCCAACCCCTGGACGACGAGGAGCTGCAGCGGCGCGTGGATGCCCTGCGCGCGGCGGGCAAGCCGCTGAGGATGGCCGACGTGCATCCCGAATACGTCGCCTACTACGCCGAGGCGCGATTGTTCCAGAAAACCGCCTGGGGCGTCGCCCTGATCGCCGTCGGCGGCATCGTCGCCGTCGCACTGATGGTCCTGGCCATCCTCAAAATCGGAGGCATCATATGACACCTGGCGGTGAGCACTTGGACGTCATGGAGCAGATGAACCGGCGCGATCGGATCGTCCGCAACGCGTTCTGGGGATTCATCGGCGGGATGCTCCTGGGATTCCTCCTGGCGGCGCTGTTCATCATCATCCGCCTAGCGGCGAGCACTTCAACTGGAGGCACGCCGTGATCAAACGCGAAACGTTTAGTGCAGTCGTGTTGCTCGGGATCGAGGATCGGTTGCGCCGTCAGTTGATCGAGATCCAGGACGAAGTGTTGCGCGTGGAGTGCGCGATGTCACGCGAGACCAATTGCCGACGCATGATGCGTCTGGAGAACCATCGCAGCTCATTGCAGCGGCGGGAGGGGCGGATTCTCGACGCGATGAAGCTCGTACCCGGCCAGTACAAGGGAGCCGATCATGGATGAGAAGACCGCGACAGTGGCCGAGCCGCCGTGGATGGTTCATTTTCGGATGGGCAGCGGTCGGTCTCCCGTCGTCGTGATCGTGGAGTTGGCGCTGGACGAAGCCGGCAACGTGCAGAGACTGACCGCCGCGCCGGCGCGGGGATGCAGCGACCTGCAATGCGCGCAGGCGGCATTCAACGCGGGCCTGCACACCATGCCGCAGCGGCAGGTGAATCCGTGACTGGAAGTTTCTTCGCGCTCTTTGCGCCTTAGCGGTTGAAGCGTTTCCACCGCGAAGGCGCGAAGGACGCGAAGAAGAGCCAATTTTACCGAAAGGAGTCTGCGATGAGTTGGAGCATGCATTTTGTCGGTCGGGCGATCGACGTTAACCAAGCGATCCACGAGGAGTCGGGGCATTATAGTGGCAAGTCGAAAACAGAAATCGAGCAGGCCGCGCCGCACATCATCGCGCTGCTGGAGATGAACCAGTCCGAGCAGGCGACCCGGGGCGACGGTCCCGACGATTTCCTCGTGAGCGTCCGCGCCCACGGCAGCGCGTCGTGGCGGGGCGATGAAAGAATCTCCTCGGACTGCTACGTCGAGATAAAGCGGCTGGAAGGTACGCACGTGAAGCCGCCGACGAAGGGTCAGGTTGGCTGATGTCAATCACCAATCGCCAGTTCGAAGATGCTCGCCGCAAGGTGCAATCACCAGCAGCCGAATCTCTGCATCGTCGCGTTCCCACGCACCTGGGCGGGTTGTGGCTGGCCACCGTCGAGCTGCTGCTGCTGATGGATCGGCCGGGGATGACCATCGAGCGGTTGCGAGGATCGCAGCCGGCGACGATGTTTCGGGCGCAGGTGCTGGCCTTCCGCCAGTGGATGATCGAGGCGTCCCAGATCGTCCCCGGCATGACCCCCGAGGAAAAGAAATTCCTGGAGCATTGGTTCAAGGAACTTGATCGGGCCGATCAGCGATGAGCCAGGGCGAATATATCTTCCGCCCCCTGGGCACGTGGCCGCGACCCGAGACGCCGCGCCACAAGCGCAAGACGCGCCCATTCAAGCAGACGCTTTCGAGCACCTACAGCATTCTCGATCACGAGCTCTACAAATTGGCCGCGTTGATCCCGATCGTGATCGAAGCGAAGTTCTCGGAGCGCGAAATCCGCAACGACGGGAAGATTCGCGCCGACGCTCGCCGGCCATCGTTCCCGGGGATCATCCTGTCATTCGAGACGAAGAGGCTGGGGCCGCTGAAATTTCTTTGCGACGATTGCGTGAACTGGGAAGACAACCTCCGCGCGATCGCGCTGACGCTGGAACGGCTGCGCATGGCCGACATCTATGGCGTGACCAAGCGCGGGGAGCAATACACCGGCTGGAAGCAACTGCCCGGCGCGATCCTCACGCCGCCGCCGATGACGGTGGAAGACGCCGCGGCGTTCATCGCCAAGCATGGGGGCTTCGCGCCGCGTCAGGTGATCGACGTCGTCGGAGTTTTCCGCGCCGCCTGGTTGCGCGCGGTCAAGGCGCTGCACCCCGACACCAACGGCCAGCAGGAGCGGCCGGAGTGGAAGACACTTCAGGATGCCAAGTCGGTCCTCGATCGACATCACGCGGAGGCCTCATGAGTTATACCCTGCCGAACGAAGCGGAGCGGCGCAGGCAAATTGCGGGAGACGGAATTGTCCAGCAATGGATCGCCAGGGGAGCTCTGCGGCCGCCAACGGACGAACTGCGTGAGGCGATTTGGGAACTGTCCCGCGCGATCAACGAACTCGCGCGCGCCGTGGCCTACCTTCGCGGCCAGACCGAGACGATGGTGGCGATGTTGGAAAGGCGGGCCAAGTGATCTGGAGCATTGGTTTAAACAACTGGACCGCACTTCGCTGTGCGAATGAGAAGGAGAAGACCATGGCCAAGGCAAAGACGAAGGTGAGGACCTCCATCAAGATCGTGATGATCGACGGAGAGATCAACGGCAAGCCGATCGTGCCGGTGAATTACCAACGCACCGAATTTTCAAACGGCACTATCGAGGAGGCCGGCACGCGCCCTCAAGGGACGAATCCCACCTCGACCCTCGGCGAGATTCTCGCCGCCGCTTTTGCGCAGGTTCAATCGCCAGCGAAGACGACTGCGGCCAAAAAGGCGCGCAGATGAAGTCGCCGACCAAGGCGGAGCTGGTGCGGATGATCAAGAGCCTGGTGATCTGCGCCGTCGGCGCTGGGCTGGATCGGCGCAGTGAATCGTTTCGCGCGACGACGTATTTTGCCGCCGAGATGACCGAGAGATATGAGAAATGCCAGATTCGACCGATCCGCAAACGCGGGAAGAATGGCAATGGGCCGTCGACGCGGCGCATGGCGCGCTCGTCCTCGATTCGGCCAGACGGTACGGCCTCGTCCAAGGTGGGCCGAAAGTGAACGTCGATCGATGCCAGGAGATTTTGGAACGCGGAAAGAAAATCGACGTCTGGCCGTCGCTGGACGCGGTCGAGCGATACCTCCAGGCGATGATGCGCGAACAGGAGACAGCATGCCTACAACAAAAAAAGGCGGCGTCGGAATGAAGCCGCGGACGCCCAAGCCGGACGTCCGACCGGGCGGGCAGCGAATGTCGATAGATGATCCCGTCCTTCGCGCGATCAACCGCATGGCGGAAATTCTCGAACCGTTCGACCGCACGGATCAGCTTCGCGTCTTGGCCAGCACCTGCATTAGTTTCGGAATGCTCGATGAGGCCGATCAGTTTATCCTACAGCTCAGGGCGGATCGAGGGGAACCATGATCGGCGAATCCCAGGCCTCCATCGCAGATGGAGAACGCTCATGAATGATTTCGTGCGGAAGTTTCAGGCGGCGATCATGGAGGCGGCGGTCAAGAATCTGAACCTGACCACCGCGTCGGGCGCCTACGCCGGCAAGTGGCGAGAGGACATCGCCCGCCTCCGCGCCAGCTTCGACGCCGTCGAGAAAGCCTGCGAAGCCGTCGAGACGGCGCTGGGGACCGCGGCGAGCATTGCCGATAATCAGAACGGATGAAGACTCGCCGCGTCAAACGCCGATCCGCCGGCAAGCCTCGCACACCGACCCTCGCGGACCTCTGGTCTCTGTACGACGACCTGCGCCACTACAGGATGGCGCAGATGGAGTGGTGGAGATCCATGGCTCTGTTCAGCGTGATCAAAAAACGTCAGCACAGGAGGAAACGATGCAAAAGATGAAGGACACGTCGGAACTGCTGGAGATCGAGCCACCTGGCGGTGGGCACCACCTGCGCCTGGTGCATACCGGCAAGAAGAACAGTCTGAGGATTGATTGAATTAACTCGCAACTCGCAACTCGCAACTTCCCCGACTATAATCCCACCAACAAAAGCACAGCGGGCAAGACGGGGCACTTTACTCCTGACCCGCGGCGATACTGCTAACCGCAGGTTCGCCGCGGGTTTTTTCGTTGGAGGGCAAAGCGAAGGCGCAAAGCGGGGCCGCGGACATTGAGCTGTCCGCGGCCTACGTAGGAACGTATCCCCACAATTCTTTTTCGGGAGGCGTTCACGATGCCCATCAGGATCCCCGCCGACGCGAAGATCGTGCGCGATCATCGCCTCACCCTCATCCGTGCCATCAAAATCCTCTCCACCGACCGGCTGCAGCAACTGATCAAATCCGTGAAGGATTCGCTGCGCGAGCGGAAGGCCGCCTACGCCGAGTCGGACCTGTGCCTGGCGCGACTCCAGGGCGGCGGACCGGTGCGCTATGTGGATCCACGCAAAGTCTTCAAGATCGTCACGAAGGGGAGGGGGAAGGCGAAGGCGCGAGCGTCTCGCTCGCTCGCGCCTTCGCCTTTCTTAACGCTCAAGCAGTTCCTGAATTGCTGCTCGATCAGCATGGAGAAGCTCCAGCAGTTCATCCCCGCCGACCAGATCGACGCGCTGTGCTATCCGCCCAAGCCCGGTGAGCCGGCGCTGTACGTCGAGACCCGACCGGGCGTGGAGATCCACATCGACAGGCTGGAAGCGGCGATTTTATCTGCAACCGCGCCGCCGGCGGGTGATCGCGTGCCGGCCGCGGCGGCTTAATCGCCCGATGGAACCGCCCGATATGTCTGTGTCGCCGTACGCGGCGATAGTGCCGGCTGCAAGCCCATGGCGAATGATGTTTGTGATTCGATCGCGGCCGCTGAGCAGGTGGCGCTCTTGCGCGCCCATGGGTTCGGGCCGCTGCTGGACGTGCTGGAGAACGATCCCACCGTCTTCTTCTGCACCAACGGGTCCCCGGTCATGACCCGCATCGCCGAGCGCCTGGGCTGCTCGGATGACGCGGTGCTGCGGATGCTGCGAAGCGCGCGGGCACTGCTGGACGGCGAGATCGCCTGGAACTCGCTCGCGCCTTCGCCTGACGATCAACCCTCAACATGAATGACCTCACGAATCCCACGGATGCCACGCTGTTCGAGTTCGCGCACCTGCTGCGCACGAATCATCGCAACCGCAACCGCCGCCAGATCATGATCCGGCTGCACCAGATCGCGCAGGCGGCCACGCGCTGGCGCGGCTTCGACGCTTGGCGCGGGGCGGACCTGGAGGACGCCGCTTCCGAAGCGGTCCTGCAGGCGCTGCACCGGCTGGACCGCTTCGACAAGCGGCGCGATCATGCGTATGGCTATTTCTGCCGGATGATTTTTCGTCTGATCGGCAAGCAGCTCCAGTCCACGCGGCGGCGGCGGCGGCTGGTGGCGCGCGTGGCCGACCTGCACCAGGACGGATTCGATTGCGGCTCCAACCGGTGGGGTGAGCATCACAAGATGGCCACCGCCCTTGAGCTGGGCAGGCCGATCTGCTGACGCCCGCCCCCCCTCGAATCGAGAAATTTATCCCCACCACCGCGAGCGTGTCGCACGATTCGCCGCTCGGACGACCGATAACACGTCGGAGATTCGGGCGTCCTATAAACGACCCTGGGGGGTTTTATCACACGCTCGCGCCTTCGCTTTCTTCGTGGAGGGGAGACGAAGGCGTGAGCGGGGGGGCGTCGGTACTCCGACGTCGTGCTCACCGCCAGGTGCGTGATTAGAAGCGTAATCACGCATGAGGCGAGCAATTTGGGCGGCGGCGGGGCTACGTAGGTTCGTGAGCCGCATCAACACACCCGCCGGCAAGCGTGTCCGCCGCATCGAGCGGAGGGACCGCTGGCGGCGGGCCAGGTGCGGCGTCGATCGACTGGGGCGGAAGATCCGGACCCTCTGCATTTACGTCAGCAAGCGGGCGATCAAGGCGCAGCGTTACCTGCGAGAGCATGGGCTGCCGCACAGCGCGGCGGTGGCCGCGGTGATGATCGAGCCGACGGTGAAGCTGCCGCCCAAGACGATCGCCGTGCTCGCCTCACTGGTGGGAGTGGCGGCGGGGTTAGACCTGCCATGGAGAGCAACATGAGAAACACCGGAACAGAGGCGCGATCAAAGGGCGGCGAGCCAACACAGAACGCTGCCGCCGATCGCGCCGACCAGGTCACGATTCGCCGGCCGTTGCCGGCGGCGTATGACGATCAGGGGCGCACGGTCATCGAGCATGAGGTGGTGGAGGGCCCGGGCGCCGCGCAGTTCGTGGGCGTCGCCCGGTTGAGCAAGCCGGGGATGCCGAATGTGCAGTTGAAGTTCCAGATCCCCGCGCCGTCGCTGGGTCAGGCGTTCGAGCGTTTCGACAAATATCGGGACGGGAAGATCGACGAGCTGAACGAGGCGGAGCGGAAGTCGGCGATCAAGCAGGAAATCCTTTGCGGCGCCGCCGCGGCGGCGCAGCCGGCGGTCCGCAAGCAGCTCCTGACCGACGCCTGACGCCTGCGGCGAGCACTTATGCCTGCGGCGAGCACTTATGCCTGCGGCGAGCACTTATGCCTGCGGCCAGCACTTTATGCCGGCGTTCTTCATCATCCTCGCGGTGGTCGGCGCGGTGTGCGTCGTCTTCATCGGCATCGAGCTGATGGAGGATTTCCACCGCTGGCGCAAACGGCGGCGGTGGGATCGGGAGTTCTAGCCTGGGGGATTGTTACCGCAGAGAACGCGGAGGACGCGGAGGTTTGGGTAGCTTCCTTCCCCTGAATTCTTTGAGTCCTCCGCGTTCTCCGCGGTGAAAAATAAAATGTCGAGAGGCGGCGTAGTGGCACGGACAATTGGAATTCTCCTGCGGGGGGCCGTGGCGACGTGAATCACATGTTCATCAGCGAGATGCAGGCGCGAGCGGAAATGACGGGAGATTTCACCATGGAAGATTTACGCAACGTCGAAGCGGCCCACGCCGGAATCAAGACGGTGGAAAAACCATCGCTGGGGCGGGCCGTCCACTACGTGATCCCGTTCGGGCCGCGCAAGGGGGAGCATCGCGTGGCCATCATCACCAGTCCCTGGGGATTCTCGCCGGTCAACCTGCAGATGTTCCGCGACCAGGCGGATGATCCCTGCGTGGATCTGTGCGCCGATCATTTCGGCTGCATCCACAAAGGCGGCGGCTTCGGCGTGGACGTGTATGCGATGGCGACGCTGCCCATCCGATCCGCCAGACATGATGAGGACGGCAAAGCACCGGGGACATGGCACTATCCGGAGGAGAAATGATGAATGCAAAATGATGAATGCAAAATTTAATTCATCACTCATCATTCATCCTTTTTACTTTCCCGCCATGCCCTTCACCCACTGCGACATCGTCATCGCCAAGGGACGCAAGGGGATCCTCTACAACATGATCCAGGACGACAAGGGGCACTGGTATTTCGTCGTCTTCCCCGATGGCGGCAGCGGCGTCTTCCGCATCACAGAGCTGATCCGCTGGGGTCCGGCGATCAACCCGCCGACCGCAGGTCCGCCGCCTGCGGCGAGCAACACGTCGGGGCAGAAGTAGGAGTGAGCGCGATGCGCGAAGTCGAATGTCCCACCGGCGCGATCGGCCAGGAGATCGAGGCGTATGTTCGCAATCTGAAACTGTTCAACGACGCGATGCACGCAGCCAAAGCGGCCAGGGACGCGGCGGAATGCCACAACGCGATGATGGGGCAGTATTACGATCGAATCCTGAACCTGCTCGTCGGTGATGGCCTGATCCACACGCTGGCCGATGGAACGCGATTGTTGGTTCAGCGGCGCGGAGACCGTTTGAACATCGAATTCTACACCGTGGAGGGGAAGTTGATGGCCGGCGGTGAGCCAAAATGAGAATCAGAACGCGGCGCGCAGCTCTGGCGGCGGAGGCGGCGTAGGCGCGATCGTGCTGCGGCCGTTATCGCCGACGCTGGCGATGCCGGCCGAGGATGATGAGCAGAAACTGCTGCGGATGTGGCTGCATGGGCGATCGCCCAACACGGCGCGCAGCTACGCCAAATCGTGGAGGCGATTCCGGGAATTCTGCGACACGCCGATCCTGAGCGTCGGGCTGGCCGATCTGCAGGCGTTCGTCGATCACCTCGACCTGGCGGTGGGCAAATCCGGCAAAGTGCTAACCGCAGGTTCAAGGCATACCGTCATGGCCGGCGTCAGGAGCCTCTTCGCCTTCGTCGCGCGACTCGGGCTGATGCCGGACATCGGCAAAGCCATCCGCATGCGCGGGCTGCGGCGCACGCTCAGCGGGCGCATCCTCAGCGAGGACGATACGCGGCGGCTGATCGAGGCGGCGCGGCCGGGGCGGGATGAGATCATTCTGGAAGTCTTATACCTCTGTGCCCTCCGCAGGAGCGAGCTGGCGGCGCTGACCTGGGCGGATGCCACGCCGCGCGATGACGTGGAGGGCATGGGCGGCCAACTGGAGATCTTCGGCAAAGGGAACAAATCACGCCCGGTGCTCGTGCCCACGGAGACGTGGGGGAAGCTGATGGGCCTGCGGCCAGCACGGCCGGCGAGTACGCCGGCGGCATTGTCATCGGCGATGGTGGGGTCCTCAATTCCCTCGAGCATCGCCAGCGGCGGCGATGCTGGCCAGCAGGCCACATGCTCGCCGCAGGCGCGGATATTCCCGATCACGGCGGGGCAGGTGTGGCGGATCGTCAAGCGGACCGCTCGCGCCGCCGGCGTGAAGGCCAGCACGTCGCCGCACGTCCTGCGGCATTGTCACGCCACCCACGCGCTGCGCGCGGGCGTGTCGCTGTCGGTGGTCATGCGGACGCTGGGCCACGCCAACATGAGCACGACCGGCGAGTATCTTCACGCATTCCCCAACGAGAGCAGCGGCAGCGTTTTGCGGGCGCGGCGGCCTACGTAGGGACATGAAATGGGTGCTGCGAAATTGGCTGGCGGTAACGAGCTTCGCATCGGTGTGCCTGACCGGCGGGATGCTGTTCAGCGATGTCAGCACGATGCAGAAACAAGTGGACAAAATCAACGAGACCAAGCCGCAGGTGCTGGAATCGAAGATCGAGGATCAGGAGCAGGAGCGGTCGGCCGATCAGCAATTTCTCGCGCAGCAGTTGGCAGAGATTCACGCGGACCTCAAGCAACTCAACGGCGACGTTTCCTTCATCAAGGGTCGCATTGAAAACATCGGAGGACGCGAATGAATCGGCGCGATCCCCCCGGCCTAAGAATCATTTTCGCCCGCGAGCAATACGGTTGTTGCGGCTGCTCGGTGGGGGCGGATTTGGGATTGGGAATTTAATTAAGGCGCACTGATGTGGCGCGGCGGCGTCGGATCGCGGCGCGGGGTGGGGTGTGCGGGCGGGCGCGGGGCTTTTTTAAGGGGAATTCATGGCAACCGCTGAAGTCATTACCGGCGACGTCGTCATCCGCGGCAATTTGCAGCCGAGCACGATCTCGCAGCCGGCCAACTCCATCGCCGACGTCAACGTGGGGACGCCGGCGGCGGGCGCGGCCGGCGTCGCTTCCTCCAAGCTCAATCACCGCTATCACAAGCACTGGCCGCAGCCCAATACCACGGCCACCACAGAGACACGCCCGCTGTTCATCACCTACGGAACCTCCGGCACGCTGGTCGCCTTCAAAGCCGGATCGATCGCGCCCTGCGCGGGCGCGGCCACCATCACCATCGATCTATACAAGAACGGCGCTTCGGTCCTCTCCGCGCCGATCACGCTCAACAGCTCCAACGTCGCGCGCGTCGCGACGCTGGGCACCATCACCGCGGCCACGACGGCGGCGGGGGACTGGTTCGACGCGGTCATCACCGCGACCGCCGGCGGCGGCACGCTGGGCACCGGTCTGTTCGTGGAGCTGGTGATCGATGAGACCCCGTCCTAAAAAACCGGTCCGTAAGCAGACCACCGAGCAGATCGCCGAGCAGCTCGACGTCGATCGCGCCACCATCCTGCGCTGGTGCGCGGAGGGGTTGCCGCATTCCAAGCCGAGCAAGCATCGCGAGGGCAACCGCTACGACCTGGCCGAGGCGGCGGCGTGGATGCAGGCGAACGGGCGCAGCGGCGAGGTGGGGCGGCCGCCCGAGAAGGATGAGCAGCTCCTATCCCTGCAAATCAAAAAACTCCAGGCGGTGGTGGAGAAGGTGCAGCGCGAGAACAAAGTGGCGGCGGGGCTGCTGATCGACGCCGCCGCCGAACAACGCCGCGATATCCAGAAAATCACCGTCGTGCGCAACCGCCTGTGCGGCCTGGGCGCGGCCATCTCTCCGCAACTGGAGGGGCTGGACGGCGCGGCGCGGCAGAGCGTCATCGACGCGGCCGTCGAGGAGATCCTGCAGGAGTTGGCCCGGTCATGAAGCCGGGGCGCCTCCAGATCGCACACCGCCAGGTTGCGCACCGCCAGGTGTTCAGCGATGCCGAGCGGATGGCCTGGGCCAAGCCGCGGAAGCTGCGGCCCAGTGAGTGGGCGGAGAAGAACCGCGTCATCCCATCGGCCAACGCCGCCGAACCCGGGCGCCTGCGACTCTCACGCACGCCCTACATCCGCGGCGTCATGGATGCCACCGACGAACCGGGCATCGAGGAAGTGATCTTCGTCGCCGGCACGCAGGTGGGAAAATCGACCTGCACCGAGAGCCTGATCGGCAAGTGGGTGGATGATGACCCCGGCCCGATCATGCTGGTGCTGGACACGGAGAAGTCGGCCGGGGAAGTGACCGAGGAGCGCATCCGACCGCTGGTCGCCGCCGAGCCGCTGGCGTCCCACCTGTCGGAAAAACCCAAGGACAACAAGCTCAACAGCATCAAGTTCGACACCTGCATGCTGTATCTCGCCTGGGCGCGCTCGCCCGGATCGCTGGCGCGTCGCGCGGTGCGGCGGGTGATCTTCGACGAAGTGGACAAATTCCCCACCGCCTCGGCCAGGGAGGCCGACCCGATCAGCCTGGGCATCGAGCGCACCGCGACGTACGGATACCGCCGCACCGTCTTCATGGCCAGCACGCCCACCGTGCGCACGGGCCTGATCTGGCGGGCGATGGAAGCGGCGGGGGACCGGCGGCGATTCTGGGTGCCCTGCCCGCACTGCGGCGAATACCAGGTTTTGAGCTTCGCTCAGGTGAAGTTCCCCCCTTGCGGCGAGCCCAGCGGCGGCGTGTCAAGCGCCAGCTTCGATCGCAATCTCCACGCCGATCGCATCGAGACGCAGGGCTTGGCCCACTACGAGTGCGCGCATTGCCGGAAGGCGATCGTCGAATCGCAACGGCTGGCCATGGTCGTGCGCGGCGTGTGGCTCAGCGACGGACATCAGACGATCGACACCAACGGCGTGATCCAAGGCAAATCGCCCAGGGCCAAGCGTGTGGCATTCTGGCTCAGCGGCAGCTCCCTCTATTCCCCCTGGCGGACGTTCAGCGCCGTGGCGGCGGCGTTCCTGCGCAGCCTGGGCGATCCCGGCAAGCTCCAGAACTTCCGCAACGCATGGCTGGCGGAGGTCTTCGAGGAAACCATCAAGAGCCACAGCGTCAAGGAGTTTCGCGAGCTGCTGGTGGATGCGCCACGGCCCATGCTCGTGCCCAGGTGGGCCGAGTACATCATCGCCGCGGCGGACGTGCAGAAGGATCGCATCTATTGGAACGTGCGGGCCTGGGGTGCGGACTATTTCTCCAAACTGATCACCTACGGCATCGCGCTATCCTTCGAGGAGCTGGCGCGGGCGACGCTGGGCACTCAGTTCCCGCTGGAAACGCCCGCGGCGAGCACGAGCCAGGCGCACCTGCTGGTCTGTGACACGCGCTACCGACGCGATGAGGTCTACCAACTGGCCAAGACCGACCAGCGCATCCGCCCGGTGATGGGCGGCAACGACAAGCAGGCGATGCTGGTGAAGTTCTCCGCGGCCGGGAGGCAGTGGGGCATCCCGCTCTACCTGCTCAACACCCAACTGCTCAAAGACAGGCTCAGCGTCCTACGTAGTGACGGGGGCGCCGCCGGCGGGAGCCGCGGGCTCGGGGCTCGGTGGCAGCTCAACAGCGCGGTCGAGGAGCAATATCTGCAGCACCTGGCCGCCGAGCACAAGGTGCTGATCAAGGGGGAATGGGTGTGGATGCCAAAGACCGCCGGCGCGGCCAACCACTGGGGCGACTGTGAGGTTTACCAGGTGGCGGGGGCGGAGATCGCGCGGGTTGATCTTCTGACTTCGACCCATCCTGAAACGACGGTGGATGCCGCTGTAATGCAAAACGCGGCGACTGCAGCCTCGACGCCGGGGGCGATGAGCGATCGCCGCGATGAGCGGCCCAGGGGCAACTGGCTGGGCAAAACGAAGGGGTGGCTGGATAAATGAGCGACGACGAAAATTGCATCCCGATTGAAGTGAGCGATGCGCAGATCCTCGCGGCCCTGCAACTGGCGCTGCTGACCTTCGCCACCAGCGGGGCGCAATCCTACACCATCCACGGCCGCACGTTCGTCCGCGCCCAAATCAAGGATATCCAGAACCTGATCGCGCAGTACGAGTCACGCGTGCTGGCAACGACGTCTCCCGGACTCAACGGCGCGACCATCCTGGCGCGGACCAACTCGGTGGGGCCATGAATTTCCTGGACAAGGTCATCGGCTACTTCTCGCCCGAGCGAGCCTTCCACCGCGCCCAGTTCCGCAAGGCCGCGGACCTGATGGCCAGCTACAGCGGCGCCTATCCCACCCGCGCCAGCACTCCCTGGTCGCAGAGCGAATCGATCGGCGGCCTGCCGCACCTGAACCTGATCGTGCAACGCAACCTGCGCGATCGCGCGCGGTCGCTGGTGGAGAACAACGTCGTGGCCAGCTCCATGCTGGACCGCGCGGTGGAGAACATCGTCGGCGATGGCTTCCAGTTCCAGATGGCCAGCGGCAACCCGGATTACAACAAGAAGGCCGAAGACCTGATGAACAACTGGTTCGGCATCATGGACTTCTATGGAAGCTCCTGGGTGCAGCACCAGCGACTGGCCGTCTACGGCCTGCTGCGCGATGGGGACATCGGCGGGGCGCTGCTATCGCGCGGGCAGGTGCAGTTGGTGGAGGGCGACTATATCTCCAGCCCCTTCACCCGACCGATGGCCTTCCTGCACGATGGCGTGGAGGTCGATAAATTCGGCCGCATCGTCCAGTTCTGGGTGATGCAGTTCGTCGATCTGAAAAAGAAGGAGTGGCGCCCGGTCAAGGCCCGCGACTTCCTCTTCCTGGCCAACATGCGGCGGCGCACGCAGTACCGCGGCGAGCCGTGCTTCGCGCAATGCTTCGACCTGTTCGATTCACTGGCCAAGTATATCGACGCCGTGACCATGGCGCAGCAGATCGCCGCGTGTCTGGCCATCTTCATCAAGATGAACAACCCGGCCGCGGCGGTGAGCGGACTGCGCGGGGCGTGCGGCAAATCCGGCGATGAAGGCTACAAGCAGTGGAAGATCGCGCCGGGGATGATTCAGGCGCTGCAGCCCGGGGAGGAAATCCAGCAGATCACCCCGCAGCAACCGGGCAATGATTTCTCCCAGAACATCCGCATGTTCCTGCGCATCATCGGCCTGACCCTGGGCATGCCGCTGGAATACGCGCTGCTCGATTATTCGGGCGTCAGCGGACAAACCGCCAAGGGCGTGGACCTGCGGGCGCAATTGGCATTCGAGCGATGGCAGAAGCTGGTCATTGATGAATACCTGACCCGCCTCGTGCGATGGCGGCTGTGCAAATTCGTGAAGGAAGGGCTGCTGGAACCGCGCGCCGACGGCACTCAACACATCTGGCACCCCAAGCCCTGGCCGTATCTGGACCGGGTGAAGGAACTGCAGGCGGCCAAGCTGGCGATCGATATCGGCCTGTCCACCGAGCAGGAGGAAATCCTGTCCCGCGGAGGCAAGCCGGACAAGATCGCGGCACAGCAGGCCAAGGAGCTGGCGCGCAAACGCAAGACGGGAATCCCCATCCTGCACAGCACAATGGTGCAGGAGATCGGCGTCAAGGCCCCGGCCTCCAACCAGGAATCGGTGGGGACACCGGATCCGGGGGGTGAACCGCCCGATGCGCCGGCGCCGGCCGACAACGGTGGCGGCGACGATGGGAATGGCGGAGACGACGGTGGGGGAGAGGGGGGCAATCGTGAAGCGGCGTGACAAAACCATCGGCGCGATCGCGCAGACGCAACTGTGGGCGATGGAGCCAACCGCGCTGCGCGGGCTGGCGTCGGCCGACCCCGCCGCCTTCGCCGCGCCTGCGGCGAGCACGACGCCGGCGGTTACACCGCTTGCGCCTTCGCCTCAACCTTCCGCATCGCTCTATCAGAAGGAAGGGTCAACCGCGATCGTGCCTGTCGTCGGGATGCTCACCAAGTATCCCAACCAGTTCGACGCCTGGTGCGGCTGCGTCTTCACACTAGAAATCCAGGCGGCGATCGCGGCGGCCCTGGACGATGAATCGGTCGAGCAGATCGTGCTGTTCATCGACTCCCCGGGCGGCGCGGCCGCGGGCACGCCGGACCTGGGCTCCTTCATCGCGCAGAACAAATCGCGCAAGCCGATCATCGCCTATTGCTCGGACCTGTGCGCCTCGGGCGCGTACTGGCTGGCCAGCCAGTGCACCGCCATCGTCGCCAATCCCTCCGCGCTGATCGGATCGATCGGCGTCTACGCGGTGCTGGTGGACCAAAGCGGCGCGGCGGAAAAAGGCGGGTGCAAGGTCTACGTAGTTTCGGATGGCCAGTTCAAGGGCCTCAACGAGCCGGGTCTGCCGGTGGACGAGCGGGCCCTGGGCGAGATGCAGCGGATCGTCGGCTCGATCGCGAATCTATTTCGCGCGGCCGTGGGGGAAGGGCGATCGCTGACGCCGGACGTGGTGGCGCAACTGGCCGATGGCCGCGTGCACATCGCGCAAGAGGCGATGGCCCTGGGGCTGATCGATGCGATCGGAACATTCGAGGAAACGATGATGATCACGAAAGAAGCACCTGCGACGGCGGCGGCGGCGGCTAACGCGAGGATCAAGACGGCCGTGAGAGTCGCGGATGATGCGGGCGGGGCGGACGCCGCTTCGCCGGACGTGGCGGAGATCTGCCAGAAGATCCTCGACGGGGTCAACGCCCTGACCGAGGCGTTCACCACATTCACGAAGAAAAAGGACGACGAGACGACCGATGACGCCGGCAGTGATTCGAGCAGCCCCGAGGATGCGACGTCCAAGGCGCTGGCCTCCGATCGGGCGCGGCTCAAGGCGATCAGCGACGCCTGTCCCGGGCGCGCGGATTTCGCGATGCAGCAATACCTGGCGGGCCGCAGCGCCGACGAGGTCAAGGCGATGGTCAGCGCGCTGGACGACGAAGTCGCAAAATTCAAAAAGCAAAACGCCGCGACCGCCAACGCGGTCGAGGGCATCGACCCGGTGGCCACGGGGGGCGCACCCGGCGATGAGCGCAATGACGCCGAATCCGACCCGGAGCAAATCTGGGAGAAGAACGTCGGGGGCGTGCAGCAGACCTACCGGGGCAAGAAAAAGTATTTCCTGGCGGCGTTCCGGGGCGGCTTCGTGAAGGTCGCGCCCGCCAAGTAGATCGGCCGGGGGCAAGAGTCAGCAGTTCAACAGCGGGGTGAGCAATGGCAAATTTAGCGGCTCCGACGCCACGCACGTATGAGATTCGGGCGGACTCCGACGAGCTGGATTATCCGCAGGGCGCCGAGCAGACCTGGGAAGGCTCCGCATTGACCGATGCGGGATCACCTGGCGCGGGTACAAACGTCATTCACACGCTGGTCGCTGGCGAGAACTTTGTCGGCTTCGCCAACACCAGCCAGAATAACGCATCGGGCAGCGCGGGCGGGATCACCATCAACGTCAAGGGCAAGGGGTGCGTGAAGCTGAGCGTCACGGGGGTGACGGCGGCTTCGGTGGGCAAGAAGGTTTACGCCAGCGATGGCAACACCTTCACGCTCACCAGCATCAGCAACACGCTGATCGGAGTCATCAAGCAGATCGTGTCGGGCATCGTCTGCATGGTCGAGTTCGCGGGTGAAGGCTTCCAGGTCGGCTGAGAAAGAAATTTCCGGGAGGGACGATCGGCGGGAGCCGCAGGCTCGGGGGCCGGTCGGGCTTTGGGGCTTGGGTCGGAGATCTTCGGGTCCGCGACCCTTTGGACGGATTGAGGATTTGCCATGGGCAGTTCATATGACAATGTCTGGGTCCCCATGCTGATGGGGGCCTTCATGGAAAGCTACGAAGGGTGCGTGGAAAAAGCGTGGGGCAATCCGCTCACGCACCAACTCACCGACGTCGGCGAATTCGTCAAGCCGATCGACCTTGGGAGCGTCGGCGCCGTGCGCCAGTTCTCCGGGCCGCGTCAATCCACCAAGCCCCGCGTCTATACGCTCACGCAGCAGAACGTGCCCTGGGAGATCTCGATGGAGATCGACGTCGAGGACGTCAACCGCGACAAGCTGGGGATGTTCGAGACCAAGGCCAAGGAGATGGGCTCGAAGTTCGCCGACCATCCGACCAAGCTGCTCATCCAGGACCTGCTGAACAACCCCATCTGCTTCGACGGGACCGCCTTCTTCGGCACGCATACGGTGGGGACGGGCACCATCATCAACGACGTGTCGGCCACGCAGATCCCGGCCCTGGCTGCGGCGATCGCCGCGGCGCCCACGGCCGTGGAGATGTCTAACATCGTCACGCAGATCCTGGGGTATTTCTACACCTTCATCGATGAAGCGGGCGATCCGATCAACGGCGATGCCCGCGAGTTCATGTTCGCCACCAGCAACCCGACCGTCAAAGCGGCGATCGATGCCGTCATCTTCAGCGAACAGATCACCCAGGGCCAGACCAACCTGGTCCGGGCTGGATGGGAAGTGAAGGGGTGGAGGGTCAATAGTGTCCTGGATCCCCGCCTGGGGTCGCTGACCAACACGATCTTCTACATGTTCCGCACGGACTCGATCGTCAAGCCGTTCATCTGGGCGGAGGAGACTCCGCTGCACCTGCAGTACCTGGGCGAAGGCTCGGACAACGCGGTCAAGAATAACAAGTACCTCTGGGGCACCAAGGCGGTACGCAGCGTCGGCGTGGGCCGCTACCAGCACTGCGTCCGCGCGACACTCTCATAACGCCGGCGGCGAGCGCGATCGGCGGGTACGCCGACAAATTTCTCTCGTCGAGGATCGCGGGCGGTGGCGATGGGGATGTCAATAGGACTTTTCGATGGCACAGCAGAACACAACGGAAACGAACCCCACGCCGGCGGCACCGCCCGGGCCGTCGGTGGCGTGGATTTCGGCTTCGGCCCAAAAGCCGGCGGCCCCCTCAACGATCGCCAAGCTGCGCAAGGCCTACGACGATCTGGCGGCCGACTGTGCGGCCACCGCGTTGGCGATCGAGAAGCGACGGCCGGAGCTGGAGAAGAAAATCCAGGAGGAGTTGCTCAAGCTGGGGCTGAACCTGGAAGACAAGATCAAGCAGAAGCGCGCCGCCTGGACGGCCTGGGAAAAAGCGAGGGACGAGGCGAAGGCGCGGGCGGCGCAATCGAGCACACCACAATCGCCCACCGCAGGTGTGGCTGCCTGATCCAACAGGGGCGGCCGCATGTCTCTTTCAGTCATCGCACAAGAATTGTTCCAGGGCGCGGGCAGCGTCCGCAACAGCGGACACCTGGGCGCGTTCAGCGCCATCTCCGGCACTTACACCTGTTACCCGGGCGGTGCGCGGGCCAGCTCCGACACCACCGGCGACAGCCTGGGCTGGAGCGGCGACGCCGCGGCGTATGTCGGATCGGGCGGCTCGGTTCATAATGCCCAGGCCTACTTCGAGTCGTCCGTGCCGACCAGCGGCGGCATCGAAACCTCCTACTTCATCGACGCGATCACCCCGGGCACGACCAACGTCAACCAGATCATCGGCGCGTTCTTCAGCGGCGGCGGCAACAATAACCTCTACGCGACCATCGGGAGCAACGGGCACATCTTCACGGCACCCATCGGTAACGGCGGGACGTTGACGGATTCGGGCGTCGCGGCGCCGATTCGCCAGTGGTGGTTCGTGCGGCTGCTGTGGCAGAACACCGGCGGCAACAACTATTCCTGGCAACTTCAGTACCGGCTCGCCGGCGCGAGCGGTTTTACGGTCCTTTCCAGCGGCAGCGGCACGACCAACGGCGCGCCGTTCGCCATCTTCATCGGTCCGGCGATCCAGAACGGCAGCGATGCCTACTGGCGCGGCCGCGTGGGGCCGGCCACGATGTTCTCCATCGCCTCGATCAGCGCGGATGGCAACACGCTGATTCCGTCGCTGGTCGATCCGCCCCTGCATCCATCGATCACGCATTTTGTCGATCCGGCCAATTACAGCGGCACGGCCAGCGACAGCAACGACGGCGTGACGGCGGCGACGCCGCTCAAGACGCTCTCGCAAATCTCGACGATGAACGCCGCGCCCAACTATGGGTTCTTCGCACCGGCGACGGCGTGGCAGCAGGCCAGCGGCGGCGTCCCGAACGGAACCGCCCTGGACATCACGCAGCACGTCGCGGTGCTGGACGCCAATCAGAAACTGACGGGTGGACTGCTGTTCGAATATCAGCATGGCACGGCGGCGCTGGCCGGCGATACGCTGGTGATCAATAACGCGGGGGGCGCGGAGATCCCGTTCGGGCTGACCACGGCGCTCTTCCTGGAAACCTCTGGGCTCAGCTTCGTCTCCAGCGGGGGAGCGGCCAACCCGGCGGTCCTGTCTTTGTTCAAGACCATCCCCTCATCGGAGTGGTCCCTGACGGCGGGCAAGACTTTTACCTATCAGGCCACCGACAGCGTGGCCCTGTGCGCGCTGTTCCAGAACCGCGTCGCGCTGAATCATCCTACCGGCGCGAATTACGCGGCGGTGGCCTCGTACCTCGAATCGACACCGGGCAGCTTCTGGACGGATGGCACCACGATGTACGTGCACCCGTTCAACTCCAGCAATCCGGGCGCGGACGGCAACCGCTACGAGCGGACGACGGTGGGCAGCTCGGTCATCACCGCGGCGGGCGTCTGCGTCGCCGCGCCCAACATGCTGATCAAGGGCGTCAACGTGATCGGCACGACGCTGACCGATCCCGCGGCCGGCGGCAATATCGCCGGTTACGCCCTGAGCGTCCTGGACGTTGCCAATTCCTTCGTCGTCTTCGATACCTGCAAATCGGATTATGGCACCAATCACGACTTCGCCCAGGTGGCGTCCACGACCGGCTTCTATAACTGCCGATTCGCCCTGATCAACTGCATCGCCCAGCGCGGCGGACCGTACGCGGGGGGCAGCGCCTACTGGGCCTTCGTCGATTTTACCCCAACCGGCTTCGGCAGCGGAAACGAGACCGCCTACCTGGGCTGCTCGACCGGGAACGGAGCGATCCAAATCATCGGATCGGCGCTGCCGGGAACCAACGGCTATGCCTGGGGAACGCACGGCGCGTCCGCGGGCTGGAACAACATCTTCATGCTCGGCTGCGATTTCTCGAGGTCAAACGGGATCTCGCTCCAGAGCGCGGCGATGCTGACCGCGGCGGACAGCAAATTCATGGGCAGCGTGGGGGGCGCGGCGGCCTCGATCTTCCAGCGCTGCTGGATTTACGATGAGGCGATCTTCCCGGCCGGGAACTTCAGCAGCTGCGTGCTGAGCTTCAATAACGCGGCGGCGATCTCCGGGACGGGCAACACCGCCGTGCTGAATCACTGCGACCTGGACGCAACCGCCGCGACGGCGACGGCGATCTTCAGCAGCGCCGGCTCGAACAGTTTTACATTCAATAGCGGCGTCGTTCTTGGCAGTGCGGCCGTTCTATCGAACATCCAATCGTCTGACTCGGTCGCGCTGGCCTGCAACGAGATCCAGGGGACGACGGCCAGCACAGTCCTGAACAGCGTGGCCAACGGCAACATGACGCTGGCGCAGGCGGTCACGCATGGCTTCGATATCGGGTCGGCGATGACCGCTTCCCCGGCGGTCGATTCACTGACCTACCAGCGCACCGCGCAGAGCACACCCGCCCAGGCCACGGGCGCGGCCACCGATTTGACCACCGTGTTGTTCGCCGATCGGCAAACCGCCGGCGCGTATGAATACGTCGCGGGCGCCGGCGTCGGCGTGCCCGGCTGCGGATCGAGGAAGGCACAAACCTAGCGGTTGGCAGGAATCACCATGCAGCAGATCATCCAGCAAAACCAGACCGCCGCTCCACTGATATTTCTGATGGTGCAGAGCGTGGATCACATTTCCCCGCTCACCGGCGCGGCCCCCGCGGTGCTGCTGAGCAAGAACGGCGCGGCCTTCGCGGCGCCGGCCGGCGCGATCAGCGAAATCGGCAACGGCTGGTACAAAGTCGCGGCCAACGCCACCGATGCGAACACCTTGGGGCCGCTGCTCCTGCACGCCACGGCGACGGGCGGTGATCCGACGGATGCCGTCTTCGAGGTCGGCCCGGTTCCCGCCAGCGACGCCAGCGGCAACGCATTGGCCACCGCGGCGAATCTGGCCACCGATACAGCCGCCATCGAAGCGGCCGTCAACGCCATCCCCGCCGCGGTGGTGGCGGACATCCAGGCGGCCGGCCAACTCATCTTCCAACTGGTATCACCTATGCTCGACAACGCAGGCTTCACGATCGTACGGGGCGACGACTACTTTAACACGGACGGGCGGGCCATCCCCTTCACCGCTTCGGCGGGCGTCTGGCCGGTCCTCACCGGCGCGACCATCGCCCTCAAAGCGGATATCTCGCCGTCCTGCCCCAACCAGGGGACGCCAATCGTGAACATCGCGGGCGTCGTGCAGACGGCCGGAAGCGGCATCACGCAGACGGTGTACGTGGAAATCCCCAGCGCCACCACGACCGGGCTGGCGATCGGCGCCAGCGCCTACAGCTATGCCGTCATCGCCACGCTGAGCGATGGGCACGTGGCCACGCTGGTGGAGGGGATGATCACGGTGAAATCGGCGCCCTGATCGGCCGACTTCAGAGGAACGCCACACGATAGCCATCGTGTGGCTTTCGAGGACAGAGGGATGAGCGATTTTCTCGACACCCTGGCCGGCGACGCCGTCGCGACCTTCATGTCGCAGTTCGGGGAATGGATCACCTACGAGCCGTGGCAGCAGCCCGAGCAGCGATTGAAGGCGATCATCGAGCGCGATGCGGCCAGCGAGATCGTCGGACTCAAGGGCGCCAGCAGCTACAAGCATGAGGTGATGATCCCACGGACCTGCGCGCCGGCGGGGCGGGAGTCGATCAATATCGGCAAGGACGCGGTCTGGTTCCACAACCGCATCGGCGACAAGACGGCGGTGCGCTTCGTGGTGCTGAAAGTTCCGCAGCAGGACGAGGGGATGTGGCTGCTCGCCGTCGGATGACGGCGAGCAAAGCCACAGGATAGCCATCCTTTGGCGTTCGGGGGGCAGGCGCGTGGCAGACTTCCATTTTTCATTCTCCGACGTTCCGGCGTTCGCGCGGGCGATGAAAGTCGCCGCGCCCAGGTATCTGATGCGCGCGGTGGGCAAGGCGTTTTTCCGCATCGGCAAAAGCGACATCGACAAAATGAGGACGGAGGGGCTGGGACGATTGAACGTTCGCTTCGCCGGCTTCCGCAACTCCTTCAAGTTCCGCGCCACCGACAGCCGGTCGGCCAGGAGCGTCGATCAGATCCAACTGTCCGAATATACCGGCGCCAAGCCATTCCAGATCTTCGAGTACGGCGGGGACATCGCGCCCCTGCGGGCGCGGACGCTGACGGTGCTCGCTCCGGGCGCTCGCAATGGGGCCGGGTCCCGCAAATACACGCGCAAGCAACTACGGGCGATGATCCAGAGCGGGGAGGCCAAAATCATCCAGACACGATCGGGGCCGGCGATCATCAAGGCGGACGAGCGGCTCACGAAAAAGGGGGCGCTGCGGCGCGGATCGAAGGTGACCATCCTGGCGTGGCTGCGCCCGCGCGTGAAGGAACAGAAGCGGATCGACTTCGAGGGGAACTTCCAGGCCAACGCCGCGGAACATCAACGCTTCCTGGACGAGGCCGCGGATGAAGCGATCCAGAAGACCAGGGACGCCGAGGAATCGCAAGAGGGAGAAATCTAATGGCCACGCCAGTCATCGAGCTGATCGCCGCCAACCTGCTGAGCACCATCGCCAAGGTCACCGAGCAATCCGGCTATCAGTACACGCTCACCGCGCAGCGGCGCACGCGGGCGGGGGTGCAACGCGACCACCTCAACGCCGTCCTCATCCAGGACAACCCCCGGCCGGTGAAGGACCCCAAGGTGCCCAACACCAACGAATGGGACCAGACCTTCGCCGTCGGCGTGTTCATCATCCCCGCCGAAGAAGACCGGACGTCGATCGACACGTACGTGAACATCATTACCTCCGACGTGCAGAAGGCGGTCATGATCGACCGCTACCGCGGCGGCAACGCCATGGACACGCGGATCGTCGCGCCCGAGCTGGTGCCGGAGGAAGCCCTGGAATATGACATGGCGATCATCAACGTGGAGGTCAACTGGCGCGTGTCAGAACTGGATCCGTACGTGAATGCGAAATAAAAGCCACACGATAGCTGTCGTGTGGCTTCGTAGCCCGCGGGAAATGATCGTTCCGCGGGCTACGTAGGTTCATGCCATTGCTCACTAAACGCCGCGTCCTGGCGGCCAAGATCGAGGCCACGCCCGGAACGCCCATCGCCCTGACCAGCGGCACCGATGGGATGATCAACGCCTATGACGTCGTCATCGATGGGGACATCCCCTACAACGAGCGCGTCGCCCAAGGCGCCTTCGGACGTCAGGCCAGCAACGTGGGCGCGTACGCCGGCAGCGTGAAATTCAAGGTGGAAGCGTACGGCTCGGGCACCGCCGGCACGGCGCCGCCCTGGGCACTGGTGCTGCTGGAAGCGTGCGCCATGAGCCAGGCGGGGGGCCTGTTCACACCGATCAGCGCCGGCGCATCCCAGTCCACCGCCACCATCGCCGTGTACGAGGATGGGGCGCGCAAGATGCTCGCCGGTGCGGAGGGGACCTGGACCTTCGACGCCGAGGACGGCAAGGTCGGCGTGTTCAACTTCGACTTCAAGGGCATCTGGCAGCCGGTCACCGACGCCGCGATGTTCACGCCGCAGTTCGCCACCGTCATTCCGCCGCGCTTCGCCGGCGCGACGCTCACGGTCGGGGCCTTCGTGCCCAAGCTCAGCAAGGTTTCCATCGCCTACGGCGCGAAAGTGGAATTGTGCCAGGACGCCACGCAGACCTCCGGCTACTACCGATCGATCATCACCGATCGCAAAGTCACCGGCAAGCTGGATCCGGAAATGAGCCTGGTGGCCAGCTATGACCAGTTCGGATCCTGGCTGGCGGGGACGACCGCGGCCCTGTCGATCGCGTTCGGCGCCAGCGGAATGGGATTCACCATCGCCGCGCCGGTCACGCAATACACCGGCATCAAGGAGGGAGACCGCAACGGCAAGGTGATCAGCAATGAGGACTTCATCTGCTGCCAGAACGGGAGCACGCCGGACTCGGAAATCACCATACAGTTTTGACCTGGCGGTCGGCACGACCGGCGATTACGCCGGCAATTCAGGAGGCGCGTTCATGCCCGTCGCACTCGATCCCAACGAAAAATATTCATACGTCCTTTCCACCGATCGCGCCTGCGGCGAGCACGCGCCGACGCTGGTGTTTCATTTCCCCACCTGCCGGGAGCAGGCGCGGATCGCCGAGCTGTTCGACGCCGCGGAGAAGACGCAGACGGTCCGGGAATCGCTCACGCTGCGCTGCGACGCGGTGCGGATGATCCTGGTGGACTGGCGCAACCTGGTCGATCGCCAGGGGAAACCGATCGCCTACGACCCAGAGACGCTGGAGGACGTTCTGAGCGATAACGACCTGACCGAGCTGCAGGCGCGGCTGCTGCGCGAGATGTCGATGGCGGAGTGGGATAAAAAAAAATCCGTGCTCTTGTCGCAATCCAATTCGGCGCCCTCTGCGCCAGGTGCCACGGCGGACGATGCGCCGAAGAACCCACCGCCACGCAAACGATTGATTTCGAGTGCGTCGCCTGCAGCGGCAAAGACCCAGAATGCTCCAGCTGCGGCGGAACGGGCAAGTTCGGACTGACGAGCTGTCCGTGGAAGTTCATCGATCACCGCACCGTGACGCTGATGCGCCACGTGCGACTGGCCGATCGGCACCTTCCGGTGGCGGGGGGGCTGCTGGACCAGTCGGCCAGCTTCGTCGAGGCGATGGAGTGGATCGAGCTGGAACGGGCGAGGTGGAAGGCCGAAGTATCTCTCCATCGCTGAGTACAGCGATGGAGGCCCGGGAAGAAAACCAAGAGGGGAGGGCGAGCCAAAAGCGGCGGCGTACTCGCCGACGTCGTGCTCGCCGCAGGCGTGCCATCGAAGCAACTTGAAATTCTCGTCACGGCCCGCGACCAGGCGTCGGGGGTTTTCCGCCAGGTGGGTGACTCGGCAGAGGGGCTGAGCGGCAAACTGGGCGGACTGAATGAGCTGGCCGAGACCGGGCACGGCATGCACCACCTGCTGCGCAGCGCCCGCAATATCTTCATCGCCTTCGAGGTGATCCCCGCCGCCACCGAGGCGGTGAAGGCGGCATGGGCCACGCTGAGCGGCACCGCGGAGCAGGCGGCGGAAGGGCAACGGGCACTTTACAACGCGATCAAAGAGATCCCCCTGGTCGGCAAGCCGGCGGCGGAGGCGGCGGAGTGGCTGGGGGCGAAGATCGCGCATGCCTTCGGCAGCGAATCCACGGCCGAGATCGAAGCGGAAACCGCCAAGAAGAAACAGATCCTTGAGGACTTCGCCAGGGATATGGAGAAGCTGACCAAAGACGTCGGCAAGAGCGATGACCAGGTGGCGATGATCGGGCTGCTGCCCGGTGAAGCCGCGATCGAAAAAGCCAAGGAGGATTTCAAGCACAAGATGGACGACCTGAAAAAGGTCAAGGCCGACGCGATCAAGCGGGCGGGGGAGGATATCGAGCAGTCCAGCGATGCGTCGAACATGAAAGACCGGCTTCTGATGGGCGGCGGCGACGTTGACGCGGAGGCGAAAAAGAAGCTGGAGGCAATGAAGAATGATTTGGCCAGGGCCAACGCCGACATTGCCAGGGAGGAGGCCAATCAGAAAAAACTCCTGGCGTTCGCCACCGACCAGGCCCACGCGAAGCAACTGGATGAGGAGAACCAGTTCAGTGAATCGCTCCAGGAGGCGCAGCGCAAACGGGCCGACCTGCTGGAATCTCTGGCCGAAGGCCTGCATCAGCGGGAATTGGAAGCGGACAACCGGGGCTTCGAGGCGCGGCAGGCGAACCTGAAATCCCAGAATGAAAAAGAGGTTCGGCATATCCTCCAGGCGGCGGATGAGCAGCGACGGGCGATCGAGAAAAGGATCAACGATCTGACGCCCAGCGCCAACAGTGGCGACGCCGCGGCGCAGAAACAGATCGAGGCGTGGAAGCAGCAGCAGGCCCAGAACGAACAATTCCTCGGGCAGGCGGTCGGCGCCGCCCAGGACGGAGGCGCGGCGCGGCTCTCCCAGGGGAAGGACGATCAGCTTCGTCAATCACGCCTGAAAATCCTCCAGGACGAAGCGGCGGCGGGGGACGCGGCGGCCAAGACGTCGCTGCGGAAAATGGAATACGACAAGGAGATGGACGCCACCGCCAAGGCGCTATTGGCGATCGTCAAGGACACCGCCTCCACCGATCAGCAGCGCGTCGAGGCCAAGCGTCAGCTCAACGAGCTGGACAAGGCCAACAAGGAACACGCCGCCCAGGAATCGGCCAACGCGGAGCAGGCGCTGCGCCGCGCCAACCTGGAGATCCTCCAGAAGGAAGCGGCGGCGGGGGATGCGGCCGCGGCGGCGCAGCTCCTGCAGCTCCAGCGACAGCAGGAGCAATTAGAGCTGCGCAAGCAGCTTCTGGCGATCGAGCAGGCGGATCCCAACTCCAAGGAAGGCAAAGAGGCGCATCGGCAGCTGCAGGGCCTGGACGCGCTGGGCGGCAAACAGACCGATGCCGATCTGAACGCGGCCAACCTGGACCTGCTCCAGAAGGAAGGGCAGTTGGGAGACCAGAACGCAGCGCGTGAAGCCCGCAAGCTGGAACTGCAAAAACAATATAACGAAGAGCGGGCGAAACTGCTGGCGATCGAGAACGATGCCAATTCAACCCAGGAGCAGAAGGAGAAGGCGCGGAAGATCCTGGGCGGCCTGGACGCCGCGGAGAAAAAAGCGGAGGCGGGGCTGGGCGGAGGCGGGGAGGACAAATCGGCCGACCACCGCGCGACGCTGGAGGCGGCGCAATATCTGACCGGCGTGTCGGCGAAGGCGGCGCAGGAAAAAGAGGACCCGATGCGGCCGGTCGTCGAGGCGCAGAAGGAGCAGACCGGGGTGATGAAGACGGTGGTGGATCTGCTCAAGGATTTCCTGCACGGACAGCGGGGCGTGAAGCAGCCGGTCTACGTCAGGTGACCGGCTGTAAAGCCACACGATGGCGATCGTGTGGCGTTCTGCGGAAATCGCGGGGTTCCGAACTGATGAGGGGGCCGTGGGGATAGCGACACAGCGGTTCTCGGATACGAAACAGACGCAGCTGATCGACGGCTCGTGGAAGGCGACGATCGGCTGGGACGTCATCGATTACATCAGCGATTACGACGCGGTGAATTCCTGCCCGATCAAGCAGGGGAGCCAACACCCGCTGAATGAGTACCTGACCTGCACGTCGATCGGCGTGACGGAGAACAAGCTGACCAAGGCGATCGTCATCGCCGAATTCGAGGTGACGAGCCTGATCGACGCGGGTGTGAACCCGATTAACCGGCCGGAGGTAATCAATTGGAAGTGGGGCAAGCAGACGTTGCCGGTGGACACCGATGCCAGCGGCAACCCGATCGTCAACAGCGCGGGCGATGCGTTCAGGTCGAACTATAGCCGCAACTTCTCGGTGCGCTATCTGCGCGTGACGCGGTGGGAATTGTATTACGACCAGGCGCTGGCCTCGTCATACATCGACACGACCAACAGCGACACGGTCACCATCCAGCACACCCTGTCGGTGGGGCCGGGGCAGATGTATTTCGTCAATTACGCGCCGGTGGAGGAGTATCAGATCAACTCCCCCTACGTGAAGGCGATGTATGAATTCGAGATCCGCACGCCCAGCAGCCCGAACCTGACGACGCTGCAGGCACGTTACCCGTTCCAGCTTCGGCTGGTGGACCAGGGACAGCGGGGAAAATATCTCGATCCCAATTCGACGCCGACAACGAATGCGCCGACCATGGGAAATTTCTGGCTGGGGGGGCAAGCATCGCAGGAATGCCGGCGAGAGGTACTGCTCAACGGGCAGGGGCGGCCGGCCGACGCGACCGTCAAGCTGACACAGAACCTCTACAGCGTTCAATCGAACACGATCCCCACATCGGTGCAAAAAGAGACGATCAACGGGGTCACGTTCCTGGTTTACCTGATCTATGCCGAACAGCCGTTCCTTCCCATTGGACTCTGACCCACGGGGTGAGCAATATGGCCGACGAAACCGACATTCGACTGACACCGGAATTCGTGCGTGAGTGGGAGCGCATCCGCCACAAAGTGGACACGCTCAGCGGCGTCGGCGTGAACAACACCGCCACGTCGATTTCCATCGGCGATGATGGGACTCAGCCGGATATGTGGCCGCACGTCGGCGAGCTGGCGCTGGTGCAGATCATCGGCACAGAGACGGGGGGTGGCTATTACAAGGGCACGCTGATGCGCGGGCTGAGCAACGGCGGCAACGGGGGAGCCGGCGGAACGATCGCCAGCAAGAATTTTCAGCTCCGTCCGAGCCTGACGCAATCGGCCACGGACGGGCCGCTCGCGACAACCAACTACGGGTACGTCAACAACGCGCTGGTCATCAACGTGCTGGAGCAATTCGTTCCCGGGAGTCACATGCTCTGGGCGCCGCAGGGTCAGCTTTCTCCGCCCAGCGGGTGGGGCGCGTTCTTCGCTTTTGGGCGGATCATGGGACAGACCAGCGAAGACCCATCGCGCACCATCGTCTACATCGAAGGATGGCCGATGGCGCCGGTCTGGGCAAAAATCACGGTGCACTCGACCAACGGCCAATATACCGGCCGGATTTTCCCGGGCCACGTCGCCGACTATCTCGCTCAGGCCGGGCCGATCTACAGCAACAGCGGTGGGAACAATTCGTACCTGGAACTGAACGTCCCCAGCGCCGACAATTGCTGGATCAACAACGGCTGGGAGCAGCGGGCGCAGTTGCCGTTGTGTCAGCTTCCCGTCGGTGTGTACGTGCCGGGGTTTATCGTGGGATTTTCCAACCAGGCGGGTTCGGCGGCGCCCTGGTACGCGGTCTGGACCATGACCCCGCCGTCCGTCTCCGATCTGGCGGATCAGCCGGTAGCGCCATCGTCCCCGTATTACACAGCGGGAGCGGTCCCCACTGAAACCCCGGAGACTTTCGGCATCAACGAAATTCACATGCTCAATGCGGCGGCAAGCGACATCGCAAACCTCTACGTGACGCTGAACGACCTGTACCAGAACCTCAAGAAAGCGGGCTACATCGGGCAACTGCCGGCAACCTGATTTACCGGCGTACCCGCCGGTCGTGCCCACCGCCAGGTGTGCTCGCCGCGGGCGAATCGCGGATCGGTCGGCCTACGTAGGGACATGAGATCATCCCCCATCGCGATTTTAATTCTGGCTGGACTGTTCATCTTCGCGCCGCTGGGCTGCGGATCATTGGGCCCGCTCGGCCCGGGCGCGAAGCAGAAGGTCGCGCAGGTCAAGGACCAGACGGCCATCCGGCACGCGCAGGCGGTCGGGAATCCCGTCCGCCACCCGTTGTCCCGCGCCAGCTTCACGGTCGAGGAATTCCACGCGCCGCTGATGCTGATTTGCTTCGTCGCGTTCCTGCTGTGCGCCGTCAGCTTCGGTTTGCAGTTCACCAGCTTCTCCAGGCTGGCGCGTTGGGGCGTCCCGGTGGGCGGCGCGGTGATGGTCGGATCATTCGCGTTGCTGGTGCTGCTGCCCTTCCTGCTCTGGATTATTTATGCCTGCGGCGCCGCGATCGGCGCGCTGATCATCTACGAGCTGGTGCGGTACGAAGGGAACGTGGGCGAGGCGCTCAAGGCAATTGAAACGGATGTTGGAATCGCCGCGGCGGCCGTCGAGCCGACCAAAGCGCCCGCGACTTCGCCAACCGCGGATTCGGCGATATCGGCCGGACCGGTCCCCCCCGCGGCGGGTTAGAAATCTTTTCCGCTGCCACCTCCTGCAGCGCGCGGCGATCGGCTGTAAAACCGATCGCCGTTTTTATTGGCGCGCCGGATTCAGTTGCGATCGGAGAACCCCCGCCCCAGGCGTGAGTTGGTCGGGGCGGCGCGATGTTCGATCATGGCGTCGATGTCGGCGATGCGATCATCGGCGGGCGGCGGAGAGGACGCCGCGGGCTTGAAGAGCGTCCCGCATTTATCACACACCCAGGCTTGACCCCATTGGGCGCGGAGGCGCGGGTAAATCTCTCGGTTCCAACGCCGCCAGGTGCGAGCGGTGGACGCGGCCGCCCAGCCCGCGCCGCCCAGCGCCGCGCCCAGCAGGCCACACCAGACGCGGGAGCCGGAATCGCCCTGGCCCGCGATCGCCCCGCCAAAAAGAAACAGCGCCAGGAAAAACGAAATGACGGCGGCGAGGATCATCCAATCCGATCGTTTCCTGGACGGCGGCGCCAGGCGCTGTGCGAACAGGGACTGCGATGAGGAGACGCCGCCGAAAAGGCCGACCCGCCCACCGCCACTGAAACCGACGCCGCCAAAATCGCTGATGCGCGTTCCCCGCGCCCAGGCGACGCTGACGGATTGAGTGGAGCCGGAACCGCAGTCGGGACAGGCGTGAACATGATCGGACATGGCAGCCTCCTTCGCCGGGCGATTGTACCCGACACAAAATTCCACCGCACGCGGAAACCGGGGAAGGGGGATCCCGGCCATGGACGCCCCGGCGTGTGGGGATCAGATCCGTCCAGATGGCACGTTGCCGGCGACGTCGATCAACGCCATGCATGAGGATGCCGCCGATCGGCCTAAAGGGTCGCCCGAAGCGACGCCTTCCCACACGGACTTGCCATTGGGAAATCGCCTCCAAACCCCGTCTATTATCGGATCATAACTCGTTACCCCATCGCACTTAACATAACACCCATTATCGGACGTGATGGGGGGGCGAATCGGGTTATTTTTTGGCGAAGCGGGCGGCGGTTTCGCTCAGACGCTCGTCCATCATCTTGCAGGCGGCGATCGCGTCGAACG
>Ga0182024_10003617_pt1 | contig 36556 bp, 24 predicted proteins | sample P32metaG_FD_120480 | JGI IMG/M metagenome (GOLD analysis project Ga0182024, IMG submission 120480) | Permafrost microbial communities from Stordalen Mire, Sweden - P3-2 metaG (Illumina Assembly) | ecosystem: Environmental > Terrestrial > Soil > Wetlands > Permafrost | place: Sweden: Stordalen...
CGGAGCGGCCTGCTCCCGTTCAGCGCCGCCCTGATCGCGTTCGTGGAGTCCGCCCGCGAGGACGACGTGGAGAAGAACCGGCTGTGCCCACCCAACCCATATCCAAACGCGGCCGTCGACTGGATCGCGATGAGCGCCATCTCCCATCGCGTCCAAATGGCGTGGTTCGAAGAGCCCGACCTGCTGGCATGGATGGAGCGTTCTCGGCTCGACGTGGCGCGTGGGATCAGCGCTCACCTGGCCGAGCCGCAAACGCAGGCGGCGCTTGCTCGCTTCCTCGCGAACTTGGAGCCGGCCGTCGAGAAGCTCGAGAGCTTCCTCGCGCAGCCCGCGTAGGCACCGGCGTCGGAGATCCGCAAATCGAAAAACGTGGGATCATCTGATCGATGTCAAAACTTTGGGAGAAGACATGCCGCGCTATCTGATCGAGAGGGTCTGGTCGGTTGACGAGGAGGAGATGGCGGTGAAGGGCCCCCTCTCGAAGCGCATCCTGGCGGAGAATGAGCAGTTCTCCCCGATCACGTGGGAGCACAGTCACGTGGTCATGGACGAGCAGGGGAACCTAAAGTCCTTCTGCGTCTATACCTCGCCCAGCACGGAGCTCATACGGGAGCACGCTGAGCTGGTCGGCGACCACAGCGTCGGGGGAATCTACGAGATCGGCGGCGATATCTCGCCCGACGAATTCGACTGATCGAACGACGCAAAGTCGAGAAACGCGTGTGTACCCACCTGCAGGGCGACGGCCCGTCGCAGTCGTGCGCGTCGCCTGCGCGCCTCGTCGTTCTCCGGGATCAGCTCGAGCGCCTGGTTGCACAGATCGACGGCCTCGTGTTGCGCCCACCCCCTGCCGGCCTGCTCTGCCGCGATCAGCAGGTAATCGGCGGCCTTCTCCGCGTCACCGGCCTCACGCCAGTGATGAGCGAGGATCACCGCATAGGCGCTCGGGTCTCCCGCCGCTTGCTCGAGGAAGCCGGCAACCACCGCATGGCGCTGTCGTCGGGCCGCTTTGGGGATCGTCGCGTACGCGACCTCGCGGACCAGCCCGTGCTTGAAGATCAGCTCCTGGTCATCTCGGATACGCGAGACAGAACTGTGGCGGACCAGGCCGCGGCGCTCGAGCGCGTGCAGTGTCTCCACGAGCCCGCCCTTGCTTCCGAGCGCTTCGAGCGTGCCCTGCCAGAAGAAGTCGCCGATCACAGAGGCGTCGAGGATCACCTGTCGCTCTGGAGCCGGGAGCTGGTCGAGGCGGGCCGCGATGATTGTCTTGATGTTCGCCGGGAGACCGCCGGCGTCCGCCACGTCTCCCTCCGAAAGGCACGCCGCCAGTTCCTCGATGAAGAGCGGGTTGCCGGCGGCCCCCTCCCCGACGCGTTTGGCGAGGGCGTGCTGATCTGGCGCACCCGATAGGAGCCGGCGCACGAGGTCTCGAGCGTGGGCATCGGTGAGCGCCTGGAGCTGCACCGTGAGATTGATTGGGAGACGAGCCCAGCCCGGTCTCGCGTCCAGGAACTCGGGTCTCCCAAGCGCGAGCAGCAGCAGCGGCACGTCCCCGAGCCTCACCGAGAGTCCTTCGATGAGTTCTAGAAGGCCGTCGTCCGCCCAGTGCAGGTCCTCGAGCACCACCAGGGTGGGCTGCTCGCGGGCGAGGGCTTCGAGCAACCGCTGAGCGGAGGCGAACAGAACCCGTCGGTCGTCCACCGTGTCCTCGGCGAGACGGGCCAGGATCGAGAGATTCCTCGCCAGCTCCCGTGCTTCTGAAGCGGGAAGCAGCGATGCCGCGCGCTCGTTGAGCTTACCGGCGGCCACGTCGGCCGAGTCGGTCGCAAAGATTCCGCACGCCTCCCTGATGACCGCTCCAAACGCCCAATACGCGGCCGGTTCGCCATACGGAAGCGGGCGGCCGCGAAGTATCCGGCCTCCCGCGCTCTGCACGCGCGCGGCGAACTCCAGCGTCAACCGTGTCTTGCCGATCCCCGGTGCTCCCACGAGGGTGACGAGCTGCGGATGGAGCTCGCTAGAGGTACGCGCCCACGTCCGCACGAGCAGCTCCAGCTCGGCGTCTCTGCCAATGAACGGCCCCGCCGAGACCGGACGCTCAGCGGGCGCCGCAGTGGTGGCCCGAGCGAGCCACGCAGCCACAGGGGCGTCCTTGCCCTTCGCGAGAATCGGCTCCACGGCCTCGTAAGCAATCGCCTGCACACTTGCGGCTCGAGTCTCCTTGCCAACCAAGACGGCCTCGGGCGGGGCGGCAGCCTGTAGCCGAGCCGCGGTGTTCACGGCGTCACCCATGACGGTGAGCTCCCGCCTGCCGTGTGGACCCACGGGGGCGAAGATCACCTCGCCCGTGTTGATACCAATACTTACGCAGAGCCCGCCGAAGTCATCGGCCTGCTCGGACGCGCGCCGCTGGATCTCGAGCGCTGCACGCACCGCCCGCTCGGCATCGTCCTCGTGGGCGACCGGGGCCCCGAACACCGCCATCAGCGCGTCGCCGATGACCTTGTCCACAGAGCCACCGAACCGCTCAACGACCTCGCCCATCTCGCTCATGCAGCGATCGACCATCGAGCGGATCTCCTCCGGGTCGGTGCGCTCCGACATCGCCGTGAACCCCGACAGATCGGCGAACACAATCGTCACCCAGCGCCGCTCCCCATCGATCTTCTCGACGGAGCCCGACGGGGACGCGGGGCTCCTATCGCACGCGGCGCCGCATGCCCCGCAGAAGCGGAACCCCGGCGGATTCTCTTCACCGCACGCGGCGCACTCGTGGCTGGACGCGGATCCGCACTGGCCGCAGAAGCGCTGCGCGGGGTCGCCCGGCTCACCGCAGATGAGGCAGGGGACCTTCTCAGCCAAGGCTCGGTCTCCTAGCGTCGCACCGGCCGGCTCGGTCATCAGGGCCGCGACCATCTGCGGCGATGGCGGTCATCCGCCCATCATCCACCTTCCGGAGCGCCGGTGCACCGACGTCACACTGTGCTGCTAGCAAGGGGCATGGATGCTCCGCGCCCACCCACCTCGGGAGTGTCACTTACGTGCGCGGATGCGACCCAAAAAAAACCTCCTCACCCGCCTTCACCCGGGCGTGTTATCCCTAACCGCGAGCCGGTATTCACGCGACACCGGATCACGCTCCAACAGCCCAGCCATCACGAGCGTCGATACGTAGCGGTGGGCTGTGCTGGCGGAGATCCCGAGCTCATGGGCCACTTCTGTCACCGATCGACTGATCCCGTCGACCGGGAAGGACGCAAGAACCATCAGGCCCAATATCAGCGAGCGCGAGCACCGCCGATCGTCCAATTGGTCAGGCGACACCCGGAATTCGAGCCCCTCCCGACCCCGCTCGAGACCCAAGCCATCGTCCTCGGTGGCGTGCCGAAGCACGCGGCTGATCTGCGCCTTGGAGAGCTCGATCGTGACTCCGTGCTCTGGCATGTGGCTCCAGACGTTACTGCCTGCCTCGACGCGGGACATGGAGGCCCCGCGCCCACACCCTTGGATGTGTCACTCACGCGCGCGGATGCGCACCAAAAAGCAGATCCAAAAGAATGCGTCAATTTTGTGTCAACTTTGATTAATTGCCAGCCCGACCCTTGATGACTGCATCGGTCGTCGTATCGTGCTTTCATGGTGAGCTGAGGAAAGGAAACGCGATGGTCGAGCGTATCGATGACATGCCGGCAGGGACGATCGGCTTCCGAGCCTCCGGCAAGCTCACCCGCGATGACTATCGCGAGGTCCTGGAGCCGGTCCTGCGTGAGGCAGCGGAGTCCGGAGAGATCCGCATGCTCTTTAGGCTCACCGGTTTCGAGGGACTCGAGCCCGCGGCTTGGTTCGACGACATCAAGACCGGGCTCGGACTCGGCATCGGACACCACTCCGCATGGAAGCGCTCAGCGATCGTCACCGACGCGGATTGGGTCGGAAAAGCATTCCAGCTGTTCGCCTGGATGACCCCAGGCGAAGTCGAGGTCTACGGACTGGACCAGCTGGAAGAAGCCAAAAGCTGGGTCGCCTCCTGAGGGACGATGAGCAAACGTTCTCGGACATGTGCCGGTTGCCTGCTCTCTCCACTGACATCGGACGAGGGGCAAGGAAGCCCCGCGTCAATCCACCTTGGATGTCCAATCCACCTTGGATGTGTCACTCACGCGCGCGGATGCGCACCAAAGGGAGGCACTCGAGCAGCTCTGGCACAATGCCCCCTCGATGGGGAGGAGAGGACTCGAGCTTCGCACCATGCGGGCCGTACGGCGCGCGGTGGGACTGCTATCCCTAATGGTCCTTCTCATGCTCGCGATGGGCCAGGGGCAGGCCCAAGCGAGCGGCGGCTCGCTCTCGGGAACCCTTGTCTATGACGGCATGACTCCGGCGAGCACGCTCGTCGTCGTAGTGAAGACAGCCGAAGGGCTGCCGGCGGCGGGTGTGATGCTGACGATCCCCGCTGCCTCGGTTACCGTTCCGCCCGGAGGCGTCGTGTCGGCGAAAGTGCGCAATGGCCCGGTCACTGTTACCGCGACCGGCACGCCGCCCGACAGCGCCACCCAGGTCTCGGCCACCGCGCGGGCGACCATCAACGCGCACACGACGACCGCGGTCACCCTCAGGCTGCCGGCGAGCTCCCCGCTCGCGCTGCCGGCGGGGATCGCCGCGAGCAACAGCGAACGCGACCTCGGCTACCTGAACGCCGAGCGGACACGGTGGGGCCTGCCGGCCGGACTGACGCTGAACCCCGCCTGGTCGCAGGCGTGCGCCGCGCACGACGCCTACCTGGCCGACAACAACCGCTTCGAACACCCCGAGGACACGCGCCTGCCCGGCGCATCCCCCGCGGGCGCGTGGGCGGGGCTGCACAGCATCCTCTCCGGTGGCACTGACTGGACAGCCGAAGGGAACCCGTGGGAGGACGCGCCGATCCATCTCAACCAGCTCTACACCCCCGACCTCACGATCGTCGGGATCGATGAATCACGCGACACCTGCACCACGACGTGGCCGGGAATCGGAGCGCCGTCGCAGCCCGGCGGCACGATCATCACCTACCCAGGCGACGGCACCAGTGGATTCCCACCGTCTGAGCGGGCAAGCGAGCTGCCCTTCGTTCCCGGGAAGTTCGTTGAAATACCTGAAGGCGCGATAGCGGGACGCGAGCTGTTCGTATACGAGGAGCACGGTCCCTGCTCGCTGCTGGCGTGCCTCGGCCCGACCGCGCCCGATGTGGAATCGGCGACGCTCACGGGTCCCACCGGCAACGTCGAAGTGCGATCGGTTGGAGGCACGACACCAGAAATCGGTGCCTATCTCACGGGCGCGATCGTCATCCCCGTGAAGCCGCTTGCCCCGAACGCGTCCTACACCGCCTCCGTCACCCTTGCGCCTTACGGAGAACTACCGGCAGAGAGCCACCGCTGGAGCTTTCAGACAGGGCCCGCGAACCCGGACGGCGCTTGGCCAGACGGGTCCCCGTCTTCGGCTCGGACGAGCAGACGCGCAATAACCGGACTGCGGGTCATAGCCAACGCGTTCGCGGTCGAGACACTGAGTCGACGGCGAGCTCGACTTGGAGCGGAGATCACCTATGAGGACTCCGCCAGTGGCACGGTGGCATTCACGGTGTCTCGTCTCACCCTCGGGCGGCGGAGCGCCGAGCGATGCGTAAAGATCGCACACACCCAGCAACACCATCTCTGCTGGCTAGCCACACGCGTATATTCGTTTGGACACAACGACCGAGTGGGCCAAAACCTATTGCGACTTACCGGGCGCTACGGCAGGCATGCTCTTGCGGCAGGCGACTACAGGCTCGTCGCGATCGCTTCCCCGGGAGCGACGGCAGCGACTACCTTCGAGGTGAGGTAGACGTGCTCCCAGCGCTGCTTCGGGGTGGCGTTCGCTAGCTTCTGAGAAGTGTCTCCGGCTACCCGCGGACCGCCGTGAGGGCGGCGCGGCACTCCGTGATGTCGCGCACGATGCGGGCCGCACCCAGGCGCTCGGCGACCTCTTCGGCCTGCTCGAGCATGTGCTGTGCACGTTCGGTGTCCTCGGGCCGGCCGCGGGCCAGCAGCACGCGGGCCCAGTCCGCGCGCGTGCGGGCTAGGAACAGAGGAGCGCCAAGGCGCTCCTCCAGCTCGGCGGCGGCGGCGAAGTGCTCCTCGGCGGCTGCCCAGCGCTCGAGGGTCGCGGCGAGGATGCCGAGCCCCCAATCGACCGTGCCGAACGCGCACAGCGCGTTGCCGGCGAGCCGGCCGGAGAAAGGCGCCAGCATCCGGTAGAGCTCGCCCGCGCGCTCTCCGAGCGCCAGTCGAGAGCAGACCATCGCCCAGAGGATCACGGCGTGATACCACGCGTGTTCCCAGGATATCGCCCGCAGATCCTCGGCGAGGGCCAGCTCGCGCGCCTGATCCTCGCGACCGCTTTCGATCAGCGCGAGTGCCGCGCCGGAGCGGTGCCCCGCGACGCCCTCAGGCCGGCGCGTGATAGCCACCGCCTGGTCCGCGACCTCCCGGAGCCGGTCCTGGAGGTGACGCATCGCAAACAGCTGCACCCCGACGGCGATGAACGCGTCGGGCTCGCCCGCGCCGGCCTCCGCGCCCTGGACCGCCCATCGCTCGGACTCCCGCAGGTCGCCCTGGATAAAGCTCCAGGTGGCTTGCGACATCAGCCAGCCCCAGCGCAGACTGGCCTGGGGAAGGTGGGCGACGAGGACACGTCCTCGCGCCAGCGACGATTCGATCTGCGCGCGATCGGCGGCTTCGATGCTGGCGGTCAAGCGAGCACCGCCGGCGAGCGATTTGAGCTGGGGATCGTCCAGACGCTCGGCCAGGCACTCCAACTCGTCGATCAGCTCCCGTCGCTGCTCGAGCGTGTCGGGCGCGGCGATCGCCCAGATGGCGTGGGACAGCGTTTGCGCCAGCGCGGCCTCGTCGCCCGCTGCTCGGGCCGTGTCGATCGCTTCGCCGGCGAGCCGCCGGCAGCGATCGGAGTCGCCGCTGTAGTGAAGCTCTGAGGCGAGCAGCGCGAGCACCTGCGCGCGGCGCGGATCGCCATCCGGCAGAGCCTGAGCGGCAGCCTCCAGCGCCCGCACCCGCTCGCCGTCCACGACGCCGACATGGCTTGGGAACCCGCGCGTGTTGGCCAGCACGGCGCGGCACAGTAGATCGGTGTCGCCGAGCTCTTGGGCAAGCGCCGCGGCGTCGAGCAGTGTCTGGCGCGAGGCCGGATCGCCAGCCTGACCCTCGGCCTCTCCCAGACCGATCAACAGAGCGTCGTGCAGTGTCTGGCGCGAGGTCGGATCGCCAGCCTGACGCTGAGCCTCTCCCAGACCGATCAACAGCTCGCAACGCTCCACGCGGTCCTCGCCCGACGTCTGGGCTTGCAACGCCAGCGCCTGCCGGTACCAGCGCACGGCCTCACCGGGGGCGAGCGCGGCCAGTGCGCGGTCGCCGGCGCGCCGCGCGTAGTGAAGCGCCTTGGCGGGATTGCTGCTGACGGTCGCCTCGGCCCAGTGCACGGCCAGCTCGCCCAAACGCTCCCCGGGATCATCGCCGCACTGCTCCTCCAGCGCTTCGGCCACCTGCTGATGCAGGCGCGCCCGCCGCGTGCGACTGAGATCCTCATACAGCGTGTACTCAACCAGCGCGTGCGTGAAGGTGAAGCGCCCCGCGCGCTCGAAGTCCTCCCGCAAGAGCGCCGCGTCCACTGCCCGCTCGAGCAGATCCAGCAGCCGCGCCTCCCCCAAATCGACGATCGCACCCAGCAGCTCGAGATCGAAGTCCCGCCCGATCACCGCCGCCGCGCTGAGCGCAGCGCGCGCGTCCGCGCCGAGACGCTCCACCCGCCGGCCGATCACCTCGCGCACGCTCTGGGGCAGCCCCAGATCGGCCACCTCGCCCATCAACCGCCAGCGCCCACCGTCCTCCGAGACGATCGCGCCGGACTCGGTCAGATGGCGCAGCAGCTCGCCCGCGAAGAACGGGTTGCCGGCGGTCTCGCGCGTGATCTCCGCGGCCAGCTCGCGACCGTTCTCGTCGAGCTCGTGCCCGGCGATCGCCTCCATCAGCGCAAGCACATCCTCACCCCCGAGTCCCTCCAGTCGCAGACGCCGCACACCCCGCTCACGATGCAGGTCGGCCAGCAGCGCGGTCAACGGGTGCTCACGCGAGAGGTCGGAGTCGCGGTAGGTCCCGACGATCAGCATCCGCGTGGCGGCGCCGGCGCCGACCACGTGGCGCAGCAGCGACAGCGTCGGCGCGTCGGCCCAGTGCAGGTCGTCGAGGATCAGCACGATCGACTCTGACTCACCGGCTGTCTCCAGCAGGCCCCCGGCGGCGGCGTATAAGAGATAGCGCTCGGTCTCCTGATCGCTCTGGCGCGGCGCCGGCACGTCCGCAACGCGCTCGGCCAACGTTGGCGCCAGCCGCGCGAGCTCACCCCCGTAGCGCTCGACATGCGCGCGCAGCAGCGGCTCGGGCGCCTCGGCCGCCAGATGCCGCAACGCCTGCGCCCACGGCTGATAGGGCACGCCGAGATCCTCGTCACAGCGCCCGTAGAGCACCGTCGCGCCCTCGCCGTGCGCCGCGAGCGCCAGGTGCGTGGACAGGCGCGTCTTGCCCATGCCCGCCTCGCCGCTGATCAGCGCCAGCCGCAGTGAGCCCTCCCTGGCCTCGTCCCACAGCTCCTGCAGCTGAGCGCGCTCGGCCACCCGCCCCACATAGCCAGTCGGCGGCAGCTCGCGCAGCCGCTGCGGCAGCGGGATGGCAGCCCCCTCAGCTGGCGCCCAGCGAAGCTCGAACGTCTGGACGGGCGCGGACAGGCCCTTCAGCTCCAGGCCGCCGAGCGAGCGGAAGTCGTGACCGTCGCGGGCGCCGCCGATCTGGCGCACGAGATCGCTGATCAAGACCTGCCCACCGTCCGCCGCCGCGCACAGTCGCGCCGCTTCGACCACCGGTTCGCCGAAATGATCGCCATCCTCGACCGTCGTGTCGCCCAAGCTCACGCCGATCCGCACCCCAAGCGGCTCGGCCGCCCGGCGGTTGCGCGCCTGCAACGCCTGCTGCATCGCCACTGCGCACTCGAGCGCCTGTGCCGCGCTCGCGAACACGACCATCAGCCCGTCGCCGAGGTTCTTCACCTCGCGTCCGCCCGTACGCTCCAGTGCTCCTCGCAGCAACCCGAAGTGCTCCGCGCGCAACTCCTCCGCGGCCGCGGGACCAACCCGGTCGGCCATCGCGGTCGAACCCACCAGGTCGGTCATCAAGACCGCAACCATCTCTGTGGCAGTGGAGCTCACCCACGAATCATCCGACTTTCAGTGCAATGGCGTAACGACGTCCCTATGGGCCGCTCGGGATCTCGATAACGTGCCGAACGTCGAGCTGAGGGGTGGCTGATGACCGTCGAGGTTTTCCGGGCGCAATCCGAACAGGACCGCGAGGAGCTATTCCGGTTTCGCTACGGCGTATACGTCGAGGAAATGGGCCGCTACCGCCGGACCGCCGATCACCGAGGTCAGCGGCTCCTAGAGCCCGAGGACGCCCACAGCATTCTCTATGGCGCTCGTGAGGACGGGCAGGCGGTGGGAACGTCGCGCCTGACCCTGGGGGCCGACGGCTTCTCGCCTCGCCAGATCGAGCAGTACAGCCTGGGCCCGTTCCTGTCTGAGGTACCGGCCCAGCTGATGGCGATCGGCGAGCGGCTGATGGTGGCGCCGCGGCACCGGGGCTCCACGGTCGCCTCAAAGCTGCGCGAGCTCGCGCTGCGGGACATCGAAGCCGGCGGCGTGCGACTCGTCTTCGGCAACTGCGAGCCGCATCTGCTGTCGATGAACCTCTCGGCGGGAGGCCGAACGTACGCCGAGCACAACATCAACAGCGAGGAGGCGGGCTATCTCATCCCGCTGCTGTTTCTCGGCGGGGACACGGACGGCCTGGCCGCGGCGATCGGCAGCCTGGACGGGGATGGTCGTCCCTGCCTGCTGCGCTCACTCGAGGCTGCCCTGGCCCGAAGTGACGCCGTTCGCTCCGCTTCGGTGATGGCCCCGGGGGAGTACTGGGCTCACGTGGAGGGCGCCCTGGAACGCCTCGAGGAGGAGGAGCTCCATGCTTTTGCCGGCCTGGACACAGCGGAGAGGAGGGAGTGCATCTCTCGCAGCAACATCATCGAGTGCGCCCCCGGGGATCGAGTGCTGAAGGAGGGCGGCTCCTCCCAAAACCTCTTCTTGGTCCTCGAGGGGACGCTCGAGGTTCGCCATCGCGGCAGGTTCGTGAACGTCCTGCAGCCGGGAGACGTCTTCGGGGAGATGGCGTTCCTGCTGGCGCTGCCCCGCCAATCCGACGTCTACGCCGCCACGCCCGGCGTGAAGATCCTCTCGCTCTCCGATGGGACACTGCACAAGCTGATGGCCGAGGAACCGACTCTGGCGGCCAAGCTGCTGCTCAACATCTCACGCATGCTCTGCGGACGACTGATCAAGGCCAACGCCGGGACCGACGTCTGAAAACCTAAGAATGCATGCCGCTGAAATTACGCCGCTCAAGTATGGCGTTGCCACGGTCGATAAAAGGGTCGTCCGGCTCCCGCCCGTCCCGGCGCTTGGGAGTCATCTCTCTCTTTCTTTTTCTCTCCCTCTTTTTTCTCTCCCCCTCCCCCCAAAAAAACGAGCTTGCCTGCAATGAGCACCACCGACCTGAGCACCAACGGCAATAAAGCAGTCGCGCAGCAGACCAATGAGCCCGTCGGCGAGGGCGATCACGAGCACACGCTCACTCACGAGCGCACGCTCACCATCGATCTCGCCCTGAGCGAGGCAGAGGCGCTGCGCACGTGGCTGCTGAAGCCCGCAAAGGACGGGACGACCTCGCTCGACGACCCGCTCGTCAGCCACACGCTGACCAAACTGGGAACGGCGATCGACGCGATCCTGACCACCGTGAATGTCCGTCACGAGCTCCAGCAGGCGGGCGTGGCCGTCGAGCACCTCACCGACGAGCAGGTGTCCGAGCTCGGACGCCGCGTAGTCCAGGCCGCCACACCCGGCATCCGCAGCTGAGCGGTAGGCCACACAACCTCTGCTCGTCGCCCGAGCTATAGTCGGCTCCGAGATGGGGGGAAATCACATCACGCGGCGCATTGGACTCGCCGTTCTGGTGCTGACGGGACTGCTGGCGCTCAGCGGCATGGCCGGCTCAGCCAGCGCAGCCACGTCCTGCTCGCAGGTACCGACCGTTTACGGGATTCCCCCATGGGGCTTTCATACGGGCTCCTTCACGGGGGAAAGCAGCTTTGCCAAGGGCCACGGCGAAATCAACCTCGAAGCCAACACGGTTTCGGGGATCATCTGCCAGCAGGATCGGGCCGGCACGGTCATCATGTCGGTCGAGCACCACCTCTCCTACCACTCGCACTACGCGACGATGTGGGGTTACCCCGGGAACATCATGAAGATCAAAGTCCGGGTCACGAGCAGCAGCGACCCGAACTGCGAAGTTGGCACCGTTGGGCGCGCGACCCTCTACGCGAGCTACAACGGCGTGCGCAGCGACAGCGTCCAGTTCTTCTTCCCCGCTGCCTGCAAGGACCAGGACCATCTGTACCACGGGACCCAGGTCAACAACCAGGTCCCGCCGCTGTAGCTGAACGTCAGGTCACCGCGAGGAGCTCCCCGGAGTCGGCGAGCGCCGCGACGCGTGCGGCGATATGGACCCCGATCCCCGCAACGTCCTCGCCGCGAAGCTCGATTTCGCCGGTGTGCACGCCCGCCCGGATCGGGATCCCCGCGTCCGCAAGCGAGGAGCGCAGCGTATCGGCGCAGCGCAGCCCGCGCGCCGGCGCGTCGAACGTGGCGAGCATGCCATCGCCGGTTCCCTTGACCAGGCGCCCGCCCCATTCGGAGACGGTGCTGCGAGAGATCTCGTCGTGGCGGTCGAGCACCTGCCTCCACGCCCGGTCGCCGAGGCCCGCCGCGCGGACGGTCGAATCGACGATGTCGGTGAACAGCACGGTGGCGAGCACCCGCTCGCCCTGCTTCGTGGTCGAGTGATGACCGGTCAAGAACTCCTCCGTCAGCGACAGCACCGTCTCGACCTCGCCCCACTGGGGCGCATGAGCGTCCCCGTCGAGTTCCACGATCCGCGCACCCGGGATGTGCTCAGCGAGATAGCGGCCGTGCGACACGGGCACGAGACGGTCACCGCCGCGGTGTGCCACGAGCGTCGGGCACTGGATCGAGCCAAGAACGGGGCGAAGGTCCATCTCCCGGATCCAGCGCCAGGACGCGAGCAGCCCTCCCGGGGTCGTGCTCTGGCGCTCGAAACGATTTATCCAGCGCAGAAAGTCAGCGTCGCCGGCCTTGCTCGGCGCGAGCATCTCAACGCTGAAGGTCTCCGGAGTCCCCCACCGCTCCGCCCAGAGCGGCATCGAGACATCGCCAAAAGCGGCATCGATGTGCGCGAATGTGCCGTAGAGAGCAAGGTGGCTGACGCGCTCGGGGTATGTGGCGGCGAACATCGCGGCCGTCGTACCGCCCTCTGAGATCCCACCCAGCGCGACGCGATCCGCACCGATCGCGTCCAGCACAGCCGTGAGGTCCCCGAGCCGGTCATCGAGGGTCGGAACGCCCGAGTCGCGGTCTGAGACCCCCTGGCCGCGCTTGTCGTAGTGGACGACTCGCGCGAACGACGCGAGCCCCATGAGCCATCGCCGAGACTCGGGGTCCTCCCAGATCACCTCGACGTTCGAGACGACCCCCGGCAGACCGACGAAGGTGATCTCGCCCTCGCCGAAGACCTGGTAGGCGATGTGCGCCTCACCATTGCGCGCGTACCGCGTCTCGGGCACCCACGTCGATGAGTCCGGCGTCACAGCCACCCGCACAACATACGCGGCCCCGGCGTCGCGGGCGCGGCGCCCTCCTGGAGCAGGCCCACGGCCTGGCGCTGGAGAGGCTCCGCAGCTTCCTCGACCAGGTCCTTTACGGTTCGGGACGCGAGGAGCTCCCCGGAGACCCGCCTACTTCGCTGACGTAAACAGCGACGGGCTGAACGAGCTGACCCCGGGCCCGCCCGCATAGCCGAGGTGCGCGAGCCCGAAGAAGTCCTCGACCGTGCGCAGCAGCGAGAAGTGGTTGTAGGTGCCCTGTTCGAGGTTGCCGCCCTTGATGAACGGCGACAGCAGCAGCGCGCCGACCTGACCCCCACCCGGGGTCCCGATGGCGCTTGCTGGCGCCGGCAGGTTGGGGAAGCGAGGCTGGCCACAGCAGGAGCTCGAGTCGGCGTATTCGCCACTCGAGGGCGCCTCGTCGACGGTGATCGCGAGCAGGCCGTTTTCCTTGTACGCCTTAGAGCCGAGAATCTCCGGGACGACCTTCTGCAGGAACCCGTCCGCCGCGGCCATCCCGCCCGTCTGCCCCGCCACGCAGGGCGTCGTGTCGCCATCGTCGCAGCGACCGGGGACGATGTAAGAGAAGCTCGGCGTGCTCTTTGAGCTCGCCAGATCACCCTTCAGGCTGCTCAGGCCGACATCGTCGCTCGCGCATTCGGGCGAGTCGATCACGGAGTGGAAGTAGACGAAGGGGTTACGCCACGTCGCATACGCCTGGCCCGCCGGCGGCGTCAGCGCCGAGGTCGGGTCGGCCGCGCCGAGCGCGGGGTGCTCGCACGCGCCGGTGGCGGCAGGCGAGGCGGGCGCGGCTCCGATCCCCGCGGCGCCCGCGCCTTCGTCCATCCCTTCCACGTACGCCTTCCACGTCAGGTGCTTCGCGGTCAGCTGTCCGGCGAGCGTCCGCGTCGCGCTCGGGTACACGCAGCCCTGCCCGCTCACCTGCCCTTCGGCGCCGACCGTCCCCGGCGTCATGTTTTCGTAGGTCGGGCAATTCTGCGCGGTCTGCGGTGTCGGCCCCTGGCCACTGAGCAGCGCGATCCCGTTCGCCAGCTGCTCGTGCGCGACCGCGTAGTAGCGAACGAGCAGCTCGCCTTTTTTCTCCAGTGTCCCCGTCAGGTAGTGCGCGGGCGAAGCCGGCCCGAATACCGTCGCGTAGGGCTCGTCGTCGAGCATCACCACGAACACATGCTTGACGGGCGGGAGCTTCGTGGCGCCCATGGATCCGGAGCCGGAGCCTGCTCTGCCGCCACCGGCGCCGCCCGCGGCCCCCTTTTTGGCGCCGGAGGAGCCGCCGCCGGCCGCACCCGAGGGGCTGGGGGTCGATGTCGTGCCGGTCTTCGCCGCGGGCGTCGCGGGCGTCGTGGCAGTGTTTTCAGCTGCGGCTTCGCCTTCCGCGGCGGGACTGGGCGTCGCTTCCGCCTTCGCGGCCGGCGGCGAGACTTGCGCGGTGCTCGACGTGCCGCTCGCCGCGACGGCCGGCGCCTCGGCGATCAGCACCTCTCGCGCGCGGGGGCGGCTCGTCCGCGACCCGTTCGCGGCGGCCCCGACGGCGGCCCCGAAGCCGAGGAACGCGACCAGCAGCAGCACGCAGATCTGCGCGGGCGGCAGCACCCGTGCCCACGCCCGGCGCGTCCCGCCGAGCCCCTCGTCCTGCGTGCGCGCATCGCCGAGCTGGCGTTCCACCTCGGCCAGCTCCGTATCGAGTTCCTGCAGCTCGGCGGCGCGCCGCAGCAGCACGTCGTTGCGAAAGTGGTCGCGGATCGCCATCTCGTAGGCGAGCCCGCCGAGATCCCAGTGCAGTTCCGCGACGCGCCCGGCCAGCTCCTCGCGGCGGCGCTCGAGCTCGACTCGAGTGCTCATCTAGTCTTCGACGACGTCCGGCAGGTTCTTCGACTTCTGCTCGTAGCTGCCGCCGCTGCTCTTCGTGTGCAGGTTCTTCAGCACCGACGGCGGCGCCGGTTTGCTCGGCACCGAGCCAACGCCGGGAGCGAGCTTGGCTTTGCTCGCTTTTTCCGCGGAGGAGCTCGATCCAGTTTTTTTCGTGCTCGAGGCTGTTTCTTCGGGCGTGGTCGTCGGCGGCGTCGTGGCCGCACCGGTACTCGCCGCGCCGGCCGCGCCGCCGACGGTGATCACCTGCGGCGCCGGCGTGGCGGCCGCGCTCGCGCCGCCCGAGCGCCCGATCAACACGCCGACCCCCATTGCCAGTAGCAGCACCCCGATGCCCGCGATCAGCGTCAGCACGTTGTTGCGCGACCATGCGGAGGACGAGGCCGCCGTGCCATATGGCGCCACTCCGTTCGGCGGCGGCGCCTGAGCGACCTGGCCCGGTGTGCCCGGCTGCGGGTGCCCGGCGGGCGCCCGCAGCCGCTCGAGCAGCATGCCGCTCAGATACGTCCGCGGCGTACCGCACTCCAGGCAGTAGCGCTGGTCCCGCGCCAGCGGCGCGCCACAGTGGGCACACGGCTCTGTCCCGTTGACGGGCTCCATCGCGACCGTCGGCTGGGTCGCATCGACCGGATCCATCGCGATCACATCGTCCATCCCGATGACCCTCCCGCACGTGACAATCCTGTGAACACGATCGCGCTCACCCGCCTTCGGCCGAGTTCGCGCCGGGTATCTCGTTGAAGGCACAACGGAAGTTCTCCGGTTGGGAGACCGGCTCGGAGCCGGCGAAGCCGCCCTTCTCGCCGTTGGAGTAGACCGTCACGTACTGCAGCGTCGAGGGCTCAGGCACCGCGGGCAGCGGCACGGGGTCCGGTTCACCCGTGCGCGGGTCGCCCGTCGCACCAACGCTCACGCCCTCCGAGCCGGCGGCGTCCGAGCCCGCGGCGGTCGTCACGAGCGTCGCTGACATCTCACGCTGGTCCTTCAACCCGACGCTCGGGTCCTGCTCGATCGTGGCCGTGTCGGGATTGTCGTGAATCGTCGACTCGAGCTTTACGCGATTTGCGGCGCCGATCAGCTGCGCTGCTGTGGGCAGATAGCCGCCCTGCTTCACGCAGGCCTGGGTGGCAAAGAAGTAGTTGTTCTGTCCCGCCTGCGCATTCGTCAGCGGATAGGGCGAGGTATCCAAGCACCATGTCCCCAGGTCGACGGTGCTCGGTGGACAGCTTGGTTCTAGGTCAGCGACGCTCTTGCCGTCGACCTGCTGCGCGTTCTTCACGGTCGGGATCGCCGCGGCCGCGAACTTCTTGTTCTTGCCGAGTGTCAACAATCCGTTCGGATACGGCTTGCTGCTGATCCGGTGTCCGTCGATCGCGCTTGCCACCGCGCGACGAGCGGCTTCGGCCAGACCAGTGCCCGAGCCGATCAGCGCGAGCATCGAGATCGCCAGCGCGACCGTCCCGCTGTGACGGGAGATTCGGTTTCTCATATTCGCCTCCTTTGGCGACGGTGTAGATATTCGGCGCGCGCCGTCTGGGTGCGTGCAGTCGCGAGCGCCAGCTCAGTCTCCGTGCGGCGATTGCGAGCACGGGGATCGCGTCCTATAGATGCTCCAGCGCCCGCCGCGAGCACCGCGGCGAGCAGCAGGTAAAGAGCCGGCGAGGTATTGCCTGCGCCTCCGCCCGCGTAAGCGCGCGCGCCGATCGGCAGACCGCGGTAGTCCTCGGCGCGATAGGCGGCAAAGGCCTGGGACTGCTCGGTCGCCTCCTCCTCCTCGCGCTTTTCTTCGAATACGCGCACGGTCGCGCCGCCCGGCGGGATCGGCTGCCCAAAGGCAGCCGCGGGCGGCGGTGGAATCGCCGGGGTGACTCCGTGGGCCGGAAGCTGAAGCAGTGGCGTAAAGAGCAGCACGGGCGGCGGCAGCGGCGGCTTGGGGACTGGCTTGGCGGGCGGCGCGGGCGACACCGACGGCGCGGGTGGAGGCGCGATCGGCGCCGGGGCGGGAGCAGGGGCCGGCGGCGGGGGAGCCGGGGCGGGCGGAGTCGGAGCCGCGGCAGCCCGCGCGAAGCGGCTCGCGCTGAGCGGGACGGTACCGCAGGGCTGCTCGACGCTACCTCCCAGGACTGTGACCTGAGTGGAGTAGGACAGTCCGCCCGCGGAAATTGTGACCGTCGTCGTGCCCGCGTTGAACGCGCACAGGATTCCCGATTTGGAGTCGGGAATCACGTGTCCTTCCGCGTCCTGCAGCGGCTTGCGCAGGTTCGTCGAGTTGGGGTCCTGCTCGACGAAGTTCGCGATTTCCGGTTCGGAGGAGGTGAAGGTGTATTCGGGTTCGATCGCGCTCGCGCAGTCCGACTGCAGGCACTGCGTCGGTGGGAACTGGCTGTAGGGATCAGCGCCCGGCGGGTTGGGGTTGCCGCTCGATGCGGACACCGGGCCCCAGCGGTCGCCGGCGATCGGCCGGCGGCCGAGGCCCTGGAACAGCGCCGGGGCGCTGCGGCGCAGCAGCGTCCCGTCGACCGGATCCAGCGACAGGCTTTGCACGAGCGGGATCAGGCGGGCGCTCGTCGGCGCGACGTTCGTCGCCGGGTTGCGTGCGGCGACGTTCACGCTCACCAGCAGATACCCGGTGGTCCCGAACAGCGCATCAGGCTGGCCGGGCGTGAAAGAGTCGGAGATCGGCGAGCGGTAGCCGAGCGCGCCGGTCCCGTACTCGGGGATCGTGCTCGCCGCGCCAGAGGGGATCTGGCTCGTGCGGCTTTCTTCTGGGCGCTCGTAGAGGTAGGCCGAGGCCCCGCCCTGCACCATGATCTGCGCCTCTTCGCTCGCGTCAGTCGCGACGTTCAATGCCGGCGGCAGGTTTGGGTTGAGCTCACGGCTGCCCACGACGAGCGCGGGGATCCCCCGCGCCCGCGCATCGGCGAGCATCTCCGTCAGCCAAGGCGCCTGAGGTTCGGCGGGGTTCTGGTAGGGGTCGCTCGCCGCCAGCGAGCCACGCGAGTTGTCGATCACGATCACCCGCACCGTCCCCTGCGGGCCCGTGCTGTCGAACGCGTAGTGGGTGCGTGCCCCCGGGCGCGCGGGTACGCCGGCGGGGATGTTCGCGATGCTGATGGCAGCGGGGAGCGCGCCGTCCCCAAACGGCGCGGGGAATGCAGCAAAAGCCGCGCCGAAGGCGCTTACGTTGCCGCCTTCGGAGTCGCCCGCGGAGATCGCTCCGAACACTCCCAGACCGCCGCCCTGAGCGAGCAGCTGCGCGTACCGTTCAGCCTCGGGGGCGGACTCTGGACCCTCACCCGGCGTCTCGCGCCCACCGGTATAGAGCAGTGCGCGAGGGCCGTTCGGCTGGGACGCCAACCCAGTGATCGAACTCAGGGCCGCTGTCAGGTTGCGGTCAGGCGCGATCCCCTCGTCGGCGAGATCAGCACATGGCGCCGCGCACTCGGCATGCCCGGCCACAGCAAACGTAGCCACGCCGGGGGTGAGCGCCACCGGCGCCGCGGCCGTACCCGGCGGACCCTGCGGATCACCCGCTGGCGCGTAGCTGTAGATGCCCGCGGTCTGGACGTTTTCGCGAATCGTCTGCCCGCTGCCCCCGCTAACTTCGGTTCCGCGACCAGCGTCGTCGGCCTCGCCGCTCCAGCCGCCGACCGCCCAGCCGGCGCCTTCCGTGCCGAGGTCGAGCGCGAGCACCGGATCAGTCTTGACCGGCTTGTCCTCACTGTCCCCCGCGTAGGCGGCGCGCTCCTCGTCCTCCCAGCCGCCGCTGGTTTCGCGCAGCAGGTAGCCGTCGCCGGGCAGCGGGTTGGGCGGAATCAGCGGCGGGGGGGTATCCGGATCGACTGGCGGCAGCACCAGCGGCGGCGGGTACTGAAAATCGGGCACGACCGACAGCACGGCGCGCACCGTCGCGCCTTCCAGGTAGGCGCTCGCCGCGACCGCGGTCTCGTCGACGATCGGTTGTTCGGAGAAGTGCCAGGGAGCGCCCGCGCTGTCACGCTCGATCACAACATCGCGCCCGGCAATCACGGCGCCGCCGTTCGGCAGTCCCGCCACCACGTTTAGCTGCGGGGCACTCGGCAGACTCGCGAGCAGCGCGTGGACTTCGGGGTCGACCTGCCAGCCCGAGCCATTGTCGATCAGCAGGTCGCTGCCGGCTACGACCATCGCCTCCGAGCCGGCGAACGCCACCGAGGTGAAGTTCGCTTCCTCGAAGCCGCTCGGCAGTTCTTCCTGCGTCCAGGTCTTGTCGTATCTGAGCAGCGCGCCGCTCTGTCCCACCGCATAGCCGAGCGCGGGATTCTGGGGGTCGAACGCGATCCCGTCGAGGTCGCCCTGAAAGCCCGTTGGGGGCGCGGCCGGATCCTTCTCCCACAGCCCCGTTTCCGCGCGCCACAACCACATAGCGCCGAGATCGCCGACGGCGTAGGCCCTATTCGGCTCCGGCCAGGCGACCGCGCGCAGCGTCGGCGAGCTGACCGCGCCGCTGCCAGTCAGCAGGAACTCGCGCTGCCAGCCCTGCCCCGGGGTGTAGCGCGCGACCACGCCGTCGGCGCCCACCGCCAGAGCCTGCGCATTGGGGTCCCCCGGGATGGTGCCCGGCGCCGAGACCACCGCCGTGAAGGGCGCGCGCGCAGATACCGGCCAGCTGGCCAGGCGCTGGGGCACCGCGGTCGTCGTGATCTGCACCGGGCCTTCCAGCCAACCGTCTTGCGGGCTGTAGAAGGCGCCACCGGGGGCGTTGTCCGCACCCGCGCCCGGCAGCCGCTGGAAAGTCGTGCCTTCCAGGCTCAGATAGGAGCCCATGTTGGTCGAGTCTTCGCCACCGGGGAGCAGCGGGTTGGTGATTATCCGCGAGCCATAGCCAGGACCGTCGAAGGCGAAGCTGCGATACCCCGCCAACCGTCCGAAGCGCGCGCCGATGGGATAGGTACAGAGCGCTTCGCCGCCGGCGCTGTGCGCGTCACACCAGCTGGCCGTCACCTTGGCCTGGGCGATGTCGTAGTAGAGCGTGAAGTCAAATCCGTCGGCGCCACCGCCGGGCGCCTGCAGGTTGCCGTCGATCCAAACGCCCTGATCGCTCGCGGTCAGTGGCTGGGCTTGGCCACTCAGTGGCGCCACCCCTGACACGTTCTGCGCTGCCGTCGCGCTTGCGGAGAAAAGCGCCGAGCCTAATTCCACCGGCTTCCAGTTGGCTTCGCCGGCTGTTTCTGTGCGCTTGAACAGCATGATCCCCAATCCGCTCGCCGAGCTTGCCTGCCCGAGCATCCATAGGCTTTGCGGCGAGCTGCCGGCGAGCGCCAGGATCGTGAAGGAGCCTTCGTAGCCTTTCGGCAGTTCGACCGGCTCACGAGACCACTTCGTGCCGTCCCAATGGACGACAGCGGTGTTCTGAGTACGACCGAGCGCGCCGAAGAATGCTTCTGTGTGGCCTGGGTGAGCGGGGTCTTCAACTGCCGCGCCAGTCACCGCCCCACTGCCGCCGCCTTCGGCAAGCACCTCCGGATTTGGGTCGCCGCCTTCGCCTGCCGCGAGCAACACGCCCGCGGGCGGTTCGGGCAGCACCTGGAAGCGCCCGCCCGGATCGCGCGCGAGCACCACCACCTGCTTGCCGCTCGGTCGCGTCTGGTCCTCGCCGACGAGCAGCCCGCCGCCGTGGGGGGTGATCCGGGCGGACAGGCGGTTCGGCTGCATCCCGCGGTAGGGCTGCCCTGCTTCGTTCAGCGGGGTTTCCTGAATCGTCCAGTTCGAGTCTTCGTCGCTGGAGCGCTCGAACACGAGCTGGCCCTGGGCGGAGCCGGCCGCGGATGGGGGTGCAAACGCAGCATGACCTGAGGTGTCGGCCGGTGGCGGCACATCCAGCGGCAGCACCTTGTAGGCCCATGCTTCGCCCGGGGCGCCGGCGGTGGCGGCGCCCATCAGCACTGTGCTCTGATCGGCGGTTCCGAGCACGGGTTGCGGCTGGGGGTCGCTCCCCGGAGTGTCCGCGCGCGCGCCCGGTCCGGCGAGGTGGACACCGAGTAGCGCGAGCGCCGTCAGCACCGCGCCAGCGGAGATACCGCGAGTCAGAGCACGAGTCACGCTCATCGATGCAGACTCGTGGCGACCGCATTCGGCCCAGTACCGGGAGAGCTGGAGACCCCGCCACCGCCGGTTTCGCACGCGGTGGCGACCGCGTTCGGCCCAGTGCCACCACCGCCGCCTGAGGAGACAGGAGCGTTTTCGCAAGCCGGCACGGGCTTGGGTTTGGTCAGCTCCTTGGTCTTGAAGCTCAGCCCGGTTGGCCAGCGCTTGGCGCTGAAGCTCAGTCTGAGCACGTGCCTACCGGCCTTCAGGCGCTCTTTCGCTGTCCTGGCGATCGCCTTGCCGTCGCGCTTGGCGAGGAGCTGGACGTCAGCCAAGCTGGTCAGCTCGAAGCTGACGGTGACGGTCAGATCGTGGCGGGAAACCCTGATGTCCTTCAGGAGTGCCGGGATGATCTCGGCAGTCGGCGCTTCGGCGCTCGCCGCCTGTTCGATTACGACCGGCGGGGGCGCGAACAGCTGTGAGTCGTCCGGCGGAGGCGTATCGGAGACGAACTGCGCGACCGACTCGTTCGGGCGCACCGTGATAGTGCCGGCCCAATTGGGATCGGTGTCTTCGGGAAGGACAGTACCGTTCGAGTAGTGGAACAGCCATCCGGCGGATGTCACCATCCAGGCTTCTTCCGGCCCGGTGGCCGCGATTACTTGGGCGCTTCCGCGTCCCGGACCGCTGACCGGCAACGTATCCAGAAGTGTTTCGCCGGCAGCGCCAATCAGTGCAACCTTTGCCTTAACGCTGGTGCTGCCGCGCTCGGCGTAGGACTGGTCGGCCGCCCACGCACTTTGCGTGCCGGGCACAGGGGCGATATCGACGAAACGGTCTTCCGCGCCAAACAGCGAAGTATTGATCGGGACCTGTTGAAAGAAGCCGCCGGTATAACGGATCGCCAACGGCAGGCTCGCAACTGAGCCTTCCCTGGGAGCTGAGGGTCCCGACGCAGCGCCACCGCCGGAGAACCACAATTCGGTGCCGTCAGATTTAGCCGACAGCAACTCGGCTCCTTCCGCCGGTGCACCCAAGGGCAAAAAATTCACGTCGGTGAACTGTTCATCAACGAGCTTGTGAATCAACACCGCTCCGAGTGGCTCAGGCGTGGCTAGCGCAACGGGGTCGGTGGTGTCTCCCTCTTGGGCACCGACGAATGTGCTCTCGTAGAACGTCCCGTCGAAGAACGCGAGAGCACTGACACCGCGGCCCTGGGGCTGGTAGGAGCTGGTCAGGTTAGTTCCGTCCCAATGCAGGTGGAAGGCGCCGATCCGCTGGCCAGTGGGGTCCTGGCTACCGATCCCCGCGAACCAGCAGTCATCCGGCCCGTCGCAGGCAGCGGCATCCATAGCCCGGAAGGGGTCGGGCGACTGCAGCGGAGTAGAGTAGGAGCCCACGACGACGCCGTCCTTGAAGTGGCACAGACCCAGCCCCGCGCCCACCCGGGGCTCACTCGGTTCGGTGATCGTCCAGAACTCATCTGGCCCAGCCCATGCGATCCGCGACGCTTCGCCCGAGCCGCCACAAACGGTTGAGAGCTGATGCCAGCTGCGCCCGTTCCAGAAGAACAGACCAGAGGCCACGACCGCGTTGCCCTGCACGCTCAGCAGCCCCTCATTCGGGGCGTAGAACTCCAGATCATCGGGGGTGCCGAGCGGAACCTTGAAGGCTGCCCCGGCAGGCGGCGCCGGCTGATCGAGCTGCCAGCTACCCGCGGCTCGAGCAACGCCCGTGCCGGCCGAGGCGATCGCCGCGGCGATCAGCACCCCGGCGACGAGCCGCTTCAAGGTCTGCGCTCCGGGTCTCGCTCGGGCGCGGACTGATGGTCGCGCCCGAAGCTAGGCCGGTAGTCGCGCTCGGGCGCGGGGCGGCGCACACCCTGCAGCTCATCGAGATTCACCTCGGCGACCGTGGCAAGCACGGCGTCAAGCGCCACCCCGGAAAGCGTCTCGTGCTCGAGCAGCGCATGGGCGGTCTCTTCGACGGCTCCCCAGTACCGGTCGAGGATAAACGCGGCGCGCGCTTCGGCGTCACCGACGAGGCGCTCGACCTCGCGGTCGATCAGGTCGAGCGTGGAGGGGCCGACCGAGCCAAGGTCCTGCAGCGACGCGCCGAGGAACACCTCACCGCCCTTCTCGCCGATCGTCACTGGGCCCAGCGCGGGCGACATGCCAAACGAGGTGACCATGCTGCGCGCAAGCGCGGTCGCGGCGTGCAGGTCGTCGCTGACCCCGGTCGAGAGACTGCCGAAGGCGATCCGCTCGCCCGCCGTGCCGGCCGCGATCACGATCAGCTGTCGCTGTAGATCCTGCTCGGTCTGAATCACCTGATCGCGATCGGTGAGCATGTGCGCGGCCGTGCCCAGCGTTCGCCCACGGGCGACGATCGAAAGCTTGCGTGTGGAGCTCGTATGGCCGAGCGCGTCAGTGACGACCGCGTGAGAGGCCTCGTGGATCGAGATCAGCCAGCGCTCCTCGCGTGTGAGGATGTGCTTTTTGGCGGGGCCGGCGACGACCCGGTCGATCGCCTCCTCGAGCGTCGCCTGATTGATCTCCGCGCGTGAGTCACGCACGCTGAGCAGCGCGGCCTCGTTGATCACGTTGGCGAGCTCCGCGCCGCTGAAGCCGGGTGTCTGGTGCGCGACTTCCTCCAGCGAAACGTCGGGACCGAGTGGGCGCTTTGAGCCGTGTAGACGCAGAATCTCCATGCGCCCGTGCACGTCGGGAACATCGATCGTGACCTGGCGATCGAAGCGACCGGGGCGCAGCAGCGCGGGGTCGAGGATGTCGGGGCGATTGGTCGCGCCCATCACGACCAGGCCGCCGTCGCCGGAGAAACCGTCCATCTCGACCAGCAAGGCGTTCAACGTCTGCTCGCGCTCGTCATTGCCCTGGCCGATGCCGGCGCCGCGCTTGCGCCCGGCAGCGTCGAACTCGTCGATGAAGATGATCGCGGGCGCCGTCTTGCGCGCCTTGGCGAACAGATCGCGCACGCGCGCCGCGCCAACACCGACGAGCGACTCGACGAAGTCCGACCCCGACAGCGAGAAAAAGGAGGCGTCGGCCTCACCGGCGACGGCCTTCGCGAGCAGCGTCTTGCCGGTGCCCGGAGGTCCGACCAGCAGCACCCCCTTCGGTGCGGCCGCCCCTACGTTCAGGTAGCGCGAGGGGTCATTCAGGTAATCACGGATCTCACGCAGCTCGGCCACCGCCTCGCCCGCGCCGGCGACGTCAGCGAACGTGATGCTTTCCGTTTTGCCCTTGCCCTTCTTGCGCCCTTTGCCGGTGAACTCGGAGAACGCCGCGATACCGCCGGCGCCGTCCTCGGCGCTGATCCGCATGAAGAACGCGAACAGGCACACCAGCAGCAGGATCGGCAGCAGGAACTGCACGAGGATCGCTCGCGGCGCCTTGCCCGACTGCTGATCCACCGAAACCACCGCACCCGAGCGCCCGAGGGTCTGCAGCAGCTGCTGGGTCTGGGCGCCCGACTCAGGGTAGGCAGCCCAGTACTCCAGCGAGCCAGGCGTCTCGAGCGTGACCTCGACGCGGTCGTCGTGGTCGAGCAGCGTCGCGGTGGCCACCTGCTTGTGTTCGGCGAGGGCGAGTACGCGGCTGATCGGCAGCTGGGCCCCGTGACTGGACGGACCGATCGACCCGAGCAGCGCGAAGAATGTGATCGCCAACGCGATCGAAGCAAGCGCCAAAAACAGCGCGAGCTTGTCGCGGAAGATGAACCGGCGCAGGCCGATCGCAATCGCCCCGGCGGTCGCGAGCGCCGGGTTGCGCTTTTGCGCTAGGCCAGAGCGCACCTGCGGGCGTGGGGCGGCAGGTCGTGCGCGCTCCGGTCCGCGACCGTTGCCCAGCGGAGGCTCGGGGTCAGGCTGGTACTGGGGCTGAGTGTCGTCGTCGTCCATGAGTTATCGGGGGCTGTCTCCATCACTGAGAGCGCAGACGGCGCCCGGGCATCTGCCCGGGCGCCGAAAGCCGCGCCATAGCGAGTCCCGCAAAGTGACTAGCCCTTCTTGCCTTTCTTCTTCGTCTTCTTGCCCTTGCTGGCGATCGAGGCCTGAGTCACCGTCAGCGTCTTCTTCTGCGTCGCCGCCGTCCCGCCCGTGGGTGTGAACGTCACCGTGATGCTCACCGAGAGCTTCTTGCTCTTGCTCTTGGCGAGCTTCTTCAGCGCGGCGCTCGAGATCGGCAGCGTCACCGTTCCCTGACCGCCACCGACGCTCGCCGTCACGTTCGACACCGTCACGCCACCGCCGGTCGCCTTGATCTGCACCTGCCCGGCGCCGGGGAGAACCAGCGAGAGCACGATGTCCTTGCCCTTCACCTTCGCGCTCGCGATCGAGAAGGAGTTGCTCGGAGCGGTTATTGCCGGGGTTATCAACGGGGTGGTGGTTGTTGTTGTCGTTGTGGTCGTTGGAGCTTTTACTGGTTCTTCTTTAGTACCCCCACCAGCGCCGGCCGCCTTGTTCCAGCCGATCGCTTCGACGCCCTTCTGCGCAATCTGAACCACGTTGCTGGGCAAAGCACCGTAGTCGGCAGTAAGCACGCCGATCTGTCCCGTCGGAGAGACAACCGATTCGAGGTAATCCTTGACCGTACGGGCTTTTTCCTGCTCGGCCTGGGTGTTGCCATACACCGGAGCGTCGTCATCGAAAGCGAAGTCATACGTCAGCGCACACGCCGCATAGGTGGTCGTGTCCTTGCTTCCCGTCGCAATGGCGTCCGTCCAGCTACCGAGCGTCGGATCGGGATCGCTCGCAGAGACTTCAGGGTAACCACGGTAATCGGCGTTGGTGCAGTTGGCACCCGGCCTCTCAGTTTCCGTGCTCAGGTTGGATAGAGGGTTGATCGTCGGCTCGACAAAGTTGCTGCCGACTTCGTTGCCTTTACTTGGATTGATCGTCTGCAAAGGAATCCAGTAGGTGTGGTCGGGAGTGCCAGAGGTGGTAGGAGTGACGGTGAAGCCCTTCTTACGCGCCGTAGCAAGATCGACATAACCGATCGAGCCATCGGTCGCATTGACAGCCGCCGTCAGGGCGCCACCGCCGTTTTCAGTGCCGTGACAAATGTCGCTGGCATCTTCACAAACAGCCGTTGCTTTGACGACTTCTTCCGGAGTCGTCTTCGAGCTGGTGGTGACTGGCCAGACGTTGCCGGTGCCGGCTACCGGCGCCGATGTCCACAGTCCAGAGGGCGCGCCGGGCAGTAGGCTCAAGTAAGCCTTGAAGTTGTACGTCGTGCCCGAACCGTCGAGTCGGACGATGCGCCGCACAGGCACATTGGCGCAGGCTATCCCATTGTTCAGCCCGCCACCCGCTCCAACAGTATTGGTATCTGTACCAATCAGATTTCCCGCACCAGGTACAACTTCGCCCCAAGTTTGTGCGGTGCCGTCCCAGATCTTCTCCAGCTCTTCCGCTGTTATGTGCACCCTCAGGTCGTGGTTTGCCGCCGTGTCGCCCGTTTTGGCGCTGGCTGGATCATTCGGGCCACCCGTGCTGGTGTCGTTATTTTCGCTACTGGCCCCCGTGCCAGGACTCTTTAGTTCGCAGCCTTCGGGAAAGTGAACGATCACGGCAATGGCGGCCGATGCCACGGGAATCACGTGCAGCGAACCTGAATGTTCACTGCCGGCAGCGTCGATGTTGGCCTCTTCCACAGGCGTCGGCGGCGCGTCGCTGCCGCCAAAGCGGACCGTTGGGTCTCGGTATCCGACGGTATATTCGGAGCCTTTTTTGCTGAAGCAGGTGCCAGAGGTCGGACCAGCGCCCATCGCCGCGAGCCCACAGCCGCTCCCGCTCGGGTCGTAGGTCACGGGCGAAGAAATAGCCGCGCTACTTTCGCACCCGAAGGACGTGTAAAAGACATCGTTGGTCCAGAATGCTTGGGCTTCTGTCTGAAGAGAGGAGCCCTCCCCCTGGATCGCGCTGCCCTGACATTTAGCGACCGTAAAGTCTGCGTGCGCCGACGGCGCGGCAGTCGCGACTACGGCCAAGGCAGTCATCGCGCAAAGCGCTACTAGGGCGGCACGGAGACGACCATGTTCGATGGTCAAAGGAAGGCTTACACGCATGAGCAGGATAGGTCCTTTCACAAGCAGGGGTCGGGAACGAGGCGAGTGTCACAGCGCCATCGCCCGAGCGCAATACCCGTTCACAGAAGATACACACGCGAGTAACGCCCCGGCCTCAAGTTACAACTTGATTTCGAGTTGATAACAAGTTGACAACACGATCATTGCGGCGCAATACGGAGTGCGATCACCCTTTTTTTGACTTGCCCTTCGCTTTTGAGACGCCCTTGGAGACCTTCGCCGGTGAGGTCGGGACGAACGTTGCGGAGACTTCGTCGGAGAGCGTCGATTCGGATGGACTCGTCGGCGTAAAATCGATCGTCACGTTGGCTTGGAGCTTGCCGATGTGTTGGAGGTCCTTTATGTACTTGGAGGGGAGATGGAGCGTGAGCGTCGTGGTGCCCTCTGAGCGGGCGGTGGCTGATGCGCTCGCGAGCACGACGGGAGGCGCGGTCTTCTTCTTGGCGGTCACTTTCTGCTTAGTGGTCTTCTTCGTCTTCGCCACGCGCGCGAGGGCGCTGCTCGCACGGCCCTTCTTGGCCGTCTTCGCGGAGGTGGCCTTGGGGATCGAGCCAAGGGCCTTCGCCGTCAGCTTGCCGGCGCCGGGGGTCTCAACGAGCAAGATCACTCCGCCATCCTTGGCGTGCTTGACCGAGACGCCGAGTTCGGGCGACGAACTGGCGGTCAGCGAGAAGCCCCCCGAGCCCGCGTTGACGTCAGCCGGCGGGGCTGCCGTGCCTCCGGGAGTTTGTAACGTCGCGGAGAAGGCGTCGGGAAAATCGTTTGCGTCACCGAAGATCAGGTTGGACGCCTGCGAGACGAACGCAAGCGTCGAGCCGTCCTCAGAAAGCGTGGGGTTGTTGAGCGTCGAACCGTTTGGTTCGACGCCTTCGAGTCCGACTACGGCGCGTTCAAGCGTATTGGTGGTGAGGTCGATCACATACAGTTCGCTCTGCAAGCCAGTTGTGCTGAAGCTCCCGCTCGGCGCCGGTTCGGACAGTACAAAGGCGTTGCGCTGGGAAACGAAGGCGATATGCGAGCCGTTGGATGAGAGCGCCAGCGAGGTGATCGAAGCATTGCCGTCACCCTGCGCGCCGTTGACGGCGAGCGTCAGCTCGCGAGTACCGGCCTTGCGGGTGATACCGGGGGCCATGCTGGTCAGGAAGATGTCAAGCCCGCTGGCCTTGGTGATGTTGGAGCGAAGCGGTGCGCCGGTAAGGAAGGCGACCGTGTAGCCGTCTTCGCTGAGGACAGGGGCCACCCCGTCGATGGAGAGCGAGTCCTCCTGTTCGCTTAAAGGTCCGTAGCAGGGACCCGTTACGGTCAGGTCCGCCGCATTCACTCCTTCGCCTTCATGGCATTCGGGGTCTTCAGGATCGGCGATCCCAGTGATGCGACGAGTGATCGCAGCCGGTTCCTGCCAGCGCCTCCACAGGTAGTACGGCAGTTCGTAATCTTCCACCTCGCCAGGCAGGAAACGCGTCTGTTCCGGGACGTCGGTGGACACCCAGGAGACAGTCGAGCCGTCCGCACTGATACTCGCAGGCCCGATGGCACCACCAGTCTTGGAGGGGCCACCGGCCGGTTGGCCGGTGGCCGAGTTGCGGCTGATCAGCGTCGTCGTCTTGGCCTGTAGGTCGCGCACGAATAGCTGTCGTGGCGGGGTTTCCACCGCAGTCTGGTTGGGCAGATTGGATTCCAGTTCGGTGGTCCGGAACAACACGTAGCGCCCGTCGGCCGAGATTGCGGTGCCAGGCCACACTTCCGCGCCCGGATTGGCACCCGGTAGCGGCGGGGTGCGGGGGGCATAGGTCGCGGGTTCTTCGCCGCCGTCTTTGGCCGAGACGAGCGCATAGGCACCCGAGTTCTTACGGTCGGTGGTCAGTGGCACGTCCATGTCGCGCACGTAGACGTTGATGTTGTCGTTGCTGACCTGGGGGGCGAGTTGCTGGGCTGTGGAGAAGGCGACGTAACGCCCGTCAGCGCTGATTGAGGGGTTCTGTGCGCCGCGGAAGATCAGCTTGCCAGCTTCGGGCCCTTCCGTATGTACCTCGCTACCGTCGGCGACGAGCGCAAGTTCTCCGGTGAAGCGGTCGTAGCGGAAGATCCCGCCTTCGCGCAGGGTGCCAGGCGGTTCGGGGTCGCCACCGGCAACGCCGTCGTCTTCGAAGAAGTTCGTCGCCTTCGTCTGAAAGACCACGTACTGCCCGTTCGCTGAGATGCCAGCGTCCGTCGTGGGTGCATCACCCTGTTCGTCTGAGGCTTTGTCGACCGAGACGATTTCGGCGCCGAGACCACCTGCGGCAGGACCGTAGATCGCGTGGGCCGGCGCGGCGAGGGCGAGTAGGGCGCAGAGGAGGATCAGGACACCAGGCAGGAGTCGGCGGTGGCTCGCGCGGCGGCCCCCGATACCCGGCACGAGACGGGGGCTCGGGCGACTGACGTCACGCGCAAGACGGGGGCTCATGACACCGACACCCGCCGACGCTTGGTGACGTGATTGCCCGCGTTGTCAGAGGCGGTGACCGTGATCGTGTAGGAACCGCCCGACTTGTAGCGATGCGTGATTTTCGCGTGCCCATGCGCAGAGTCCTTATCGCCGAAGCTGACGTGCACCGAGCCGGCGTCCACGCCCGAGCTTTCGTTCTTCGGCCCATCGCTCACGCGCACGGTCACGGTCCCGCCGCGCACGCGCACGCTGACGGTGGGCGGCTTGCGGTCGACCTTCAGCGTCGAGGGCTCGGAGTCGACGACCTGGCCGAGCGAGTCGGTCGCCTCGACCTGGATCGTGTGCACGCCGTTTGAGACCTCGGAGCCGGTGAGCGTGGTTTCGGTCGAGGTGATGTTTTCGGCGACTTCACGGTCGTCGACGAGCACGCTGTAGGTGAGCTTGCCCGCGCCCGCGAGCGGGGTTTCCCACTGCAGCGGGATGTGCGTGTCGTTGACCCAGCTCGCGGGCGTATCGAGCACGAACTCGCCCGGCGGAGCGCGCACGGCGAGCGCGGCGATCTGCGTGTTCGGCCCGTCGCCCTGCAGGAACGCGATCAATGCATCCCCGTGGTGGGAGCCGCCGAGCTCGAGCTGGTGCACGGCGCCACCGTGGGGCGCGGAGACGAGCTGGCGGTTGGGGGTGCCGTCCGCGCGGCGCTCGAGCACCGCGACCGCGCCGGCGCCGTGCTCTTCGACCTTCCACGCCGCCGCCAGCGCGCCGTCGTCCGCGCGCGTCAGCACGGGGTCGCCGGCCACCGAGCTGAGGCCATCGTCGAGGCGCACGGGCGCGGCGATGCTCGTTTCGGTGCCGGAGGCGTCGAAGCTCTGCGTGCCCGAGCCGAAGCCGACGTCGAAGTCACCCTGGGTGTCGACCGCCATGCTCAGCGGACCGATCGGGCCGGCGAGCCCTTCGGCGCCACCGCCGTCGACGATCCGCGCCGGAGCAAAGGCCGCGCCGTGGGGGTCGAACGAGGAAGGAATCTCACTGACGAACACGCGCGGGCGCGTGAAGCCCGAGCCAGGGGCCGGCTGCTGGCGGTAGGCGACGGCGCCCTCGCCGAAGCCGTCTACGTCGAGCGCGAGCTCGTCCGCGGGGCCGTTGAGCGGGTGCCCTTCGAACGTCGAGGGGCTGACCTGCAGGATGTTCCCCGGCACCATGCCAAAGATCCGCCGCGCGTAGATACGGTTGACGAAGCCGTCGTCGGGCTCTTGCCAGGCAACCAGGCCCTGGCCGGTGAGATCGATCGAGGCCTTGGGTGAGTTCGCGGCCGTGGGCGTGAGCATCGGCTGAGCGGGGTTGCGGTTCAGCGGCTGCCCGAACGAGGACCAGTACTCGCCGTCGAAGCGGGCCATGCGGACTTCCGCGAGCACGTAGCCGGCCGGGATTTCGGGGGTCGAGGGGCCGCTGACGGCGGTGATCACGCGGTAGGCGACGAGCGCCTGGCCGGACAGGTTCATCGCCACCGACGGGTAGGTGCCGGTCGCCTGGCCGATGTCGAGGTCCACCGGCACGGGCGCTTGAAAGCCGGTGGAGCCGGGCTCGAGCGCCGCCGAGAAGAGGCCGTCAGTGGTCGAGGAGTAGTGGTTGGTCCAGACCACGACCAAGCGCCCGCCTTCGCCGGCGGCGATCGCCGGGAACGAAGATTCGAAGGCCTCCCCCGTATCGACCCGCTGCGGCGCGCCCCACTTTCCGTTCACGTATTGGGCGGCGAAGATGTGCGCGCGACCTTCGACGCGCTTGCGGTAGACGAGGCCCCCGGTGCCGTCCGCGGCCATCGCCACGCCACCGAGTTCGACGATTTCGGCGCTCGGCCCGTCGATCGGCGCCACCGGCTCGATCAGGGCATGCGCGGCGGGCGCGGCGACCAGCAGCCACAGCGCGGCGGCGAGCGGCAGGGCGAGCGCACGGAGCACCCCGTAAGGCTGATCGTCAGCGAGTGCGCACCTGTGAACGACTTGAGAACTTCTCGCTTCGTTCACCAGTTCTTCTCCGAGTGAACACATTTTGTTCACGTTTAGCGAGATGCAGAGCCCGACACTGGCGTGCGCCTCCTCGGGGCTAGTTCTCGAGGGTCATTTTGGATTATTTCTAGCCGTCAAAGACTCAAAAAAGGAGCAAGTACGTGCGCCGACCGACCCGCACCGCGACCACTGCGCTGATCGTCACACTCGCGCTGGTCGTCCCCGCGACCGCCGGCGCGCGCGCGCTGCTATTGAGCGGCTCGACTTCGATCTTCCCCTTGATGACCCAACTCGCGGCCGCTTACCACAAGGCGACCCATCAACCCACTCCCAAGGTCGGGCAGGGAACCTCGGACGCGGGCATCAACGAAGTAGCCGCCGGGAAAGTCGACATCGGCGATGTCTCACGCGACCCGATCATCGGCGTCGACCCCAAAGGGCTCGTGTTCACGAAGATCGCACGCGACGGCGTCTGCGTGATCACCAACCCGAAAAACCCGATCGCGAACCTCAGCAGAGAAGAGGTCATAGCGATCTTCACCGGGAGCGTGCGCGACTGGAGCGAAGTTCCGGGCGCGAAGATCTCCGGCTCGATCGACCTCGTCGACCGCGTCGCCTCCTCCGGTACGCAAGACGCCTTCCAGAACATCTTCCTCGGCGAAACGCTGAAGATCTCCCCAAGCGCCGAGGCCGAGGAAAGCAACGGCCTCGTCCAGAACAAGATCCGCACCGATGAAAACGCGATCGGCTTCGTCTCCTTCGACTTCACGCCGGGCACCAACGCCGTCGGCTACCAGGGCATCCCCTGCACGCTGCAGAACGCCAAGTCCGGTCAGTACCAGGGCGTGCGTAACTTCTGGATGGTCACGAAAAAGACCGGCACTTCGCCGGCGGCGATCAAGTTCATCGACTGGATCACCAGCGGCAACGCGATCACGAAAAAGATCATCGGCTCGGACTGGATTCCGATTCATTAGCCAGAGCGCCCGCCAGGCGGGTTCTGGTGAGCTGAGACCACAGGTGTGATGAGCACAGCAAGCGCCTCCCAGCGCCGGCAATCGCCGGGAGGCTCACGCGACAGGCGCGCCGAGCTCACGCTCGGCGCGTTGGCGGTCGGCGTGCTGGCGCTGATCGCGCTGATGGTCGTGACGGTGTTCACGAAGGCGTGGCCGTCGTTCGCGCACAACGGCCTGGACTGGTTCGGTTCCGGGGGCGACGCCGATGTGCAGCTGAAGGCAATGGTGCAGAACACGCCACTGCCCGGGCACTCGATCTACTACTTCAGGGCTTGGCCGCTGATCTGGGGCACCCTGCTCACGACCGGCCTGGCGGTGCTGATCGGCCTCGTGTTCTCGACCTTCGCGGCGGTCTTCATCGTCGAGTTCGCTCCGGACGCGCTGCGCCGCGTGCTCGACCCGGTCGTGCGGCTGCTCGCGGCAGTGCCCTCAGTTGTTTACGGGCTGATCGGCATCCTCGCGATCGCCCCGTGGGTCGAACACCACCTGATCTCCCAGCAGCGCAAGCACTCGGTGCAGGAGATCGTACAGCTGACCGGTGCGAACCTGGGCCTGGCGACGCTGATATTGACCGTGATGATCACGCCGATCATGGTCGCGATCACCTCGCGTTCGCTGGCCGCGGTGCCGCGCAGCTGGACGGAGGGCTCGGCCGCGCTCGGGGTCAACCGCTGGCGGACGACGTGGCGCGTCTCGCTGCGGACCGCGCGCCCGGCGATCATCGCGGGGGCGGTGCTGGCGACCGCACGGGCGCTGGGCGAGGCGATCATGCTCTCGATGGTCTCGGGCTCGCGCGGGTTCGCGGCCAACCCGCTCGACGGGGGCACCTTCTTGTTCGAGCCCGTGCGCCCGCTCGCGGCGACGATCATCGACTACATCGACGGGCTCTCGGTCGTGCCGCTGGCGCAGACGCTGTACGCGATGGCGGCCGTGCTGCTCGTATCGAGCGCGCTGCTGTCGCTCGCTGGCTGGGCGGCGAAGCAGCCCCTCAAGAAGTACGGAATCAGGGCCTGATGGCGACGGCGCCGGTAGCGGCCGGTCTGAAGCCGCCGGCTAAACCGCGGAGCAAGCCGCGCGACTCGTTCTCCTCCTGGCCGTGGACCGACCGGATCGCCTACGGTCTGTGCTGGGCGGCGGGACTCGCGCTGTGCGCGATCGCCGCATGGATCGTGCTGTACATGGCGATCAAGGGCATCTCCTACCTGAAGCCGAGCCTGCTCGTGCAATCGCCCGTGGGCTCCCCGAACCAGAGCGGCTCCGGTGGCTTTCTAGACCCGATCGAGGGCACGTTCCTCGTGACGGCGATCGGCATCGCCGTGGCGGCGCCGCTGGGCGTGGCGGTCGCGGTGTGGCTGAGTGAGTACGCGCGGCCGGCGGGGCTGGCGCGGGCGGTCGAGTCGGGCGTGGAGACGATCGCGGGCACACCGAGCGTGGTGCTGGCGATCTTCGGGCTGCTCGTGTTCTCCAAGAGCTTCCTCGCGTTCCTCTCGCAGACCTCGGCCGGCGGCGCCGTGTTCGGGCGCTCGTTTTTGACCGCCGGGCTGATCATGTCGCTGCTCGCGATCCCTTTGATCGTCGGTTCTACGCGCGAGGCGCTGGCTCAGGTACCCGCGCACGTGCGCGAGGCCTCCTATGCGCTGGGGAAGACGAAGGCGACGACGATCCGGCGCGTGCTGCTGCCCTCGGTGCGCCCGAGCATCGCGAGCGGCATCACGCTGGGGATGGGCCGGATCATCGGCGACACCGCGATCGTCGTGATCCTGCTCGGCGCATCGCTGCGCATCGAAGGCGCGGGCGGGGCGCCGGTGCTGTCGCTCCTGCGTGGAACGGGCTCGACCCTGACGAGCTACGTCAAAGAAAACTCGCCCGCCGGCGAAGGGAACGCGCCACAGAAGGCCTACGCGGCGGCGTTCGTGCTGCTGGTGATCGTGATCGCGCTGAACGCGATCGTCGTGCGGTTGAGCGGCGGACAGGACCACGCGGGCGGGCCAAGATGACCCCGCTGACGCCACCGCCGGCAAGGCGAATCCTGGTGGACGGCGAGCCGACGCTGATCGACCCGCCCGTGCGCGGCACGATGGAGCCCCCTTCCCTCAGCGCCAACGCGCGCAACGGCCGCGGGCGAGCTCCGGCCGAGCAGGTGACCGAGCGGATGCGGATCGAATCGGTGTCGCTGGCCTACGGCGAAAAGTGGGTGGTGCGCGACGTGAGCCTGCCCGTGCGCCAGGGCGAGGTGCTGGCGCTGATCGGCGCCTCGGGCTCGGGTAAGACGACGCTGCTGCGCTCGCTGAACCGGTTGACCGAGATCACCACGGGCGCCTCCCGCGCGGGACGGGTGACGCTCGACGGCGAGGAGATCGAGCAGATCGAGGTCAACGACCTGCGCCGGCGCGTGTCGATGGTCTTTCAGCAGCCGAACCCGTTCCCAATGAGCATCTTCGAGAACGTCGCATATGCGTTGCGCGAGGAGCACGCAGCGCGGCGCGACCGTCAGCGACGTGGGCGGCGGGGACGCCGTGAGCTGGAGCCAGCCGTGATCGACGCGGTACGCCGCGCGGGCCTGTACGACGAGGTTGCCGATGACCTCGACCGGCCCGCTTTACGACTGTCCGGCGGTCAGCAACAGCGGCTGTGCATCGCGCGCGCGCTGGCCGCCGGGCCCGAGGTGCTGCTGCTGGACGAGCCGTGCTCAGCACTCGACCCGATCTCGACCGCGACGATCGAGGAGCTGATCGTTGGCTTGCGAGAGAGGGTGGCGATCGTGATCGTCACGCACAACCTGCAGCAGGCTATGCGTGTCGCCGACCACGTCGCCTTCATGCACCTCGGCGAGCTCGTCGAGTACGGCACGAGCGAGCAGGTGTTCGAGCGACCGGCGATGGAGCGCACCCGCGAGTACATCAGCGGGGCGTTCGGGTGAGAGTGGCAGCCGCCGTTGCGCTGCTGGCGCTGCTGGCGCTCAGCGGCTGCGAGAGCACTCAGGAAAAGAGCGCCAAGCTGGAAAAGACCGCCCATCACACGCGCCTGGTCGAACGGGGACTGTCGGTGCTCGAGCAGAGCGCCGACGTGCGCGTGCTCGGCGCGACCCTCGTGCACGGCGCCGAAGGAGCCGCCGCGGTCGTGACGCTGCGCAACGACTCCGCGCACGCGCTGCGGGACGTGCCGATCGCGATCACGGTCAAGGACGCGCACGGGAGCACGGTCTTCCAGAACAACGCCCCCGGCCTGGAAGCGGCGCTCACATCGCTCGGCTCGCTGCCGGCGCACGACGTGGCGACGTGGGTCGACGACCAGGTGCCGGCGAGTGGGGCCCCGGCGAGCGTGAGCGCGATCGCAGGTGTTTCGCCGCCCGCGAGCGAACCGGTCCCGCAGATCGAAGTCGCGGGGCTGCACCCGAGCGAAGAAAGCGACAGCGCGACCGCGGCGGGCGCCGTGCGCGACCGCTCGACCATCACCCAGCAATCGCTCGTCGTCTACGTCGTGGCCCGTCGCGCCGGGCGCATCGTCGCGGCCGGCCGGGCGATCCTGCCCGAAGTCTCACCGGGCGCCTCGCTTCCGTTCCAGGCGTTCCTCGTGGGTGCGCCCCACGGAGCGCCGCTGCAAGCCGACGCTCCGGCGACTACGCTCGGTTAGCGCCCGCCTCAGCGTCCGCGCCGGCGTCCGCGGCGCTTGAGCACGATCCCCTCGAGCACGTGCGCAACCGTCTCGCAGGCGTCGACGGCCGCCTCGAGCGACTCGAAGATGTCCTTCCAGCGGATCACCATCATCGGGTCGGTGCCCTTGGCGAACAGCGAGGCGACCCCGTCGCGCAGCAAACGATCGCCCTCGTTCTCCAAGCGATGGATCTCGACCAGCTGCGCGGTGAGGTCCTCGCCTGAATGCAGACAGCGCAACGAATCGAGGATCGGCTCGCCGGCTGCCACGAGCACGTCCGCGAACTCGACCGCCTGCTCCATCGGCGCTTCCACACCGTACAAGCTGAGCTGCGCGGCCGCCTGCTCGGTGTGATCGACGATGTCATCCAGCGCCGTGGCAAGGACATACCCGTCGCCGGCGTCGAATGGAGCGCGCACGCGCCGTCCACCGTTGAGTCGGTGGATGATGTCGTGGGTGATGCGGTCTCCCTCCCGCTCGCACTCGGCGAGATCCTCCGCAAGCGGCGC
>Ga0182024_10003618_pt1 | contig 36554 bp, 37 predicted proteins | sample P32metaG_FD_120480 | JGI IMG/M metagenome (GOLD analysis project Ga0182024, IMG submission 120480) | Permafrost microbial communities from Stordalen Mire, Sweden - P3-2 metaG (Illumina Assembly) | ecosystem: Environmental > Terrestrial > Soil > Wetlands > Permafrost | place: Sweden: Stordalen...
ACCTTGTATTCGCGATATTACAATGAGACGCGCACGCACCTGGGGCTGAGCAAGGACACGCCGTTACGACGAGCCGTCCAAAGATCCGGGACCATCATCGCCGCCCCGATCCTATCTGGATTGCATCATCGGTACACGCGGATATGATTTGCGGGAGGGACAGCATCCGGGATCATCCGATCTCACTGAGATCGCCCTCGCAAAACCCATATGTCGAACGGCTGATCGGAACACACCGGCGCGACTGCTTGGATCATGTCTTGATCCTCGGCGAGACGCATTTGCGACGGGTCCTGACCTTGTATTCGCGATATTACAATGAGACGCGCACGCACCTGGGGCTGAGCAAGGACACGCCGTTACGACGAGGCCTCCAACGATCCGGGACCGTCATCGCCGCCCCGATCCTATCTGGATTGCATCATCGGTACGCGCGGATGTGATTTGCGGGAGGGACAGGGGCATTGGTACTTGAGCTTGGCAGTTCAAAGCTTACCGAGCAAAACTAAGATCAGCAGGATAACGATTATGAGGCCAAGCCCGCCGCCACCGTAGTAGCCGGTCCCGTAGAAGGGGCCGCCCCCGAACCCGCTAAAGCCCCCGAGTAACACGATCACCAAGATGATGAGCAGGATGGTTCCGAGCGACATGGCATAATCTCCGTAATTGGGGCTAGGCCGACGCTGACTATTTCTGCAGCGAAACTTTGGGCAGTTGAATTGTAATGTCGTTACTCGTCCTCTGATAATAAAGATATCCAACGACGCACAACGCAACGACAAGCCCGCTAATAATCAGTGTCGTGAGAGATTTCATCGATTACTCTCCAGTTCGTATTTTTTCGCCGGCCACACTGAACAGCTCTGTCGACTAATGCAGGCTATAGTTCTCCGATCAGATCATATGTCAAGACTTTCAGACCCGGCTGAAAGAGAGCCGCAAAGCCGTGATGCAGAATTCAGCCTCCACGACGCCAGCCACGACTCCGCCTACCATCACCATCAACGGCGACAACGGCTGTGGAAATTCGGCCGCTGCCAAGCGCGCCCCGCCAAGAAACGGCGCCAGCGTTTAGCAGTCGTCACCGCCGACGATTTGCTCGACGAAGCGGACAACGGAGCGCCTCAGTGCGGGGTCGCTGATCTGCGTGAATGCTCGTACCAGTCTAAAACCGTCGGAGTCGGCGAGAAAGTCGGAGACATAGACGGGAGATGGCGCCTCGTCGCCTGTCCGCGATTGTCCTGCTGTCGGTGGAGCGCCTTCGAAAAAGAACGCTACGGGAACCTGCAGAACGCGGGCCATCTCGTGCAACCGGCTGGCGCTCATGCGGTTTCTACCTTTTTCGTATTTCTGCACTTGCTGGAACGTTATCCCGAGACCGTCACTGAGCTTTTCCTGACTTATGCTCCAGCATGAACCGTTGTCCTTGCCTTAATCTTCTTGCGGTAATGCGTTTTATCGGTTTGGTATTAGGCCCTTCTATTCGTCACCGTCCTTTCGAACCCAACTAGCCCACCAACCAAAGCGTCCTTTGTTTGTGCCCGGTTCTGCCGAGGCGCGCGGTTCAGCCAAAGCCGCTCGCTTCCGCACTCCATTTGTGCAGCTCCGCGCCTGACGGTGTCCTTCTGACAGCTTGTGACAGTCCCGCTTTTCCGCCTCGGCCCTGCAACGAGCATCGAGGCCGCCATTGAGGCGGGCTCATAAGCGAAAGGACCGTATCGTCAAAGGCGTTGGATTATAATGACGATTAGCTTCTTCATGGTTGGACGTGGCGATCAATCGCCTTTATGTCATTAAAATCTTTTTCCCGACCTTGAGCGGCCTTCCAGCGTTTCACGTCATCCAACGCGCCGACCAGAAATCCGCCGGACGTTAGGGTAGGAAAAGCGTGAGTGACCACATTCTCGAACGTTACGCCAGGAAAGGATTTGAGAATCTCAACGTCCTCGCAAGGGTTGATGTAAGATACTTCCTCGTCGCCGCCTGGTTTGGTTTTTACCGGAAATCGAGCGGCGATTTGCGCAAATGTCGCCTCTGAAACGAACAGGTCCAGATCATTGACATCCCGGCCGAGTTGAACGCCGTGCAGTGCTATGGCGGACGACCCGAAAACGACGACGAGCTTCCGTTCTTCCGGTGACAGGTATTCGCTCACTTTGCGCAAAAGATCGGACGGTTGAGGCAATGGATCACTCCAAGGATGCGGTTTGTCTGTGCACTGCAAGAGCGTAGCGTCTTGGGGAAGAATTTGTGCAATGGCGCGTCCGGCGCAGCCGGACCGGGCTCTATTCGCTGCGCTCACCAAGCCCCGAAGATCCCGCGAGCGGGATGGCGGGTCTTGGCCGTTCGGTGACGATCCCTCGCGCGAATAATGAACCCCTCGCCGGGGGCAGCCGGTCCCGCGTCCCGCCTTCGGCGGCGCTATGCTGACGCTCCTGCGGCTGCCCTTTTAACCGGTCTCGGGGCTGGCGAATGACCGAAGACCAGCGCGATGAGAGTCTTGTCCGAAATCTAGAGTCGAATACGCGTCAGCTAAGTTGTCCGGAAGGCATCCAAGCCATTGAAATAATTTAATAATACCTTGCTTATTTTTGGGGAATTTCCGGCCATATGCGGTCGCGAATTTTCTGACGCATTTGAGTGGCTCCTGAAATTGTCTTGGAGCCTCTCGTGTCGCACACAGTTTACCTCCGGCGCAGAGCCGCCGCCGCCTACCTGCGCGAACATCGGGGAATCCCGAGCAGCGAAAAGACGCTGGCAAAGCTCGCCTGCATCGGGGGCGGCCCAGTCTATCGCCTGTTCGGCAGAATCCCCCTTTATCTGATCGCCGATCTCGACGCCTACGCCGAGGCCAAGCTCAGCAAGCCGGTCCACTCGACCTCGGAATATGAGGTCAGAAAATGAGCTGGGACAAAGAACACGCGCCAGCTTACCGTGACTTTTGTTATTGTTCGGTCAGTGGAACCGCGCAGTGACTCAACGATCGCAAATCGAGCGTCGCCTGCAAGCCGGAATGCCGACACTCTGGACAGTGTATCCAACAAAGCATCCATCAGTTCGGCAAAAGTCTCCGTATCGAACTGGCGCCAATTTGGAGCAGCCATGACTTCGTTCAGTTCACTCTTGGTCCGTCGGGGCAGCTTGGCGAGTACTTCGGCGAGTTGCTGAACCTGCTTGATCAAGCGATTAAGGTTGCGGTTGGCTTGTGCAAGACGCTCAAGGTTTTGATCGCGTCGCAGGTCCTCCAAACGGTGGTTTGCGGCGGCGTCAAGCGTCTCCGCAATGATCTGGTTGGCGATGGTTCGAGGGATTTTCTTCTTTTTGAGGATGCTCCGCATTTCCTCGACTTGGTTGAGACGGGCCGCCGCGTCCGATTCGGTCAAATCGAGATCTTTGAGCCGCAACCGGATCCGGTTCACGAACGGCTTCATCCGCTTCGACACTCGGATGCTCGGCACCAGGCGATCGTCGGGGTGCACAATGCCCTTCTGACGCTGTGGGCTTGCACGCGGCCGGGGGCCAAGGTCGGTCGGGTGGCTCACGTTGGTTCCCGTTCAAAATCCGCCCGAACAAGGAGACCGCCGTCCGTCGCAGCAACCGGCGGCTCCCCCATCTTGGCGGCGAGTTTGGATGCGATCGCATCCGCCGCGCTCTTGAGCGGATCAACGGCGATGTGGGCGTAGCGGCTCGTCGTCTCGGAACGTTTGTGCCCCAGCAATTTGCCGATGACCGGGAGCCCGAGATTGCTGCCGGCTCCGGTCGCCGCGAAGGTATGCCGTAGATCGTGCAGGCGTATCGGACCCAGGGCGGCACGATTGCGGATGGCCTCCCAGGGACGCTTCAAATCGTGCCGGGCCTTCTCGGGGCGCTGACCAGCGATGACGTAGTCGCCGGCGCGCGGAATGGCGTCGAGAACCGCAATGGCCGCACCAGAAAGAATGACCGGTTTGCGGCCGGTCTTGCTGTCGGGCAACAGCAGCATGCCCCGTTCGCGATCGAATTCGTCCCAGCGGAGATTGAGGATTTCGCGCAGGCGGCAGCCGGTCAGCAGCAAGAGGCGCAGTGCCGCAGTGGCATACGGCGAGACCTTGGTGCGCCGATTATCCTTGCGAACGTGTTTTGCCTTCGGATTTGATTCATCAACGACCCAGGGCACGCCCACGGTCTCGGCCTCACGCAGCGCGTCGCCCAATCGGACAAGTTCCTCGCTCGACAGAAACCGCTCCACGCCCGCCTCACGGTAGCGGGTGATGCCGCGCGCTGGATTGAGCTCCTTTGGCACCTTGCCGAGACGCCCCGCCCAGGAGAACAGGCTGGAAAGCAGAGCGATAACGCGGTTGGCTGTAACCGGTGTCTTGGCACCGATCCTGCGATGAAGCTTGCCGACGTCGGTCGATGCCACGTCCTGTGCGCGCTTGCCCCCCAGCGCAGGTCGCACGTGCAGCCTGAAGTACAGCTCGTAGAGGTCTGCGGTGCGGGGCTTGCGAGTGGGACGGACCTCGTCGTTCATGTAGTCTTCGATGAGGTCAGCAACCATCGGCGAAGAACGGCGCGCCGCGCGGTCATAAGGCGCGTCCTCGCCGAAACGCACCCTTGCCAGGACATCACCGGCGGCCTCGCGCGCCTGGTCCGGAGTCAACACCGTAACCGGCCCAAGCGTGATCCGCCGCTTGCCGACGCTGCGGCCGCCACCATGGGGGCGATATTCGACGATCCAACTGCGCGCGCCATTCGGCGTGACGCGGCAGCCGAACCCCGGCAAGACGTGGTCATAGGCGATGTAAACCCGGTCGCGGATCGGCAGCGCGTCGATGGTTTTCTTGGTCAGCTTTCGCGTCGCCACGGTGCGCTCCAGGCCATGAGTGTGGTGACTGCGAAAACGCCAAAACAATCGTCGAAATCGCCACCGGATCGCCACCGGTTTGAGAACGCGGGGGATCACCGGAGCATGCGGTAACGAGAAAATGCAGCAAAATCAAGGTCGGCGGAAGCCGCGGAGCAGGTCGGAGAAACGGGGAAACCTCGGACCGTCAATCTGGGGGACTGGGGGTCCCGAGTTCAAATCTCGGCGCTCCGACCATGTAAATCCTTTGAAAATTAAGGCTCTTTTTTCGGCGTCAGAAGCTCCACGACTGTGCGCCGACATCGGACGCGCGCTCGAGCGTCGCGATGGTATCGAACAGGTCCGCCGGCCGGTTCTGCCGCAGGCTCCCCGTAATCGTCTCGAACTTTTCCCGCAATCCGGCGCGGCCCAACGGCTGCTCCGGCGTGCCGGGGAAATGCTCCATCTCCTCGATTAGCTCACGGCCGTCCTTCAAGCGGACCGTCACGCGGCTCCCCAATAAATTCTGCGCCGGCGTTTGTTTGCGCAGTTCGAGCTTCACGTTCCGGCAAAGCTGGCGAATCGCCCGGTCATTGAGAGTCGTTTCGGAAAACGCGCTCGGATCGCGCGGATCGAGGTAGCACGCAAGCGCCACGCAAAACGGCGTGCTGTATTGCGCCATGGCCAAATCGCGCGGCTCGGCAATGTCATGATGACTGAGCATTTTCGCGCCGCCCGCGACCGTCACCTCCGCGACGTCGTCGCCCGCGAAGCCGAAACGGCTCTTCAGCTGGAGGATGGCGGTGACCGGCACATGCGCCGTGATGTGGCAGGAATAGCGCTTGAACATGACGCGCGTCGTCCTCCACACCTCGCCCAGGTCCGCCGTGAGACGGTTGGCGTCGCCGTCGCGGCAGAAGACATTGAGATAGCCGAACTTGCCTTCAAGGACGGTCGCCGGACCGGCAAAGCCGTCGCGGGCCAGCATCGCCGCCATCACGCCGGATTGCGCTCCGTGTCCGAGGTGCAGCCGCTTCACCGTGCCGCCGCCCGACTTCGCGAATTCCAGCAGTCCGGACGACAGCGAGCCGGCAATTCCGAGCGCATTGGTCATCTGCTCGGCGTTCAATTTCAACAGCCGGCCCGCGACAACGGCGCCGCCGAACGGCCCGGTCACGCCGGGTGCGTGGAATCCGAGCGACTCGGTTGTCTCGTGCGCCGCGCTGCCGATCCGGTGCAGCACCTCGAAGCCGGCGACAAAGGCGGCGATGAATTCGCGCCCCGGGACTTCCATCTCCTGCGCCACGGCGAGCGCAGGCGGCAGCAATGACGCACCCGGGTGCACGCCCACGCTCGGGGACACCAGATTGTCCATCTCGAACGAATGCGCGAACACGCCGTTCGCGAGTGCCGCCATCGGCGCCAGCACCTTGAGCGACGTTCCGAGCACGGTGCTGCGTCCGCCTTTGCCATACCGTTCGGCATAGGCGAGCATGGGCTTCGACGAGGGCACCGTGCTGCCGAACGCGCACACCCCGACAATGTCGATGATGCAATCCTTGGCGCGCTCGACGACGGCCTGCGGGATTTGCTCGAATTGCAGCTTCACGGCGAAGTCGGCGAGGGTCTGGGCGGCGGTCAGCATCGATGAACTCTCGTGAAAAGACGTCGGCGAAGCGTCCTGCGCAGCCGCTTCAGGCACACAGCTCGATCGCGACCTCGTCGCCTTGCGGCGTGAGCTTGGTGCCGAGCTTCGTGGTGCCGGCGGAAATCTGACCGAAGACCTCGTCTTCGTTCTTCAGCGGACAGAGCACGGTCTCGTTGTGGTCGTTGTGGCGCACGAATTGAAACGCGGCCTTTTTCACGGCGGTGCCGTCGAAGGTCACTTTCGCGAGCATGCCGACCCAGTCGCCGTGCTTGATGCCGCCATGCCCGGTGTGAAAGGAGAAGCTGCCGAGACCGTAGTAGATCGGCTTGCCACGATAGCTTTCGACCGGCAGCGAGTAATGCGGCCCGTGGCCGAACACGACATCGGCGCCGGCGTCGATCGCGGCATGGGCGATTTCCCGCATGTACTGGAAGACGGTCTGATCCACCCCCCAGTGGCACGAGGCGATGACGATATCGCTTTTGGCCTTGAGCGCCGCAACGTCGTCGCGGAAACGCTGCAACGACGGCGGATCGGCCCAGGTGACGATTGCCGGCGCCACGCCCGGCCGGTTGAGCGGGATCGCGCCCGGCCCGGCTCGAAACATCGGCACCTGATACGCCGTGTGGCCGCGGATAGTGGCAACGCCCACCGCATTGTCGGCCGCTTCATGGTCGGTCATCCAAAACACCGAGGTGCGTTGCAGCATGCCGATGCGCAGGCCCTGCCCCTCCAGCAGCACCGGTTCGCGCGCCTTCTGCATATTGTCGCCAGCACCCGTATGCGGCACGCCCAGTTGATCGAGCCGCGCGATCGACGAGAAGATCGGCGCGGTGCCGTAATTGACGTTGTTGGCGATGCCGACCGCATCAATGCCCGCGATTTTCAGCGCTTCGGCCGCCGCGAGCGGGGCGAAAAATCCCTCGCGGTCAAGCGCATGCGCGGCGTCGGGCTCGTAGAAACAACATTCGAGATTGCTGAGGACGAGGTCGGCCGAGTTGAATTCCGCGGCGACCTGCGCGAACGGTCCCACGGGATCCGTGACATTCATCAGGTTGACGTCACCGGTTAGAAGAATTTTCAAGGTCATGCGGACGGAATTCCTGTTGGGTGGATTTCGGGTAGCACGGGATGCAGGCAGGTAGCGCTCGCCGTCACTCCGGCTTGATGTTTTCGGCGCGGATGACGTTGCGCCACTTCTCGGTGAAGTCGCGGATGAATTTGGCGAAGTCGGCCTGCGAGCTCACGAACGGATCGAGCGAGAGGTCGGCGAGCCGCGCCTTGAACGCCGTATCGGCCAGCGCGGCATTCACCTGCGTATGGAGGACGTCGATGATTTCGGGCGGCGTTTTGGCGGGCGCGCCCAGGCCGACCCAGCCTGCGGCTTCATAGCCTTTGACGTATTCGCCGAGCGCCGGAACGTCCGGAGATATTTCCGCGCGCTTTGCGGTCGTCACCCCGAGCGCCCGCAGCTTGTTGTCCTTGACGTAACCGACCACCGAGGCGAGCGAGGTAAAGACCGCCTCAAGGCGGCCGGACATCAGATCGGTGAGCGCCGGCCCGATGCCACGATAATTCACGGTGACAAGATTGATCTCCGCCATCGACTTGAACAGGACGCCGATGAGCTGCGACGGACTGCCCGGCCCGAGCGAGCCGACATTAATCTTGCCCGGATTGGCTTTGGCATAGGCGATGAATTCGGGAACGGTCTTGGCGGGGAATGACGGATTGACCACCAGCACGAACGGGGCGGTGATCAGGCTCGCGACCGGAGTGATATCGCGGATGAAATCGAAATTGAGATTGTCGTACAGAGTCGCGTTATAGGCGTTGCCGTCGCCGATCTGCAGCAGCGTGTAGCCGTCCGGCGCGGAGCGTGCGACGAACTCGGTGGCGATATTGCTGCTGGCGCCGGGGCGGTTCTCGACCACGAACTGCTGGCCGAGTTTCTCCGACAGCCAGGCCGCGATCAGCCGGGTCGTGGTATCGGTGAAGCCGGCGGGCGGAAAGCCGACGATGACGCGCACCGGACGGGTCGGATAGCCGACGGCCCAGGACTTGCCGGAGACTGCCGGCAAGGCGGCGGCGCCCGCAGCAAGCTTCAGGAAATTTCGGCGAGCAAGTTTCATCGCGGATCCTCATCCTTGGAAAACGGACCTCGTGATGTTCCCCCGCGCACGAGCACGCATGTCAGCAACGAAAAAACGCTCGATCACATTGCCGGATATTGCTTGGGGGTGGATATGGTGGTCCGCGGTCCGGAAGACCGCAGCTTTCGCAAGTCGATAGATGGCTATGCCGTGTTGGGCCCTTGGATGGTGACCGCTGACGAGATCGAGAATGTGGAGGATATTCCACTTTCGCTCAAGGTGAATGATCAGCTGCGGCAGCAGTGTAACACCAAGGACCTGGTGTTCGGAATCCGCCAGCTTCAACTTTGCCGGACCCGTGGTTTCGCGCTACTGATCGGCCGGCGGTTTCGTATCGTTCGGACAGTACCGGATTTGCGGTCCGCGCTTGCATGCCAAGCAAGCGCTGGCCGGCCGCTCGGACCGCGGGCGGGCGGATGAAACCCACCCGATGGTCTAGGATCCTTTGTTTTCGCTTGCGGTGCTCAGTCGGTCAGCCCACGCCAGGATCACCATGGCGACCGCAAAAGCGAGCAGAGTACCGACGACCCACGTGAGCTTGACGTTGTCGGCACTGCGGTCGATGTCCATGAACCAATCGAGCACGTTGACCGCCACGATCGCGACGATGGACCCGAGCAGTTTCTGCTTGAGACCGGCAAACCCGATGCCGATCAGTCCTCCCGGCCAGTTGGGATGCTCCTTCGGGTCTATCGGTGCGACGAAATTCTCGTAACTCGCGCAGATCACGATCACGATGAGATTGCCGATAAGCGAGAGATCGACGAGCTTGAGAACGCTGACGATCACTTCGTCCAATACCACCACACGCAATTGCACGATCAGTTCGATAAGCTTGACGATGAACGTGTAAAGCACTGCGGCTAGACCGACGATCATCCCCAGCAGGAACGGCACCAGCAGCCAGCGGCTGTTGAAGATGATGAGCTCGATGACACGCAGAAAACGATTCACGGCGCCCTCCGTTGCCCTTGATTCCCTGGAGTAGCTTCGGCCTTAGATCCATTAGCTAGCTTAAATTCGGCTTTCTCTCCAGGGCCCGCTCTGCGACCTCTGTTGGCCGGATCGCGGGTGCGCGTCACGAGCGATGACAACCGCAGGCGTAGAAACGCGCCAGCGCATGGCGGTGGCGATGCCGCAGTCCGTCGGCCGCCTGCGTCCCGGGCCAGGCGCGGCGGGCCTGCGCCAAAAGCTCGGCTTCGGCGGCCGCAAGATCGATCGACCGCAGCTTGCCGTCGGCCACGATCCTGCGCCCGGCGACGATCAGGTCGCGGACGTACTTCTTGCGGCCGCGGTTGAGCACGAGTTCGAGCTCATCGGCATCGCCGTCCAGCATGTCCTGCGCCATCCGGGCGTAATCGATCAGCATCAAGTCGGCCGCGAGGCCAGGCTCGATCGCCCCGCCCGGCACCGGGGTTACGGTCCGCCGCCCGTTGATAAACATCGCATCGCACAGCTCGCCGCGGCGCAAAGCGGGTTCGAGCCCCGCGCCGCGTTGCTGACACCAGGCGAGCCGCATTTCCCGCAGCGCGTCGGCGTCGTCATCGAACGCCATGCCGTCGAGGCCTATTGCCCAGGATAATCGCGCCGCCTCGAAGGCCCGGACCGGCGCGACGCCGGAGCCAAGGCGCAGGTTGGAGCTGGTATTGACCGAGACCGTTACACCGCGCGCCGCCAGCAGCTCGCATTCATCGCGGCGAAGCCACACACCATGCGCGACGGTCAGGCGTTCCGACAGGAGCCCGATCTCGTCGAGCCTCTGAATGAGGCCATCGGGATAGTGCGCATCGGCCCATTGACGCTGACGCTGCGTCTCGAACAAATGCATATGAATGCGGCGGCGCGTCGCCGCCGATGCTGCGGCGATACGTTCGAGCAACATGTCGCTGCACCATTGCGGCGCGACCGGACCGTACTGGACATGGAATAGCGGGTGCTCGAACGCGGCGATCTGGTCGACCCACGCCAGCTGTTCGTCGATGCCGATGCGGACGATGCGTTCGCCGAGCGCCTTGAAGTCGGCTTGGCCAAGCGCGGCGGCAAGCGGCGCCTGATCGCCGAGCGCCAGGTAATTGCGGTCCCGCATCGGCACGGCGAACGCAACGCGCACGCCGACATCGCGGGCCGCGCGCGCGACGCCCTCAGCCTCCTCGACCAGCGACGCCAGCCGTTGCGGGTTGTGGCAATGATTGATGGCGGCGACGCCGCTGCGCGCGAGGTGGCCAAATGCCACCGCGGCGCGATGATACGGATCGACAAGGGGCTCGCGACCGAGCAGCGGCAGCCACAGTTCGAGCGGCTGATCCTGAACGAAGGCTATCGTGCGCAGGCCGCGGCCATGGTCGTGAGCGTCCGCGAGCGCCGGCATGATGAGGAGATCGTCGCCGGTGGCGCCGGCGCGCGAATCGATGGCCGCGATCCGGTCCTCGGCGATGGCGACGGTGGCGCCTCGCAACGCCGGCCGCCGGCCTGGATGAGTGAGAACTCGCCCCGTTATCGATTGCGCCTGCACGTGATCCTCTTCTGTCGTCCGCAGCGCTACTCGGTTCCCGGCTCGCTCGGCGGCATTCCATATTCCGAGATCACCGCTTGGGACGACACCAGGCCGAATTTCAGATCACGCTGCAGCTCTGCCGGGTCGCGGTCGCGCGGCTTGCCGTAACCTGCCCCGCCCGGCGTTTCCAGAACCAGCCGCTCCCCGGCCGGGATGGCTTGCAGTCCCTTGCCGCGAAGCTCCCTGCCGGACTGCAGATAGGCCCGGCCGCGTCCGCCGGGGCGGCCGCCGGCGCGGCCTTGCGCGACGTTGTCCATGCGTTCGAAGATCGCCAGCAGCGACATCGGTGCGGCGTGACGAGCGCCGACCTCGATGACCACGCCGAGCCCGCCGCGATGGCGGCCGGCGCCGCCGGAATCCGGGAGAAGCTCCTTGCGCCATACCACGATCGGCGCGCCGTGCTCGACCACCTCGACCGGTATCGCCTTCACGCCGCTTGGAAACGCCGTAGCCGAAAGACCGTCAAGCCGCGGCCGCGCTCCGGCGCCGCCGGTATTGAAGAACGCCGTTTCAAACATCGGCTCGCCGCCGATCGCCTGGTCGGGACCGCGGCGGAGCTGAACGGTCCAGTTGCAGCTTGCGCCTTCGGCCGGCACGCGGCCGCTCAGCGCCTGGTCCAGGCAACCGAACACCAGATCGGGCAGCATCTGCCCGACCAGATGGCGCGCCGATACCGGCCACGGGCGGGGCGCATTGAGGATGGTGCCGGACGGCGCGACGGCGCGGAACGGCGCCAGCGAGCCGGTGTTGTTCGGCACTTCGGGCGCAACGATGCACTTGAGCGCGTAGGCCGTATAGGCAAGGCAGTAGTTGGCAACGACGTTGATGCCGAATGGGCTAGCCGCCGAGGAGCCCGCGAAGTCGACGACGATGTCGCGTTCGCCGATCGTCAGACTAGCCGCGAGCGTGATCGGTGCGTCATAGCCGTCTGCGGTCAGGCAATGGCGCCATTGCCCCTTTGGCAGCCCGGCTATCGCCGTCTCGACCGCGCGCTGCGAGCGTTCCAGGATCGTCGCCGACGCCGCTTCGATGTCGTCGAGGCGAAGCTCGCCCAGCATGGCGACGAGCTGACGAGCCGCCATTTCGTTGGCGGTCACGTACGACAGGATATCGCCGCGGACCTGGGCCGGGGTGCGGACGTTCTCGCAAATGATGTCGAGCAGCTCGTCGTTGATGCGCCCGGCATTGACGAGCCGCATCGGCGGAATCTGCAGGCCTTCCTCATAGACCGATCGGCCGTCGGCGCCCTGCCCCAGGCCGCCGATATCGACCTGATGGCAACAGCAGGACAGAAAGCCAACGACCGAACCATTCGCCACCACCGGTCGCGCCACGGTCAGGTCGTGCAAATGCCCGGAGGCATGCCATGGATCGTTGGTGATGAATTGATCGCCGTCGCGCATCATGCCGATCGGAAATTTCTGCAAAAAATACTTCAGCGATTCGGCGAGCGTATTGACGTGCCCGGGCGTGCCGGTGACCGCCTGCGCGACCATGCGGCCTTGCGCGTCGAACAAACCCACCGACAGGTCGCCGGCCTCCCGCACGGTCGACGAGAACGCCGTGCGCAGCAGCATCTGGGCGCCCTCCTCGACAATCGACAGAACGCGGTTCCAGACGACTTGCAGCTCGATCTCGCCGCGTCCACCGGATGGCATGGTCATGCGAACCCCCGGCGCGTCATGACGATCGAGCCGTCAGCGGCGATAACCGCATCATAGCCGGGCCCGACCAGCGTGGACGTGGCATCCTCGACGATGATGGCGGGTCCCGTCAGCGTGCTGCCGGCGCCGAGCGCTCGCCGCCGAACGGTGGCGGCGTCGACGATTTTGCCTTGTCCGCAGTCGAAGATTTCTCGCTGCCCGCCTGCCGGCGCGGCAGGGCGAGCGGCAACCGGATCCAAAGGCGGAATATCCGCAATCTCAGTGCGCACCGTCAGCGTCCATGTCAGAATCTCGATATCTATTCCTTGGATGAGCCGGCCGTATTGCTGCAAGTAGCTTTTTTCAAATTCTACACGCAGCGTCTCGGCATCGGCGCGCGCGAGGGGCCGCGACGGCAGCAGCAGCGCAATCTCGTAGCCCTGGCCGACATAGCGGGCGAAAGCGGTGCGCACTTCAATCAGCATGCGGCCCGGCGCGCCGTCGCGGACCGCGGCAAGCGCCTCCTCCACCATCGTCGCCAGCATGGCGTTGACGGTATCGGGCTGCAAATCTTCCAGCCTGGCATAGTGACTACGCGCGACTTCGTAGGACACCGGCGCCAGGAGGAAGCCGACCGCCGATCCCACGCCGGCATCGACGGGAACGATGATGCGCGAAATGCCGAGCTTATCGGCCATCCGCCCGGCATGGAGCGGTGCTGCGCCGCCGAACGCGATCAGCGTCCGCTCGGTCAGCGTCTTGCCGTTCTCGGCCGCGTGAACGCGGGCGGCATTGCTCATGGTTTCATCGACCAGCTCGGCGATCGCGCAGGCGGCCTCGGCCGCATTGAGTTGGATCGGGGTTTTCGACCCGAACCGGTCCATGGCGCTTTTCGCCAGATCGGCATCGAGGCCGATGCGTCCGCCGGCGAAGGCCTCGACGTCGATGCGGCCCAGCATCACGTCGGCATCGGTGACCGTCGGTTCGTCGCCGCCCTGGCCGTAGCAGGCGGGGCCGGGCACCGCGCCCGCGCTCTGCGGCCCGACCGCGATGCGTCCCAGACGGTCGATGCGCGCGATCGAGCCGCCGCCCGCACCGATCTCGACCATGTCGAGCGCCGGCACCCGGATCGGCATGCCGCTGCCTTTCTGAAAGCGCGAGGAACGGTCGACTTCAAACACCCGCGATGTCTGCGGCTTGAAGTCGTCGATCAGGCACAGCTTGGCCGTGGTTCCTCCCATGTCGAACGACACCGCGCGTGTGGCGCCGTGCTGCCTGGCGATCTTCTGCGCAAATATGACGCCGCCCGCCGGCCCGGACTCGACGAGGCGAATGGGAAACTCGCGAGCAATCCGCGCCGTGGTGAGCCCGCCGCTCGACAACATCAGAAACAGCGGGCAGGCAAATCCGCCCGCTTCGAGTTCCTGCTCGAGCCGCGCCAGATAGCCGGCAACCAGGGGCCGCACATAGGCGTTCGCGCATGTCGTCGTGAAGCGCTCGTATTCGCGCATCTCCGGCGAGACTTCGCTCGATAATGAGACCGACATTTGCGGCAGATGGGTCAGGATCATGTCCCGCACCCGCCGCTCGTGCAGCGGCCGGACGTAGCTGTGAAGGAAGCCGACCGCGACGCTCTCGATCGCCTCGGCGCGCAAGGTCGCAATCGCGGCCATGACCGACGCCTCATCGAGCGGACACAGGACGTCGCCGTCGGCGGACATCCGCTCGAGGACCGGCAGCCGCCAGTTTCGCGGCACCAGCGGTGCGCGCTTGACCAGATTGATGTCATATTGATCGAAGCGGCTCTCGGTCCCGAGCTCGATCGTGTCGCGGAAACCGGCGGTGGTGAGGAGCGCCGTGCGCGCGCCTCTGCGCTCGATCAACGCATTGGTCGCAAGCGTGGTGCCGTGGATGATGACTTCGATGTCGGCGGCGCGCAGCCCCGAGCGGTCGAGCGCGGCGGCAACGCCGTCAAGGAAGCCCTGCTCCGGCGCGTCCGGGGTGGTGAGAACCTTCGCGGCCCAGGACTGGCCTCCTCGTTCCACCACAACGTCGGTGAATGTCCCGCCGATATCGACGGCAAGGCGCGCGCCATCCGAGGAAGACATCAAAATCAGTCGGTGAACTTTCGATCGGCAAGCGGCGGCAGGAAACGATCATCGTAGATATCGGCCCGGCTCGGCACTCTCGGCAGATTGAACGCCTGCCCGATCAGCTTAAGCTGTTGATCCAGCCTGTCGGCATCGACCGAACCGATGCCGTTTGCGCGCGATGCCGGCGACACGACTTGATTCTTGATGATGAATTCGAGCCGCTCCAGATCGGCATCGGGCTTGGTCAGATTGTTGCGCTTGGCGAGCGCCGCTATGACCGGCTTCGGATCGCGGATCGCGTCACGCCAGGCCTTCGCCACCGCATCGACGGCGGCGCGCACGGCATCCGGGTTCGATTGCATGATTTGCCGAGAAGCGATCATGGCGTTGCCGTAGAAATTGAGGCCCCAATCCGCGTAGTCGAGACGGTTCACCTCCGCCGGATCGAGGCCGAGGCCTTTAACGTTGAGCATTGAATCGGCATAGGCAATGATGGCGTCGAACTTGCGTTGCGCGAACATGCTGTCGCGCAGGCGGAAATCCACGATCTGCCGATCGATCTTGCCGACATCGATCTTGTTGATATCGGCGAAGGTCGGGAACATCCGGGCGCCGGCATCGGTCGATCCCGAGCCGAGCTTATGTCCCATCAGGTCGGTCGGCTTGCTGATGCCCGCGCTCTTGAGCGCCAGGATGGTGGCCGGCGTGCGTTCCTGGATGAACAGCACCACCTTGGGCGCGACATCGGGATTCTTCGCGGCGAATTCGATCACCGTGCCGACGTCGGCGTAGCCGATGTCGTAGGCGCCCGAGGCGAGGCGGTTGACGGCGTCTCCCGAGCCGGACGACGGATCAACGGAGACCGAGAGGCCCGCGTCCTTGAAATAGCCGGCCTCGGCGGCGAACACGAACGGCGAATTGGGGCCGAACATGATGAAGTCGAGCGAGAACTTCAGCGATGTCTGCGCGCTCGCCGGGCCGAGCCAAAGCCCCAGCAGCATCGCCATCGCAACCGTCAGCCTGCCGAACATGATTGTCTCCGATGCTTTCAAGTCTCACACTGTCGCCCAGCCGCCGTCTACGGCGATGTCCTGCCCGGTGATCTGGCGCGACTTTTCGCTGCACAGGAACGCCACCACGTTGGCGACATCCTGGGCGCTGGAAAAGCGTCGCAGCGCATAGTCCGCGGCGGATTCCCGACGCACCTCGTCGATCGGCCTGCCGGATTTCTGCGCCTTGATGCGAAGGGTATTTTCGAAGCGCGGCCCCTCGACGATGCCCGGGCATACGTTGTTGACGTTGATATTGTAAGGACCGGCCTCGAGCGCCACGCTTTTGGTGATGCCGCGCAGGCCCCATTTGGTGGCGCTGTACGCCATGCGCAGCGCCCGGCCGCGCAGGCCCCAGGTGCCACCGATATTGACGATCTTGCCGAAGCGCTGGGCCATCATCGCAGGCAATACGGCGCGAATGGTGAGGAAGCAACCGCGCATGTTGACGGCGACCACGTCGTTGAAGTCCTGCGGGGCGGTCTCGAGCGTGCTGCGTTCGACCGGCCCGGTGCCGCCGGCGGCGTTGACCAGGATGTCGATCCGTCCGCCGAGGAGATTCAGCGTATCGGCCGCCAAGGCTTCCACGTCGGCGGGCTCGCGCACGTCGCACCGCTTGACGAACGCCTTGCGGCCAAGCCGGCGTGCGGTATCGGCCACCGCCTCGATCGGCGCCAGATCGCGCCCGCACAGCATCAGATCGGCGCCCTCGCGCGCCAGCGTCTCGGCAATCGCCGGGCCCATCCCCTTGCCCGGCCCGGTGACGATGGCGACGCGCCCGCTCAGCTCCATGTCCATGAGCCCACCGGTTTCAGCTGCCATAGCGGATCGGCGAGACCAGATCCTGCAGCGCGGCGATGATCGTGTATGCCGTGTAAGGCCCGGTGCCTTCATGACCCGGATTGGGCAGGTTCTGGATCTCCATCTCGAACCGCGTGCTGTCGGCCTCCACCGAGATGCGGTGCACGTTGCGTTCCACCTTCGGGTCAAGCCAGATTTCGATGCGTACGCGATCCGCACCGATGCCGGCAAGCGCCACCGTCGCCGCCAGGTTGAACTTATCGGGAAATGCCCGCGCCGCCTCCCGCGCCGTGCCCTCGAAAATCATGGTCGCCACGGCGATCCCGGCAACATCCAGGCCGCGTTCGCTGACCCAGGCGGAATCGGCAAGCGAGGCCGGCGGCTTGCGCGTCACCATCCGCACCGAATGGATCACGCCGACATTCGCCGCACGCATGGCGTCAAGCCCCAGCACCGAGCCGGTGGCGAGGATGATGCGGCCGCCGCTGCGCCGCGCCTGATCGCCGAGTTCAGGGTGATCGAGCAGCGCGGTCGCGCTGACCGTCACGACGGTGAGACCCCGCTCGATGGCAGGCGCGACCGCGTCACGGAAAAGGTGCGGCGGGACGCAGTCGACCACGACATCGGCATCGTTCGCGATCTGCGACAGCGCCACCGCGTTCACCGGCGCACGATAGGTTCTCAGATGACCGCGCGCCCGGTCGAGATTGGCGGCGGAGACGCCGGTCAGCCGCAAGCCGGCAATGCCGAGGTCGAGATGGTGTCCGACCAGCCGTCCGATCGAGCCGAAGCCCGCGATGGCGACGCGCAGCGCCGGCGCGGCGTCGAGCGAAATGGATTCCGTTTTGCGCACCAGCGTGGTCACGAGGCCCTCATGACAGCAACTCGCCCCGGAACGCCCATTGCGTCATCCGTCTCTCGAACGCCACACAGACCGCATAAAGTCCGACCGCCATGATCGCCACCGCGAACAGCCCGGCAAACAGCAGCGGAGCATCGAACTCGGCGGAAGCGGTCACCATCAGGTAGCCGAGCCCGGCATTGCCACCGATCGTCTCGGCCAGCACCGAACCCACGAATGCCAATGTTATCGCGACTTTGAGGGACGCGAACAGATAGGGCAGCGAGCGTGGAATGCCGACCTTGGTCAGCACCTCCCAGTGACTGGCGCCCAACGACCTCAGCACGTCGGCAAGTTCCGGCTCGAGCGTTGCGATCCCGGTCGCCACATTCACCACAATCGGAAAGAACGAGATGATGAAGGCGGTGATGACCGCGGGAACCACGCCGATGCCGAACCAGAGCACCAGGATCGGCACCATCGCGACCTTTGGAATGGCGTTGAATCCGACCAGAAGCGGATACAGCCCCTTGTAGACAAGCGTCGAGAATCCGATGGCAATGCCGATCAGCATGCCGCCGGCGATGGCGAGGCCGAAGCCGAGCAATGTGCTCGTCAGTGTCCGCCACGAGTGATCGACGAGCGGCCAGGCGTAGGCGGCCATCGCCGCGGCGATTGCGCTCGGCGCCGGCAGGATGAAACTGTGGATGTGGAGAAGGTCGCAGGCCAGCTCCCAAAAGCCCAGGATGCCGAAAGTGACGAGCCACGGCATGAGAGCAATGAGGATGCGCCGCGATCTCCCGCTCATGATGGCGGCCGTATCTTTTCGCGCAGGTCATGGACGATCGCGGTGAACTCGGCCTGATAGGTCGTCTCGAGCGTGCGCGGGCGCGCAAACGGCACCACCCGCTCGTAGATGACCTGGCCGGGCCGCGCGCTGAATACCACAACGCGATCCGCCAGCAGCACCGCTTCGCGCAGCTCATGGGTCACCAGGATCGCCGTGAACCGCTCGGTCAGCCAGAGGTTCTGCATGACGAGCCAGAGCTCCTCGCGCGTAAAGGCATCAAGCGCGGCAAACGGCTCATCGAGCATCAGGAGGCTCGGCTTGTGGACGATCGCGCGACACAGATTGGCGCGCTGCTGCATGCCGCCCGACAATTGCCAGGAGAACCTCTTGCCGAACCCGGCGAGGCCCACCGTCGCCAGCAGGTGCTCGACCTGCTCGACATAATGCGCACGCTCCTGGCGCAGCCGGTACTTGTGCGGCGCAATGATCTCGAATGGCAGCAGGACATTGTCGGTGATCGTCCGCCACGGCAGCAATGTCGCGCTTTGGAAAGCGAGCCCGACATTCTTGACCGGCGCGGTGACGGCCTCGCCGCCGACCTTGACCTCGCCGTGCGAGGCCGCCTTGAGGCCCGTCACCACCTTCATCAAGGTCGACTTGCCGCAGCCGCTCGGCCCCACCACGGCAACGAACTCCCCTTGCTGGACCGACAGCGTCAGCCGATCGAGTGAAAGAAGGCCGTCGTCATCCTCGCCATAGGTGAGGCTGACGTCGCGCAGTTCGACGAAGGGAGAACCGATGGACTCATGAGCGGCTTCCCCGGTGCCCATCCGCAACGGCAGACCTTTCCGAATAGTGTATCCCGGACTTGCGATATCCTAGCCGACCGTATCGGGAAGAAGAAATGTTGGGCAACTCCTGCTTGGATCATGAGCATCACGACCAGCGTAGGCGGGGCGGCGGGCGGCGAGTGCCCGAGCGCGAACCGGCTTGCCAACGGGATGGCCGAATTGCTTTGATCGAAACAAGAGCCCGGCAAACGGCAAAACCGTGAAAGTCCCATAATGTCCAAGACGACGCGACAGCTAGCCACAACGATCGGCCACGCCGGCCGCGATCCGGCCAAGAATTTCGGCGTCGTCAATCCTCCGGTCTATCACGCCTCGACCATCCTGTTTCCCACGCTGGAAGTCCTGTTGGAGACGCGGCGCGACCGCGCCAGCGGCGCCTATGAGGGCATCACCTACGGCCGCGAGGGAACCCCGACCACCCGCGCCTTCGAGGGGGCCGTCACCGCGCTCGAAGGCGGCTACCGCGCCGTGGCGTTTCCGTGCGGCCTTGGCGCGATCGCCTCCTCGCTGATGGCGTTCCTGAAGGCCGGCGATCACCTCCTGATGCCCGACCAACTCTACGGGCCGGCACGCGCATTCTGCGACGACGTGTTGATCAAGTTCGGCGTGGACGTCACCTATTACGACGGCGGCATCGGCGCCGGCATCGCCGCGCTGTTGCGAAACAACACGACGGTGGTCTATCTCGAATCGCCGGGCTCGCTGACCTTCGAGATGCAGGATGTCGGCGCGATCGCCGGCGCGGCGCGCCGGCACGGCGCATTCGTGCTGATGGACAACACCTGGGCTTCGCCGGTTTTCTTCAATCCGCTGGCGCATGGCGTCGATGTGTCGATACACGCCGCCACCAAATACATCTCCGGGCACTCGGACCTGATGCTCGGCGTCGCCGTGTGCAATGAACGCTCGTTCCTGCCGGTACGCAAGATATCGTCCGCCGCCGGCTATTGCGCGGGACCGGACGATGTCTACATGGCGCTGCGCGGCCTGCGAACGCTCGGCCTGCGCATGCGCCAACATCAGGAATCCGCGCTGGCGGTGGCGCGCTGGCTGCAGCAGCGGCCCGAGGTGCAGCGCGTGATGTATCCGGCGTTGCCGGATGACCCCGGCCATGAGCTCTGGAAGCGCGACTATCGCGGCGCTTCAGGCTTGTTCGGCTTCACGCTCGAACCCGTGTCCGACAAGGCGTTCGCGGCGTTCCTCGATCACATGGAGCTGATCAAGCTCGGCTACAGCTGGGGCGGGTTCGAGAGCTTGATGGTGCCGACTTATCCGGCGACGCTGCGCTCGAGCACGCAATGGCAGGCGGCGGGGCCCTCCATTCGCATTCACATCGGGCTCGAAGACACCGGCGACCTGATCGAGGATCTTGAAAAGGGATTCGCCCGCCTGCGCACCCCTGATTGACGCGCAAGACCGCGGTCGAAACGATCGAAATGAGCACTACCCAAACGGCGGCGGCCGCTACGCTCGATCTCTCCGATCCCGCGGTGGTGCGGCGCGCCATCCGCCGCGGCGCATTCACGAGCTTCACCAACACCGTCGCGCCCGGCTACGTGCAGGGCAATCTCGTCATCCTGCCCGCCGCTCTCGCTGCCGCGTTCCGCGAATTCTGCGAGCGCAATCCGCAGCCGTGCCCGTTACTGGGCGTTTCGCAGCCCGGCGTGCCGCACATTCCGAGCCTCGCCGAGGACATGGACCTGCGCAGCGACGTGGGCGAATACCGGATCTTTCGCGACGGCAAGGCGGTGGCGACCGCGACCGATATCCATCGCTACTGGCGGGACGATCTGGTGGCCTTCGTGCTGGGTTGCTCCTTCTCGTTCGAGCAGGAATTGATGAAGGAAGGCATCCGGCTTCGTCACATCGAGGAGAACAGCGTCTCTGCCATGTACGTCACCAACATCGACACCGTTCCGGCCGGGATGTTCGGCGGCAAGCTGGTCGTTTCGATGCGCGGCCTGCGACCTGCCGACGCCATCCGGGCGATCCAGATCACGTCGCGCTTTCCGAAATTCCATGGCGCGCCCGTGCATATCGCAATGCCCGACATGATCGGCATCGACCTCGAGCACCCCTACGGCGGGCATGGCTTGACCGCATTGCGCGAGGACGAGCTGCCGGTCTTTTGGGCCTGCGGAGCAACCCCCCAGGTGATACTCGAGAATATAGGAGTGCCGTTTGCCATCACACATTCGCGCGCGCACATGGTTCTCACCGATTTGAAATCCGAACAATTCAAGATGACCTGAACTCGCGCGGCCTTGCGGCCGGAGTTCAGATCGCGCTCATGCGAACGGCCGACTGATTGCATTGGCGCATATTTCCACTAGACTGGCGCAGCACTGTAAGGCGCACGGAGCAAGCGCAATGGCCAAGATCCGACATATCGCGATCCAGGTTCCCGACCTCGAAAAGGCGGCGGCCTTCTACGAAGGGGTGTTCGAGCTCAAGCGCGTCAACAAGGTGGACAGCCCGATCGGAAACGCGATCGCGCTCTCCGATGGAATCATGAACCTCACGCTGCTGCAGTTCCCCGAAGGGACCAAAGGCGGCAAGGGCGGGCCGGACTGGGCCGGGCTCCATCACATCGGCTTCGTGGTCGAGGACGAGAACAAGACGGCGGAAAAGATCGCCGATCACGGCGGCACGTTCTTCATGCAGCTGCCAAACTATCCCGGCGTCGATGCCGAGAAGAAGTTCAAGGATCCGGACGGCATCGTCTTCGATGTCTCCGCGCACGACTGGCGCCAATCGCAAACCGGCTGATGCGCATCGTTGCGGCTCATGCGCACACGGTACGGCTGTCGGCGGCGGCACGAAGCTCGAACGTCAGCTTCGAGGACATGACGGCGAGCGCGCTCGCCATCCACACGGACGTCAGCAAGAACGGCAAGCAACTCGTCGGCCTGGCGTTCGACTCGATCGGGCGCTACGACCACAGCGGATTGCTGCGCGACCGCTTCATCCCTCGCCTGCTCGCCGCCGACCCGCAGGACTACGCCGACAATGACGGCGGCATCGATCCGTTCCGGGTCTGGGACATCGTGATGCAGAACGAAAAGCCCGGCGGTCACGGCGAGCGCTGCGGCGCTGTCGGCTTGATCGATGCGGCGCTGTGGGACCTCGCCGCAAAGCGGGCGGACGTGCCGCTGTGGCGCCACTTGATGAAGCTTGAGCAGGCGAACGGCGCCGGGCCGCCCGTCGCCGAAGTCTACGCGAGCGGCGGCCACTATCGGGCGCACAACGACGTCGAAGGCGTCTGCGACGATGTCAGGCGCGCGATCGCACAGGGGCATCGCCGCTTCAAGATCAAGATCGGCGGCGTCGCGCTCGGCGCCGACTTGAAGCGCATCGAGGCGGTGCTCGCCGTGCTCGAGCCGCAAATGAGCCTCGCAGTCGACGGCAATGGCGCGTTCAGCCGCGAAACCGCGCTGCGCTATGTCGAGGCGCTCGCCGCCTATCCGCTGATGTGGCTCGAGGAACCCGTCAACCCGCTCGATTTCGAGAGTCATCGCGAGCTCGCCGAGGGCTCGATCATGCCGCTTGCCGCCGGCGAGAACCTTTTTTCCGCCGATGATGCGCGCAACCTCTTGCGCTACGGCGGCCTGCGGCGCGACCGCGATATGCTGCAGTTCGACATCTCGTTGAGCTACGGCATCGTCGAATATCGCCGCATTCTCGATGAGCTGTCCGAACGCGGCTGGAGCCGACGCCGTTGCGCGCCGCATGCCGGGCATCTGCTTGCGCTCAATGCGGTCGCGGGAATGGGCCTCGGGCTTGCGGAATTCGCCATGGACACGGCCACGCTGTTCGGCAAGCTTACCTCCCATGTCGCGGTTTGCGACGGCAAGGCGTCGCTGCCGCAAGCCGCCGGTGTGGGGTTCGAGGCGACGCCGGTTTTTTCCGAGATTTTCGCCGGGCTGCTCAATTGAACCGTTGGCGATATGGAGAGTGACGATGACTGCCGCGGTCGATCATCCGCTTGATCGCAACGAGATCCGCGGCCTGGTGCGCCAGGACTACGTGCATCGCCGCGCCTACGCCGACCCCGAGGTGTTCGCCCTGGAGCAGGAGCGCATCTTCGGCCGGCTCTGGCTCTACGTCGCCCACGAAAGCCAATTGCGCGCGCCGGGCGAGTTCGTGCGCACGCGGCTCGCCGCGCACGAAGTGATCGTCACGCGTCATCAGGACGGCAACATCTACGTGCTGCACAACCGCTGCCCGCACCGCGGTGCGCGGCTCTGCATGGTCGATCGCGGCCGGACCCGGCTCTTCACCTGCCCGTACCACGCCTGGGTATTCCGCCCGGACGGCACGCTGTCGTCCGTTCCCCACCCCCAGAGCTACCCCGCCAATTTCGATCTCAGCAATCCGCAAAACCACATGCAGCGGGTCAAGCACGTGCAGAGCTACCGCGGCTTCGTGTTCGCCAACCTCGCCGAAGATCCGCCGCCGCTGACGGAGCATCTCGGCGAGATGCGCGAGGTGATCGACAACCTGATCGAACGCGCGCCCGAAGGCGAGATCGAGATCGCCGATTCGAGCTTCACGCTCGAATATCACGGCAACTGGAAGCTCCACATGGAAAACGCCAATGACATTTTCCATCCGAGCTTCGTGCACAGTTCGTCGGTGGCACCGGCGCGCGCCGCGCCGGCCAACGCCTCGATTCTCGATGAGGATCAGACCCGCGAGATGCTGCTGGCGAACGGCTTCGGCGTCAAGGAATGGGAAGGCATCCGGCTCAACGGCATTGCCGGCGGGCACACCTTCATGACGAGCTTCTACGACAAAGGGGTGCTGGCCAACCGGACTGAGGACCGGGTCGCGCAGCGCTACCGGGCGATCCTCGCGGAGCGGCTCGGCGCCGAGCGCGCGGCAGCGGTGCTGGCGATGAACCGCTTCAACAACATCATCTATCCCAACCTCCTGATCAACGCGCAGTACCAGCAGATGCGCGTCACCATTCCCTTGGCGGTCGACCTGACGCACATTCGCGTTCATTGCTTCCGGCTCAAGGGCGCACCGGATGAGATGTTCCACCGCGCCATCAGGTTCCTGACCACCATCGGCTCGCCGGCATCGATGATCTTTTCGGACGACGTGGAAATGCTGGAACGCTGCCAGCAGGGACTTATCACGCAGGCGGGACCGTGGGTGAATTTCTCGCGCGGCCTCGACAGCGACCGCCGCGACGGCAACGGCAGCGTCGGCGGCGCCGCCAGCGAACTGCCGATGCGGGTGCAGTTCGAGGCCTGGGTCAACTACCTGACCCAGTGAGGCCATGAAGCCAGGCCATGACGCTTCCTTACGAAACCCAGCGCGAAATCGAGCTGTTCCTGCTGCGCGAGGCGAGGCTGCTCGACGCCGGCGAGTTCGAGGCCTGGCTTGCGCTCTACGCGCCCGAGGGCATCTATTGGATGCCGAGCCAGCCGGGGCAGACAGACCCGAAGGGTGTCGCCTCCATCATCTACGAGGACCACGCGATCCTCGCCATTCGCGTGCGCCGTCTGCTCGAGGCCCGCGCGCTCGTTCTCACGCCGATGCCGCGCGCGACGCACCTTATTAGCAACATCGAGGTCGCCGGCGGTGCCGCCGATGAGTTCACGGCCGAAGCCGCCTTCATGTGCATCGAGCATCAGGGCGACCGGCAGCGCCTCTATGCGGGCCGCCATACCCATCACTTGATCCGTCACAACGGCTCGTTCCGCATCGCGCTCAAGCTGGTCGCGCTGGCAAACTGCGACGGCAGGCTTGCGCCCATGACGATACCGATTTGAGCAAAACCGGCCGCCGATGGCGGCGCACCATGGCAGGAGGATGAAATGCCCGCGAAGGACATCAGCAAGCTGAAGCTTGGTCCCATCGGCGATCGCGTCATGTACGAGAACGCGCTGGTGCGGGTCTGGGACTTCGTCGTCGAGCCCGGCAAGAACAAAGGTTGGCACCGCCACGATCTGCCCTATGTGATCATCCCGATGACCGACGGCGACATCGAGCTCGAATCCGCGCTGACCGGGGACATCGAGCGCCCCAAGGGGAAAATCGGCGAGCCGGTCTGGCGCGACGCCGGCGAGGTGCACGATCTTCGCAACGTGGGGAATGCGAGCTATCGGAACATCCTGATCGAGATCAAGTCGCAGTAACGGCGCGCCATCGCCTAATCTGCGGAGGTTTTCAGAAACCGTTCGCCGATGAGCTCAAAATCCGTGATGCCGAGCGCCGCGTGAAAGTGGCGGAGGTAGGCCGGCTGGCGCGCGGCGGCCTGCGTGGCGCGCTTGCTCCGCAGCGCCGCCCGAACCTGTTGCGTTTCGGCCCAATCGATCTCGCCGGTGCGCGGATCGAACATGACGCCATAGACGTCACCGACATAGGCGGCGCTGTAGCGCTCTTCACGGACATCTTCGAAACACAGCAGCGGGTCGCGCTCGAGCGGATCGCCGTGGCCGCCGCCGCCCGCGCCGATGTGGCAGAACACATCGTCGCGCCGCATCACCACGGGCTCCATCGGCATGACCGGCACGACCCGCTGTGCGGGGCCCGGGTTGAGCAAATTCCACGACGGCGTTCCAGGCGCCCCGCCGTCAAGGCCGTAGGGCAAGTGATTGCGCCGGTCGGACCGCATGACGACAATCGTCTCGTCGGCGAGCGCCCGGTAGGTGCGGACATAAGCGGGCGCGCCGCGGTGGCGCCCCGGGCCGCCGGAATTCGGCACCAGGCCGTAGCGTTCGATGCGGATCGGGAACTGCGCTTCGACCATCTCCACCGGCTGGTTGGTGACATTGCCGCCGGCATTCGGGATGCCGAACACGCCGTCGCGGTCCGGCATGCCGCCCCAGGAGCCGGCGAGCGTCTCGGAGCAGACGAAGCGCCGGCCTTGCTCGAAGCCGCTGATGGCCGGAAAGGTCACACCACCCTCCCCCGCCGCCGGCACCCGCGACGGTACGATCTGCGCGAACACGCCGAGCAAGGTGTCGATCGCGCGCCAGCCGATGATCGCGCGCGCCGCGCAAGCCGCCGGCGGCGTCGGGTTGACGATCGTGCCCTCCGGCAGGGTGATGTGCAGCGGGCGCGTGCAGCCTTCGAAATTCGGGATGTCCTCCCGCGCGAGGCACTTCATGACGAGATGAACCGCGGACTTCACGAACGGACCGGGACAGTTGATGGCGGCGGGCACCTGCGCGGCCGAGCCAGTCCAATCGACCGCGAGCTCATCGCCGGCGATCGTGACGGTGGCCTTGAGCGGGATCGGCTCCGGCCGCTCCCCGGTGCCGTCGAGATAATCGGTGAAGGACCACGTGCCGTCAGGCAGCGCGGCGATCTCGGCCCGCATCATGCGCTCGGCATAATCGTGGAGGCTCGACAGGATCTGGCGGAAGGCGGCGCTGCCGTAGCGCCCGACCAGCTTTTGAAACGATTTCTCCGCCGTCCGGCACGCGGCGACCTGGCCCGCGAGGTCGCCGGCAAGCTTTTCCGGCATGCGGGTGTTGAGCGCCATGATGTCGAAGAACGTCCGGTTCGGCTCGCCTTCCTCATAGAGCTTGAGGATCGGAATGCGCAGGCCTTCCTGAAAAATCTCGCGCGCATAGACCGCGGTCGAGCCGGGCGCGATACCGCCGACGTCGATTTGATGCACCACGGTGGCGGCAAATCCTTCGAGCTCGCCGGCGACGAAGAGCGGCTTGACGATATAGACATCGGGCAGGTGCATACCGCCCGCCACATAGGGATCGTTGAACACGAACATGTCGCCGGGGCGCATGTCGTTGCCGTGCGAGCGCAGCAGCGCCGCCATCGCGTCGGGAAACGAGCCGAGATGCAGCGCCATGGTGAGGCCGTGCGCGACCACCTGGCCGCAGCGGTCGCACAGCCCGGTCGAGTAGTCCATCGAGTCGCGCACGATCGTCGAATAGGCCGTGCGCATGATGACGAGCGCCATCTCGTCGGCGATCGCGTTCAAGGCGTTGCGCACGACTTCCATCGTGATCGGGTCGGCCGCGGTGGCAGTCGTTGCGGTGGCAGTGGCGGCGGCGGTCATCGCGTTCCCTCCGCTTGGAGATGGATATTGTCGCGCGCATCGCGTCGCGCGGTCCAGCCGGGCGGAACGACCACCGTGGTGTCGTATTCCTCGATGATGAGGGGTCCCGCGCGGCCGGCCGCCGCGAGGTCGGCGCGCCCGATCACCGCCGTGTCCAGGAGACCGTGCCCGGCCCCGAAATAGGCATGGCGCATTGTGTTGGGCGCGCTGCCGCGATCGACGGCGGCCAGCGGAGCAAGCGGCGACGGTTTGCCGACGGCAAGACGGCCGATGACGCGAAGCGTGACGCACTCCACGGCATCGGCGTCGGCACGATGCCCGTAATTGCGCTCGTGCTCATCGCCGAACGCGTCGGCGAGTTTCGCAATGTCGAGCGGACCCGGCGGCAGCGGCACTGTCAATTCGTGCGCCTGTCCGACGTAGCGCAGGTCGGCCAGCCGTGCGACTTGCCGCGCCGAGGTGCCGGCGCCCTCGTGCTGCAGCAACGCCGCGACCTGTTTCTCCAACTCGGCAAATCGCGCCTCCAGCTCGCCGGCCACAGCCTCGCTCAGGGGCCGCAAGTAGCCTTGCGCCATTTCATGATCGATGTCGGAGAGGAGCAACCCGAACGCGCTGAAGACGCCGGCGCCCTGCGGAACGATCACCTGGCGCATTTCCATCATTTCGGCGAGATGCGCCGCGACAACGGGCCCGTTGCCGCCGAACGCGAACAAGGTGAAGTCACGCGGATCGCGGCCGCGATAGGTGGAAACGGCCTTGACCGCGCGGATCATGGAGCCGCATGCGACCTCGTAGACGCCATAGGCCGCCTCCAGCAGCGTTTTGCCAAGCGGCTTGGCAACCTTGTCCGCCAAGGCGCGCCGCGCCGCGTCGGCATCGAGCCGCAGGCCGCCGCCGATCAGGTAATCCGGATTGAGATAGCCAAGCGCCAGCACTGCGTCCGCAAGGGTCGGCTCCTCGCCGCCAAGACCGTAGGCGACCGGCCCCGGCAGGCTCCCGGCGCTCTTGGGGCCGACCCGAAGCAGGCCGCCGGCATCGACGCTGACCAGGCTGCCGCCACCGGCGCCGATCTCCGACACGTCGATCACCGGCAGCTTGAGTGCATAACCGCCACCCATCACCAACTTGCTAGACAGATTGATGCCGGCGCCAACCTCGAAATCCCCGGTCCGCGAAATTTTACCGTCCTCGACGATCGACGCCTTGGCGGTCGTGCCGCCCATGTCGAGCGTGATGCATTCAGCCGCCGACAGCGCACCGAGGAGGCCCGCCGCGCCGATCACGCCGGCGGCGGGACCGGACTCCACGATATAGGCAGGTTTCTCCATCGCCGCCGCGACCGTCATGATGCCGCCGTCCGATTTCATGACGTGCAGCGGCGCGCCGATGCCGAGGTCCGCGAGGTGTCGCTGCAGCGAAATAAAGTAGCGCCGCAAAATCGGGCCGAGATAGGCGTTGATCACCGTGGTGCTGGTGCGCTCGTACTCGCGAATGACCGGCAGAATGTCGCTCGAGCACGTGATGAATGCGGTGCTGCCGAGTATGTCTCGCAGAATTTCCGCCACGCGCCGTTCGTGGGATGGATTGGCGTACGAATGCAGCAGGCAGACCGCCACCGCCTCGATATCGGATGCGGCAATGCGCGCCGCCGCCGCACGCACGGTCGGCTCATCGAGCGGCAGCCAGACTTCACCGCGCGGCCCGATTCGCTCGGCGATTTCGAGGCGCAGGCGCCGCGGCACCAGCGGTTCCGGCTTTTGCCAATTGAGCACATACATTTCGGGAATGCGCAGGCGCCGCATTTCCAGCACGTCGCGGAAGCCGCTCGTGGTGATGAGGGCGGTGCGGGCGCCCTTGCGCTCCAACACGGCGTTGGTGGCGACCGTGGTGGCGTGAACCACGCGCTCGACCTGCGCGGGCGTCGCCCGCACGGCTTCGAGCGCCGCGTTGAGCCCGCCGACGATGCCGCGTCCGTAATCGTCAGGCGTCGACAACAGCTTCTGGCAATGCAGGCCGCCATCGCTGCCGACCATGACCAGATCGGTAAAAGTCCCGCCGATGTCGATGCCGACCTGATAGCGCAGGGAACCGGCCATGCCGTCAGGCCGCCGACCCGGCAGGCGGAATTTCCAGAACGATGCGGCCGCGCGTGACCGCCCTCGCCTCGAGCCGCCGATGCGCCTCGGCTGCTTCGGCCAGAGCCATCCGGCTGGAGATCTGAGGCCGCAGCACGCCGCGCGCCGCCAGATCGACGACAGCGTCCATCGCGTAATGGCCGTCGTGAATGCGCGGCGTGGTCACGCGCACGTCGAACTTTTGCGCCTGGTTCTCGAACGGCGCCGCGATCAGGCACACCATGTGGCCGCCGCGCTTGAGCGTCACATAGGAACGGGCGTGGACCTCGCCGCCGATCAGGTCGAGCACGACGTCGTATTCCCGCAAGCTGGCGGCGAAATCGTCGCGATCGTAGGCAACGACCTCGTCGGCGCCGAGCGACCTGACATAGTCGACGTTGTCGGCGCGGCAGGTTGCCGCCACGTGCGCACCGAGGTGGTGGGCAAGTTGAACCGCAAGTCCGCCGATCGCGCCGGCACCGCCCTGCACGACGATACGCATGCGGGGCCGCAGCCGCGCCGTCTCCACCAGGCATATCCAGGCGCAGACGCCCGCGTGCATCAGCGCGGCGCCTTCCTCGAAGCCGACATTGCCGGGCAGCGGCACGATGCTTGCCCGATCGCGAACGATCGATTGCGCGTAGGTTCCAGGCTCGATATGCCGCGCGATGACGCCGACCCGCGTGCCGACCGCGACATAGTCGACGCCGGGCCCAAGCTTGCTGACAACGCCGGCGCCATCACGGCCCGGAATTTTGGGAAAAGAAATCGAAAAGAGTTGCTTGAGATGCCCGGCGCGCAGCTTCCAGTCGGCCGGAATGACGCTCGCGGCGTGAAGCGTAACGCGCACCTCGCCGGGACCGGGCTCCGGATCGGGCACGTCGATGAGCTGGAGAACGTCGGGGCCGCCGAATTGTCGATACTGGACAGCTAGCATTTATGTCCCGTCACAGCATCGGGTCGTGATGCTTGGCCCGGATCGCCAGATAGGGATCCCAGGCGCAAGCCGATGCCGCGAGCACCGCATAGGCGCCGGCATCGAAGAACGCGCCGATGCGCTCGGGCGAGCATACGCCGCCGACCGCGAGCACATGAAGATCAAGGCCGTCCCGTTGAACGATCTCGATCGCATTGCGCACGCACTTCATCGCAACCTCGAAGGTCGCCCCGCCCATCATGCCGGCATGCTCCCGGCCCGCGCCGAATGCCGCCGACCCCGCCGCGTCGACGATCATGCGGCTCGGCGCGTTGATCATCACCACGCCGTCGGCGAGACCGGCGAGCGCGCGCAGCAAGGCCGTCATCGTCTCGCGTTGCTCGATCGAGCCGACCTTGACGAGCAAAGGCAGCGAGCCGGCGGCGGCGCGCGCGGCCCGGGCGATGCGTGTCGCGACTTCGACGTTGCGGTACACCTCGCTTTCGCGCCGGCCGACGTTCGGACAGGAAAAATTCAATTCGACGACCTGCGCGCCGGCGTCCCGCGCCTCTCCGGTGAGCGCGGCGAAGTCCTTGACGAAGTCTTCCTCGGTTGTGTCGGCGTCGGACGTGCCGACGACCGAAACAATCATGACCTGGCCGGACCGCAGCCGCGCGCGGCAGTTTCGGATGTCGCGCCGCCATGCCTCTGGCGGACTCGACGGCATGCCGATCGAACCCGCCGCGGTGGCAAACAGCGGTGCGGCAGGAACGCCGCCGATTGCTTGCAGTGCCGCCGCGCCGTCGGCGCGCGCATTTGCCTCATCCACATAAAGCCAGTTCGGCGGCGCATGCGCGCGCCGCTCGCGGCTGCGGATGGTCTTGTAGGTCAACAGATCGAAGCCGAGGCGGCTGAAGAATTCGAACCACTGCTCGTTCATCGCGAGACTCGCCGCGATACCGATGCGGGAGGCGACCCGATGACCGAAAAAGTCCTTCGGCGGCGTCGCCGGAACGTCCGGATAGGAGCCCGCAAAGCTCGGACCGGCGGCCGCGTTCTGCTCGAAGGTTCGCTCGAGCCGGTACACCGGCGCCATCAACGGCGGCGGCACCATGGGCGGGACGGTCGCGATATCGCGTACAATGCTCAAGCCGCCGCCTTCTGGATGAGGACTCGTTGCCGGGGCCGGCCTCAACCGGCATGGTGGTGCGATTATGGCTCCGCAGCAATCGCCGTCAAATGGCCGCAACCGGGTGCTCGTCGTCGGCGCCGGCATTGTCGGCACATGCTGCGCGCTCTGGCTGCAGCGGCTCGGATTTGCCGTCACGCTCCTCGACCGCAATGCGCCCGGTAGCGGCTGCTCTGCCGGCAATGCCGGTATCCTGCATTCCGGATCGGTGCTGCCGCTCGCCACCGCGGGCATCCTGCGCCGCGTGCCGCGGATGTTGCTCGATCCCGACGGCCCCTTGGTCGTGCGCTGGCGTTACGGCGCGTCGCTGATGCCGTGGTTCGCGCGCTTCGCGAGCCATGCACGCGCCTCGGAAGTCGCGCGGATAACCCATATCCTGTGCGTGCTGTTGCGGGAGGCGCCGGCGGCGACCCGCGCGCTGGTCGATGAGGCCGGGGCGGCGCACCTGTTGCGGGATCAAGGCGAGCTTTACGTCTTTCAAGGCGAAACGGCTGCCGCCACGACGGCGGCCAAGGTCGGGTATTACCAGAGCCATGGCATCAAGGTGATCGAGCTGGGGGCGGCCGAGTTGCGCGAGCGCGTGCCCGCGCTCTCCGCAACCTACCGGCATGGCTGTTATCTGCCGGACAGCGCATTCACCATCGATCCGCGCGCGCTGACGGTGGCGCTTGCCGAAAGATTTCTCACGCGCGGCGGCACGTTAGCGCAGGGCGATGTCATCGACATCCAGCGCGAGGAAGGTGGCGCGGTCAGCGCCAAGACTTCGGACACGACGCTGTCGTGCGACCACCTGGTGATCGCAGCCGGCGCATTCTCGCGGCGCCTGGCGAGCCGGGCTGGAACAGACGTGCCGCTCGAGGCATTGCGCGGCTATCACCTCGAACTGCCGGCGCGCGGCGCCGAACTCTACGGTCCGCTGATCGATGGCGACGTGAATTTTGGCGTCATCCCGATGGCGGGCGGCCACAGGCTCGCCGGTACCATCGAATTCGCCGGCCTCGATGCGCCGCCGAACTGGCACCGCGCCACCATGCTTCTGGCGATGGCCCGCAAGATGCTTCCCACCCTCGACGGCACCGGAGCCGCGCAGTGGATGGGCCATCGGCCCGGCCTGCCCGACAGCTTGCCGATGATCGGTCCGCTTCCGCATTGGCCGAACGTCTGGTGCTGCTTCGGCCACGGCACGCTCGGACTCACAACCGCAGCCGTGTCGGGCAAAGCATTGGCCGAAGCAATGGCGGGGTTGCAGCCGAGCCTCGACCTTTCATCATTCCGCGTCGAGCGGTTTTCAGGGGTCGACAAATTGGCTAAGGTCGAAGCGCGATGAGAAAAAACGGCATCGGCCTTTGCCGCTTCGCGGCCCACGTGACAAACACGCAGAGGGATTGAGCCATGATGGATCGCAAACGCCTGACAGCAGCGCTCGCCGTCGCCATGGCGGCGTCGCTGTCGCACGGGGCCGCGGCTCAAACCGCCGAGCCGATCAAGATCGCCATCGGGGTGGACGCGGCCTACGTGTCGCTTTACCTGGCGAAGCGGGACAAGCTGTTCGAAAAGCACGGCGTCAACGTCGAGCTTGTCCAGTTCACGCAAGGCGGCGACGCCCTCGACGCGGTCGCCGCCGGCCAGATGCCGATGGGCGGCGCGGCCGAACCGACGACGCTCATTCGTGCGGCGCGCACCGACATCAAGGTGCTCGGCATCTACGGTCAGTCGGGAACCTACATCAAGATGGTGGCGAAGCCCGGCATTGAGGATGCGAAGCAGCTCAAGAAGCTCGGCATCGTGCCGGGATCGGTCAGCGAGTTCTCGACCGAGATGATGCTGATCAAATACGGCATCGATCCGAAATCGGTGGAGCTGATCAAGGCCGGGCCGCCCGAATTTCCCGCTCTCCTGGCGCGTGGCGACGTCGACGGCTATTTCCTGTGGGAGCCGTGGCCGACCAACGGCATCAAACAGGGCGGCAAGATCCTGCTCACGAGCGGCGACGTCGGCTATACCTACAATATGTGGCTGTCGGCCAACGGCGCGTGGCTCGCTGGCCACCAGGCACAGGCCAAATCCGTTCTCGGCGCGCTCGCCGACGCATGCGCGATCGTGCAGGCCGATCCGAGCAAGGGCGCCGCCGCGGTGCAGGCGGAAGCCAAGATCCCGGCCGCGACCGCGCTCGAAGCCCTCAAAGAGGTGCAGTGCGTGGTGCGCGATTTCACCGATGCCGACATGGCGACCTACGAGAAGATCGCCGAGTTTCTGGCAGTGCGAAAGATCACGCCGCAGAAGGTCGATCTGAGCAAAGTCATCGAGCGGGGCTTCTACGTGAAGTAACCGGATCGCCGCATGAACGCACCGCCATCGTCCGCAGACAAGGCCGCGCCCACTTGCATGGGCGCCGAAATCCGGCTCGAGGGCGTGTCGGTCAGGTTCGGCGAAAGCCGCATCGTCTCCGGCATCAATCTGCACGTCGCCGCGGGGGAATTTGTCTGCCTGCTCGGCCCGAGCGGCTGCGGAAAGTCGACGCTGCTCAATCTAGTCGCCGGCTTTCTGCCGGCGACGTCAGGCCGAGTGTCCGCCGGCCGGCGGCCGGTGCGTGGGCCGGGAATGGATCGCGGCGTCGTGTTCCAGAGCACCGAGGCGCTGTTTCCCTGGCTGACCGTGCAGGAGAACATCGAGTACGGGCCGCGCATGCGCGGCGTGCCCCGCGCGACGCGGGCCGAGGCGGCGCGGCACTATCTGGAACTCGTCGGCCTGGGCCATGCCGCCGACCGGCTGCCCGGCGAACTGTCCGGCGGCATGCGGCAACGCACGCAGATCGCCCGCGTGCTCGTCAACGAGCCTTCCGTAGTGCTGATGGATGAGCCGTTCGCCGCGCTCGATGCACAAACGCGCGAGGTCATGCAGGTTGAACTCGACCGCATCTGGCAGGCGACGCGCCCGACCATCCTGTTCATCACCCACGATATCTGGGAAGCAATCCTGCTCGGCGACCGCATCATCACCATGACCGCCGGTCCCGATGCGACGTTCAAGACGGTGGCGCCGGTTGCAATTCCCCACCCGCGCGAGTTGACGGCCCCCGCCGCGGTCGAGCTCTATCGCGAGCTACGCGAGAACATCGCCTCGGAAGTACGGCGCACGCTGCAGGCGCAGGGCATGGTGCGCGGAGCCGCCGCATGACGGCGGTCGATCGCGATTCTGAGCGCTATGGCGAAGGCCCTGCCGAAGCCGCTCCGCCGCCGCGCGCCTTCTACAATTCCAGGCTGGGAAGGCTCTTGACCGCCCTCCTTTCAGTGGGGCTCGGCATCATCGTGTGGCAAGTGCTGAGCTTGCGCTACCAGCCGCTGTTCCTGCCGTCGCCACGCTTGACGCTCCAGGCCGTCGGCGAGCTGTGGGACGACGGCACGCTGCTGCAATCGATCGGCGCATCGCTCGCCCGCATCATGGCCGGCTGGTCGCTGGGGCTCGTCATCGGCATCCCGGTCGGCATCGTGATGGGATATTTTTCGTTCGTGCGCCGGCTGCTCGATCCCTATATCGAGTTCTTCCGCTTCATTCCGCCGATCGCCTTCGTCACCCTCGCGGTGATATGGCTCGGACCCGGCGAAGCCTCCAAGGTCGCCCTTATTCTCTACACCACGATCTTCATCGTCGTGATCAACACCATTGCGGGCGTGCTTTCGGTGAGCGAGCTGCGGCTGCGGGCGGCGGCCTCGCTCGGCGCCGGCCGCGTCCAGACTTTGCTCACGGTGATCTTTCCATCGACGATCCCCTACATGGTCACGGGCGCGCGCATCGCCATGGGCAACTCGTTCCTGACCATCGTCTCTGCGGAGATCGTCGCCGCCCAGGTGGGTCTCGGCTCGATGATCTGGACCTCGCGCAACTACGGCAAGACCGAATGGGTCTTTGTCGGGATCATCACATTGGGGCTGCTCGGCTATTCGTGCGACCGCATCATCCGTTTCGCGGTGCGGCGGCTCCTGAGGCGCTACGCCGTCGCCGTGTAGCGTTGTCGTCGCCGCATAGAGACGAAGGCGGGGATCTGCGTTCACATCTCGCCGCTGCGGCGATCTTGGCCGGCCGGGTCATTGTCCGACAGCGCAGCCTCGATCAGGCGGCGGCACTCGACCAGGTCGTCGAGCACGGTGCGCAGCTTGAGCCGGTCATCGGCCCCGACACCACGCCGCGCTGTCTGCCCGACCGATGGCTGCTTGCCGGCGCGCTCATCGGCGCCGGACGGCGAGAGACCGAAGACCCCGAGGTTCGGCTCCGCACGCGCGTCCGCGGCCGCCTCGTCGGTGTCGTCGCCTGCCCGATCCTCCTCGAGTTCCGGCGGCGGCGGTTCGGCGCCGGCACGCCAGACGTTCTGCACAAATGTTCCGCCCTGTTCGCGCAGGATGCGCTGGACGCCGCGGATGGTGTAGCCCTCGCCGTAAAGCAGGTGGCGCACCCCGCGCAGCAAGTCGACATCGTCCGGCCGATAATAGCGGCGCCCGCCGCCGCGCTTCATCGGCCGGATCTGCGCAAAGCGGCTTTCCCAGAACCGCAGCACGTGCTGCGGAACATCGATCTCGTCGGCGACCTCGCTGATGGTGCGAAATGCGTCCGGCGCCTTTTCCAAGGTCTTACTCCTCGCGGCCGACGGTTATTTGTCGCCGCCGTCCGTTTCCGAATTGATCCGCTGCTTGAGGATGGCGGAAGGCTTGAACACCATGACCCGGCGCGGCGAGATCGGCACTTCCTTGCCGGTCTTGGGATTGCGGCCGATGCGTTGGCCCTTCTTGCGCACCACGAACGAGCCGAACGAAGACAGTTTTACCGTTTCGCCTCGTTCGAGACAGTCGGTAATTTCCTTGAGTACAAGTTCTACGAGTGTTGCGGACTCCGTGCGCGACAAGCCGACTTTCTGATAGACCGCCTCGCACAAATCTGCGCGCGTGATCGTCTTTCCCGCCATCGCCAGCCCCGGAGCACGAAGGCGGTCCACCGCGACCGACATATCGTGCTGAATTATCAACGATATTAGCTTGTCGGCAGACGGTCAACGGG
>Ga0182024_10003619_pt1 | contig 36535 bp, 23 predicted proteins | sample P32metaG_FD_120480 | JGI IMG/M metagenome (GOLD analysis project Ga0182024, IMG submission 120480) | Permafrost microbial communities from Stordalen Mire, Sweden - P3-2 metaG (Illumina Assembly) | ecosystem: Environmental > Terrestrial > Soil > Wetlands > Permafrost | place: Sweden: Stordalen...
CGAGACGGACGATCCCGGCATGAACTTTCGGCATCAACGGCCAGCCGTACATGCCCCCGGACACGGCCAACGGAAAAACCATCGCCAGGTAATTGGCGAAATGATCGGGATTCACGAATGGCCCCGATGCCCTCGATAAACTGCCCGCCAGCGGCACCCCCCAATCCCGAGGTACAAAAAACCATAGTATCTTGCCGTTCCAGTAGACCCGTTCCAGCAGACCGATAGAAGCCACTAACACGCCGGCGATCAGAACTGTGGCCAAGACCAGGCTGCGAAATCGTTCTTCCTCTCGCGCAACTCCTCCGGCGAACGGATAACCAAGAACGACGAAAAGTAGCGCGGCATAAGCCAAGAATCGCGTCAAAGCGCTGACGCTAAGCGACGGCGCTAAAGACAGCGGAAGCCATGTTGGCGGAATCCCTAAGAGTGAACGCCACTCCCAAACCCTCAAATTATCTTTATCGGTGCGCGAACCGGCCTCTGTCCGGCCAGCTCCATTTCCAGCGGCTTGCCCAGCGTAGTCAAACGGTACCGGCGCCCCTTGTCGAACCTCTTCTATGCTCGGAAGAACCTCCGCCTCGCCGAACCGAGCGTGTACCGGAGGCGATGCGGCCACGCTGAAACCCCTATCCGAATAAGTATCCTGGGCGGGCCAGGCCTCAAGGGACTTCGCATATAGCTGGTACGTCGAAGGAGAAACCGCGCGAATGACATTGGGCGGCAGCGGAACCAGTTGAAGCACGAATAAACCGGCAAGCAGTAGCACTGGAACCATCAACCGAAAGAGGTGTGGAGACCATAGCTGAGGTGCCGGAATCTGTGGAAGTGCAATTCTTATGGCCCAGACTATCAGGAGAAGGAAGATTCCAATTTCGACAATTGCGGCGGGCCACGGATGAACCGCTCCTAGCGCAAGGGGCGAAAAGACTACCAGCACCGCCACCGTCACGGTCAGGGTGATGTCTGCTGTTCTGATTCGAATGTCGCCGGCCAAAGGCAAATTGCTGTGGATTTCGCGCGGCAGGTAGAGTCCAGCCCTAATCGTTCATAGGCGCGGCGGGCCTGTTCTTCCCGCCAGGTTGGTAATCGTAATAGTGGCTCTTGTAGCCATGATAGCCGAAATGATTCAGATCAACCCGATTCAGCACCACGCCGAACACCTTGGCACGGGCGTATTCAATCCGTGAAAGCGCGGTCCGCACCAGCTGCCTCGGGGTCCCGCGGTTCGCCACCAGCACCACGCCGTCCACCATGCTCGATAAAATTACGGCGTCAGTAACGGCTGTGATCGGAGCGGAGTCAACGACGATGCAATCGTAGTGGTCCCCTAAGTATGCAAGTATCTCCCGCATCTTGTCTGAACCCAGGAGTTCGCTTGGATTCGGCGGCATCTCACCCGAGCTCAACAGGTACAGATTATCGAAGCCGGTCGGTTGAACACTTTCTTCGACACTACGTACTCCCGTCAAAGCTTCAGTGAGGCCAAAGTAGTTGTCCATGCCAAACAGATTGTGACATTGAGGCCGCCGCAGGTCCGCGTCAATCAGTAGCACCCGCTTGCCTGTGCTTGCGAGGACAATCGCCAGATTAGCCGCGGTCGTGCTCTTCCCTTCGCCCGGTATCGCGCTCGAAATCAGCGCGGTCTTGGGCGGCGCGCCGGCGCGCGACAACAATAGGGCGGTCCGAACCATCCGATACGCTTCCCCAATCGGCGAATGCAGTCCATATGCCATCGCGGTGGGAACCGCATATTTGGATTGGATCGCCGGACTGCTAGGAGTGAGGTCTCGTCCACCGCCATAAGTTGGCCCGCCAAGACGGGCAAAATCCGGTATCGTTCCCAGTTGTGGAACCCGCAGATAACTCTCTACTTCCTCGGCATCCTTAAAGGTGTCGTCATGCCGCTCCAGCGCAAAGGCCAGGCCAACGCCACCGAGCAGTCCGGCCAGGGCTGCGGCGATCAAATCGCGCGCTCTCTGTGGGCTTGACGGAGTCAGCGGCGCCGCCGCCACATCCACGATAGATACATTCGACGCATGCAGATCGGCAGTCACCTCCACATCCTTCATGCGCTTCAGCACTGCGTTGTAGAGCTGCTTGTTGGTGTCGGCTTCGCGTTGCAGAATCTCGTACTTGACGCCCGCGTCGTTCAGTCCAAGGGCAAATTCCTTCTCGTGCTTCAACTCTTGGCCGAGCGCTTCCTCGTCCTTCAAGCTCGCCATGTATTGGACCCGGGTGCCGGTGACGATCGCGTCGGTCTCGCCCTTCAGCTCTTCGCGCGTCCCTCTCATCTTCGCCAGCAGTTCCGCCATCGGCGGATAGTTAGGTTTGTATTCGGCCGACATCGAGGCGTACTGCGCCTCGTAGGTATCGAGACTTTCCTTCAGGCTCTGCACGATTTTATTGTCAATGACATTCGGCAAAGCCTCGGCGTGACCTTGGTCGATCAGATTGATCTGGGTCTCGAGATTGAGATTTTTCAGATGGACCTGCTGGGTCTGCTCGCTGATCTTGTCGAGCCGTCCCAGCACAACATCCTGGCTCCCATCGAGCGAGATCAGCCCGGGAACGATACCCTTGTCGCGCCGGTAATTGTTCAATGCCAGTTCCGATTCTTCGATCTGCAGCTTGAGCTGAGCTAGCTTTTTCTGGAGAAACTGCGCGGCTTCCTCACTGGCCTGCCCGTTCAGTTCAACTCCCTGTCGGATGAATTCGCGCACGTGGGCGTTAGCGAGCCGCGCCGACAGCTTCGCGTCCGGCGAGGTAAATCCAACCGTCACCAGCTCTGTTCCATCGATCGGCACGATCTTGAGGTCGCCCATATAGCGGTTTATCAGCACCGGCGAAACCTGAACGGCCGCGGGATCGTCCGCGAATATGTCGTCCCCCGCTCGACTGGTTGCGTCCGGCTTGGCCGCAGCGCGCGTGCCGGAAAAAATCGGGCTTGCGGCGAGTCCCTCTGCCTGGATTACCCGTTCGGCCAGGCTGCGCGCCTGCAGCAGCGAATACTCAGTCTTGGCGTCAACATTCCACTGCGACGACGAAGGTCCCCCATCGGCACCCCCGGCAGAGTCGACGGAGGTATAGGCATACACCTGGGGAGTATCGCTCTTGATCAGAATCGTCGCCTTGGCCGTATAGAGCCGCGGCGCCAGAAGATCACGAACTCCGACCAGCACCACCAGCGCTATCGGAACCGCAACTACCGCCCACAGATGCTTCCTGAGGATGCGCCAGTACTGCCGCAAATCGATCTGATCGCCGTTGCCGTAGCCATTGGCGTGTACCGGATAGGCAGTGGTCTCCCTCACCCGGTCGGGCAGATCGTCGGAGCGCAGAATTACATATGGAAGCGGATCTTTCACGTCAGGAGCCTCTACTTACCCCCGGGACGATGTCCATTGCGAAATTCAAAGCGCCACCTGAATCGCCGCCCATTTCCGGCGAAGCTGTAGATCGGGTCGCCGCGCTGAACGGCGATTGCCCATGCTTGGATGAAGATCCTTATACCGGGCTTTATTTAGAAGCGCGAGCTCGATTGAGGCGCTCGTTCCGTTTTTGACTCGGAGAAGAGAAATCACAGGGCCGCCGTACAAATCAGCTCGAGCGTAGGAGGCTGGAGCGTAGGAGGTAAGACCGCCCGCTCATCCGATGCCCGAATCGCATACGTCGCCTGTCCAAAACCCATCCATGGAAGCCGGCAGCATGCCCTGCGCGGCTTCTCCAACGCACTGCCTAATCAATCTGTCAGTACTGGCGGTAGGGTTCGCTGCGCGTTATCGCGCGCAACTCCTCCCGGCCGCCAGCGTTCGTGTCACAACGATGCGCTCGACGGCGGAATGATCGGAGGACGTCCACTCGAGTTGTTGGAAAATCCGCCCGCTGCCCAATAACCGATTACTGAGGCGCCCGCCGCGACACCCACTCCAAGCACAACCACCGAGATAAATTCCGGCATCGATAGCCCGAACGGATCGCCCGCGATCTCTTGCTGACTACCGGGTGCTGCGAGAGCGACCGCATCGCCCGCATTCGAGACCTTCCAATTCATCGTCAACCCGTTGTTATCGAGGTAGGACACCGCACTGCCGCCCTTGAAACCTGTGCCCAACGGATTAAGCATGTAGTCGTAGGTGTTGGGTGAAAGACCGCTGATTTTGTACTGCCCCGCGGCGTCGGTCGTCGCCTGGCCGAAGGTTTTCCCCGTGGTGTCCTGTACGACGATATTTACCCCGCTTACAGGGTGCTGCTGCAAATCCAACACCGTACCCACCACGTCGGCGCAAAACGCCGAAGGCAGCGCCAGCAGCATCGCTATACCGATTCCGCATACAGAGCCGATCACTTTGTTCATCCAACCACTCCCTTTTGGCTTGGCGGCTCGCACCTCAAATTGCAACCGATTTGTCGGCGAGCCAATCGTTCACTAGCTTCGGACCATCTTCCGCAAAGGCACCCTACTCTCTACCAAATCAACCATTATTTTCAAGCAGTTCACTACCGCCTGCGTGTGGATAGCGGCCCTGCAGGCAACACCGGGTGAAACGCTCCGGTAATCCGCAGCATCGTTAGCGTTAGGAAGATCAGGCACTAGAAGGCTAGCCACCGAAATCATCTCTTACGCCACCGATCCTCGCCTTTACCATGCATCTGGCAACGCGTCCGCCACTCGATAGCGGCTCCTGCAAGTGCCAAAAGGGGAAACCGCGATCAAGCCAATGTGACTGGCAGTAGTTTTATTTAACCCACTAGCCGTGGCACTTTCTCGCACCAGTCACATGGGGTTTTCTACTCCGACGATTCTATAGGAGTCAAGCGAATGACCTATAGGGAAAACGAAGTTCAGGTTGCCCCCGTTCAATCAATGCCCTCATCGCGCCAGACTCATCCTAACTATTCCGGTCCTATCCATCATATAGCGATCAAATAGGTAGTGAGACGACCTCGCCGCATGAAGGCCGCAGTGATGTCAACGATGAAACCCTTCCCCGCAAATAGAGCGCAAAGATGTTTCACGTGAAACATTGCCGCCATAATTTTGCGGTGAAATCCTTCGCGAACGCTTCACTGCCGGCAAACATTCGGCTTGTCGCGTTAACGCCGGTCTGGTTGTGGATGAATGCAGCCGGCGACAGCCGGAGGTTTTGCAGCTAAAGCCACCAACTATCCAAGAGTCCTTAGTGTGGAATAAATCGCATAGGTGGAATAAATCACAGAGTGTGATCGACCTCACCCAATTTTCACCACTGCGCTGGGATGCTCCATCTGACCACCGCACCCTCCTGCCAATGCCTCGTCGAAATCCAGATCTCGGCACCGGAATTCAAGCTCTGTAAACAGCGGCCTGATGCAGCTCTCGGGACGTGTCATTGCTCTGACCGGCCGCGCACTCTGAACGTCACCTGATCGATGGCTCGGCCTGAGGCGTCGACCAGCGTCAGCCGGTGCATGCCCGGTAGCGGCTGCCAAAGGCACGGCGACGCGGCGGCGCAGCGCTCGCGCCCGTCGAGAATCCATCGCGCGCCGGCCGCGCCGCGGCCAGCCTCGAAACTCACGCGCTGCAGGCTGCTCGGAATATCCGGATCGATTGCGATAATCGAACCCTCGGCCGGCGACTCGATTTGCGATCTGTTTTCATCCAACTCGGCCAGACTGCGGGCGGGTTCGGTGCCCTGCACAAACCATTCACTGCGCGCGGCCTCTACTGACTTGGGAAACGACACCCGCCGGGCGATCACGCCGGCGGGCGCTTGCGGCGCGCCGCTGCCGTAGCGCTCGTGCAGGTAGTTCATCACGTCAAGCCATACCGGCGCCGCGCCTGTGATACCGGTGACGTCGTGCATCGGCGCGCCCGTCACGTTGCCAACCCACACGCCCACCGTAAAGCGATCCGTATAGCCCACGCACCAGTTGTCACGCATGTCCTTGCTCGTACCGGTCTTCACTGCGCTCCAGAAGCGCGTCGCGAGGCTGTTCTCGAGACCGAAGGTTTCGCTGCGGCTCGCCCGATCGGCGAGCACATCCGAGATGATGAACGCGGCCGCCGGCGAGTATATTCGCCGCGAGGCCACCGCTCCGGCGGAAGCGTCCACGATTCCGCGCAGGCCCTGCGTAGAGCTAGTCTCCGGTGCAAGCGAACGTGGCGTCCTGCCGCTGGCGTCTAGCGGATTCGAGATTCTAAGCGGCATCCATACTCCGCCGTTGGCCAACGCGTGGTACGCGCCGACCAGATCCCACAAGGTGACGTCAGCCGACCCGAGCGCGATCGCGGCGCCGTAAAAATCCCCCTCCTCTACCACGCTGCTGAGACCAAGCTCGCGCAGATGCGACGCAAAGGCTTCCACTCCAACCAGTTCCGCCGTCCGCACCGCCGGCACGTTGAGCGACGCGGCGAGCGCTGTGCGCATCGAGACCAGGCCGCGAAACTGACGATCATAATCGAGCGGACGATAGAGTCCGCGCTCCTCAGGCAATTCCAGCGGCGTGTCTTCGACCAGCGATGCGGCGGTCAGCAGATGGCGATCTATTGCGAGCGCGTAGAGCAACGGCTTGAGCGCCGAACCCGGCTGGCGCGAGGCGCGGACCCCGTCGACCCAGGCCGCGCCCGAGACTTCACCCGCGCCGCCCACGTAAGCCCACACTTCGCCGGTTGCATTCTCGACCACCAGCACGGCGCCATCATTGACGCCACGGTGACGCACTTCCACCACGTGCTGCTCGAGCGATTCGACGGCGATGCGCTGGGTCTGCAGGTCGAGCGTGGATCGCGCCGAGGCTTGCGATTGCGCGAGCATGCGCTCCGCCAGATGAGGTGCGAGATTCGCGCGCGCAAACTCGCTGGTGCGATCGACGAATGCGCTCGCGAGTGCCGCCTCGATTTCATCCTGCGAAGGCGCGTCGGACCCCATCGCAAGACTCAAAACTTGTGCGCGACGCGCCACCGCTTCGCGCCGCGCATTCGGGGCGCGCAGCAGCGCCGCCATCACCGCGGCCTCGCCGGCGGTCACGCCGTGCGGCGCTTTGGCGAACATAACGCGCGTCGCGGCAGAGACTCCTTCGAGCTCGCCGCGCCAGGTCACGAGGTTAAGATAAGTCTCGAAGATCTGGCGCTTCGACCATCGCCGCTCGAGCGCGAGCGCCGCGCGAATCTGCCCGATTTTCTGTGCGAACGATCGCCGGCGACCGCCGTGTCCGAGCGAAGGATAAAGCATCGCGGCTACCTGCATCGTGAGCGTGCTGGTGCCGCGCGGATGACCGCCGGCGGTACGGCGCAGGATTGCTCCAGCGATCGCCCACACATCGACCCCATGATGTTGATAGAAGCGGCGATCTTCGGCAGCTATCACCGCACGTTCAAGCGCCGGTGAGACTTCATCGAGCGGCGTCCAGGCGAGGCGGCGTCCGTGAGAGTCGATGCGCCGTTCGTACAGTGGATCGCCGCGGCGATCCAGCAATTGCGCATCGGACGGCCGCCATTGCTCCTTCACTTGATCGAACGAAGGTGGCGCTGGCGGCGCGCTAATAAGCCACGCGACTAACAGGGTTAGTACGACGGCGGCTACCACCGCGACTTTGGCGAAACGTCGCATCTAGTGACCTGCAGCAGGCGAATCGGAATTGACCTGCTTTACAGAATACTTCCGGCCATATGGGGTTGTGTGCATGACCCGAACAATTTCACAGTTACCAGCCACTAAGGCGTCACCGTGAAGGGCGGGTTGGGCAACTCGCCCAGCATATCGGGCTCATAGAGCGCCTCGACATGCGTGGGCGGGAGCTGGAACGTGCCGGTTTGATTGAGCCGGATAGTGTACTCGATCTCGAACGGACCCTTCGGGACGTAGTCGTAATAAGCGCGAAAGCCGCTGAACGCGCGCTCGGTGTAAGCGGGCCACACCTCGCTCCGATTGTTCGCGTTCTCGCCGGCAGTCGCGATTTGAGATTCATGAGCGAGACCGATTCCAAGATGCGACGCCCCGGCGGGAATTGGATCGTCAACGACCACCCAGGTCATATCGGTCTGCGCGTCGATCTTGAGATGTACGCGCACGAGGTCGCCCTGCTTCCATCCGCCCTGATGGTTCGCGTCAACCGGGGTAAGGGTTTTTTCAATTGTGTAGCCGCTGGAAAACGGCGCCTTCAGCGGAATCGCCGCGCTGGTCCGAAGCTCCGCCCACGGGCTTCCTGAGCCGGCGTGCGAGATATCGAGATTGGTCGGCGCCGCAGGCCACGCGAAATCGAACGACCGTCCCGCGGGATCGCGCGCCCAATCAAGTTTGTCGGCGGTCGCGCCGAGCGTCGCGGTAGTCACGCCCGCCACCGGCGCCGATTCGAATGCGGCAGCGAATTTCTCAATCGCGAGAGTGCCCCACGCATTGGTGACCGTGCCCGGCCATGCTCCGCGCCGCTGCATCGCCAGCGCGCCTTGCATGATTTTCGGTACGGCATCATGCCACGCATTCGCGTCGAGCAATGCCAGCGCGAGTCGCACCATATTGTCCGCGGGTGAGATCATCAGCCACCACAGGTTGTTGCGTGGGTCGCTCGCCAGATGGATCGCGGTGCCCTGGACATTGAGCCGCGCTTGTATGATGCGTTGGGCCTCATCGAGGCGATCGGCGCGTTGCGGCAGCGTGGGCGTGCGCTCGAGCGTGCTCATCCAATCGATGACGGCGGAGTCGGGCCAGAGATTCGGCTCGATGCGGATGCTGGTGAGCATCGCCGGCTCGAGTTTGCCATAGCGGGAGAGCGCCTCGATGGCTGCGAGCTTGCGCAGTGGCAAATCGACGACGGCAAACGGCTCGTCCCGTATGAGCTTGCCGCCAATGAAGTTCGTCAGTGCGGACTGCATCGAGGACTGTGCGTCAGAGGGAAGCGTGAGACCTGCTTCGTTGGCGATCGCTAGTACATACGAAGTCAGCACGTCACTGCCGTCGTGCATCGAGGGAAAGTATTTCAGCAGCCCGTCTGGATCGGTATAAGACGGCAAGTCGGCGACGACACCCTTCCACAACTCCGGGTCCTTAAGCGCAACCGCGCGCGAAACGCGCTGCTCCATACATACATAAGGATAAGCACGCATCCAGGCTTCGATTCCGCCCAGCCCCGCAGTGAGCGATGGACTGAGCCGCACGGCGATGCCGCCTTGACCCGCGAGGGCATCGGAGGGGATGGCGACCGGCTGAGAAACCGGCTGGTCGAGTTGCACCAGCGTCGCTTCCCAGGTACGAACCGGAACGGCCGGAATGATTTGCTGAGAGATCGCGAGATGGTCAGATGCTCCGCGCGGGACGACCGCATCGACGTGATACTTGAGCGCAGACGCGTTGTCAGGCACCGCGATGTTCCAGCTAAAAGTTTTACCGTCGCCGGGGCCGAGGCTGATCTTCTGAGGCGGCGGCTGTGTCATGAGACCGTCAACAACGCCAGTTACGTTCGCCGCGAACGCGTGGTCTGACGCATTGCGGATAGTGAATTCAGCGGCGAAGGAATCGCCAGTGCGCGCAATCGGAGAGACGCCGGAGAAGAGTTGCAAATCCTGGGTCGAACGGATGGTGGCCGCGCCGGTGCCGAACTCACCGGTGCCAGCGGCGGCGATGGCAACGATTCTGAAGCTGGTGAGCGAGTCGTTCAGAGGCACCTCAACTTCGGCGTCGCCATTGGAATCGAGCGGTACGGTCGCCTTCCACAACAGGAGAGTATCGAACAGCTCGCGCGTGACGCGCTTGCCGCCGCCACCGCCGGGCGGAATCGCCTTGAGCCCGTAATGCCGCCGGCCGACGACCTGCATCTCGGCAGTGGAAGTTTCGACCTGATACGGCCGCTGATCCATCATTGCTTCCAGCAGCTTCCAGCTATCGTTGCGTTTCAGCTCGAGTAGACCTTCATCGACCGCCGCGACTGCAACGCTGCTACCCGGCGGTGGCGCTGACCCATCGGGGGCACGCGCGGAGATTTTCACATGTGCTATTTCGCGGACGTGATAGACCGTGCTCGACGGCGTCACAGTGACTTTGAGCCGATGATTACTCCATCCCACGCGGATCGCCGCAATGCCGAGTTTGAAGGATGGCTTGCCCAAATCGACCATCGCCGTCGGCTGAATGCCGGCAACCCTGCCGCGCACCGCGAGCACGGAAACGAATACGTTGGGAGCATAGTCGCGCACTGGCAGCATGACGACGGGATTCAGACCGGTCAGATGAACCACGCTCGCTGCGAGAATGCCCTCGCGCTCGACGGTGACGAGCGCGGTCGCCGCGCTGAACGGCATCCGCACCTGGAAGCGAGCGGTCGTGCCGGGCTGATATTCCGGCTGCTCCGCGATGACGTCCATGCGATCCTCGTCTTGCCCCGGAAACCACATCCGCGTGTCGCCGCGGACATATACGGAGGTGTTAGCGACACTGGTGTTGCCGGAATTGTCAGTGACGGAAATCTGGACAATGGCCTCGCCGGAGAATCCCGGCTTTCCATCGCAGAAGAACAGCCCGCGATCGTCGGTGGTGCCGCTGCATAGCGGGCCGACGCGTTTGACCTCTTCGGTATTCTCGTAAGCGTAGAAGCCTCCGATGAGCCGTTTGCGATAGGTGTAGTACTTGCGGCTGAGCGTGATCGCCCGCACCGGAACGTGAGCCGCAGGTTTGCCGTTATCATCGGCGACAGCAATTTGTGCGTGAATAACGCCCGGCGCCGACGTCCAATCTTCGATGCGAATCCCCGGCAGCAAGCGGGCCGGCCAAATCGTAACGGTATTGGAGACGGTCTGGGTTTCACCGTTGGGATCGCGGAATTCGATTTCGGCGCGCACGTCCTGCGGAACCTCGGAGCGTGCGATATCGGTGATCGCGGTACGCGCCCCGCCAGCATCGTCAAGCGTGAGATCCGCGCGCTGATGCACGCCCGGATTCTCTTCAGATGGGTTGTCGCCGCCCTCGGTGTATTCCGAATTGTGGACGCCTTCCTTCACCGCGCCGTTGGCGAAGGCGAAACCGTCGAAGTCGGGGAAGCTCGGGAATACGGTGTTGCTGATTTGGCTTTGCAGCACGATTGGCAGTCCCTTGGCTGCACCCCCGGAGAGATAGTCGGCGCTGATATCGAGCGGAATCTGGGTCACGCCGACCTGCGGCTCCGCAGGTACTTTGATCGCCGCCTTCATCAGCGGGATGCGGAACTCCTCGACCTCGAAGGTGCCCGCTTGAACCTCGCTGCTGGAGGAGGAGTCAGTATCGCCGCCGGGCGACGGTGACGGACTTGCGGCTTTATTCCGGGTCAGCACGACCTGGTACTGGCCGAGCTTGGCATCCTTCGGGATATTCCAATCGGTCACGGCGGTGCCGTCGGAATTCCATGTAAGCGGGAAATCGTAGTGCTGGTCAGTGTCGGCGAAACGAATCGATACCGTGTCAGCGACTTTCCCGGTGGGCAACAAGCCAAAGCCGCCGAGCGTCTCGGTCCTGACGAAATGCTTCATGTGAACGGTCTCGCCCGCGCGCAGCAGCGTACGATCGAAAACCGTGTGGGCAAGATACGCGGACGACGAATAGTCAGTCGGCAAATTGAATCGCCATGATTCGATGCCGTTCTTCCAGCTTGAATGAACGAAGCTGAAGTCGTCGCCGCACTGTGCAATGACGAGCACACCGCTCGAGAGATCGCGCAACGCCGAGACCTGGTCGGAACTGTAGTCGTGCTCGACGTCGCCAACGTTATCATCGCATCGTGGGGGACTATCGAGCGCATCCAGATGAGGCGCCAGCGCGATCCCACGGCGATCGGTGCGCCCGCTCCAAATTTGATTGCCGTGGCAATCGGCGATCGTAACGTCTGCGCCGCCGACCGGACGCGCGCTTTCCAACTCCGTCACCCATACCAGCGAATTGGCTTTGCCCTGCTTGAAATGGACCGCGAGGTTCGTCACCAGCGCCGCGGTCGGAACGTACATCGGCTTCGGGAGGCCGAGCAGAACCGCACCCAGGCGCTTGCTCTTGAGCTCGGCGATATAGAGCCCGGGGCGTCTCAACGGAATCGCCATCACCTCGAAGGCATCGGGACCGTTGGGCTTCGGCAGCTCGAACGAATGCTCACCGCTGGCCGCAGCGCCGGCAAAGACCGATTCCGCGCGTTTGGCGACGGCGACCCGCGTGAGCCAATCGAGGATCGACTTCGGGTCGGGTGCCGGCACACGCCAGAGCGAGGCGTAAATTCGCGTAACCAATCCTTTGAGGCTGCCCGCGTCCGCCGCGGTCTTTCCGAGCTTGAGTTCGGCGCCATGAATCTGTGCTTCGAGGTTTCGCACCGTGATCGGCAACATCGGATCGGATGACTCGACAATTCCAAAGCGCGCAGAAAATTTGGCGAGGGGTGGAAACTTGCCGGTCGTCACCTGGTAGGGGAAACTCGCAGCGTTGACCAGCGGGCGTCCGGTCTCATCGGTAAAGTTTGGCGGCAGATCAATTTTGTAGATTGCCGATTCGGCAAATGGTGCGGGGAAATTGAGATCCTTAACCTCGCCGCCGGTATCCTCGATTTTCGGCACGATGCGCGTACCATCGGGCGCGATCAATGCGATTTGGCGCGCCAGATCGCCGGCTATTTCCGACGTGAGATGGAGCTGGATCGGAGTCAAGGGGATACATCCCGCCTTGGGATTTTCGCGCTCGCATCTGACCTTGGCTTCGAAAGCCTTGCGCACCTTGAAGTTGATCTCCTGGTCCGCGGCCGTCGCCACACCGCTCTGCGATAGAATGCCCTTGCCCCAGGTAAGCGTGACGGCGGCACCATCGGGAAAGTTCTGCCGGGCTTGCAGAATAACGAATGGACGCTTGCCGATTGCGCGCCCGAATCGCTTCGCAAGCATGTCCCGATCGGCGCCCTGCATGATCGTAACGCCTACGGTCTCGGCGACACCTGCGATGCTGAAGCTGGTGTGATCGGGAATCGAGGCCAGGCCGGGCTCGGTATCGAGAATCAATACGAATGCTTGTTGCTCATCGATGTGATCGCTATCCGACCAGGGCCGTGATTCGAGGATCGAAGGTCCACCGGTATCGAACCGGAACGGCGGGGCTCCCGCGACTTTCTGGCCCGACAGCGTCGTGAGCCCTTTACGGAGCGTGAAGGTGCATCGCATTCCGGCCGGCAAATCGCTCGCGAAATCATAAGACCAGTTGAAGCTATCGATCCATCGTGCGGAGCCTTTGGGTGCGCAGTCGATGTCAAATGGCGTGACCGTCGCGCGCGGATCGCCCAGTGGAACCATCGGCTGCGAGAAGCGCACGGTTACCTGGCGAATTTGCTTGACGGTGCCGCGCGGAGAGAACTTCGTGACCATCGGCGCGGTCGCTGCGAAGGCTGGCGCGTGCACGATCACCACGACTATCAACGCAATTGAGATCGTCCGTTGGAAACGCTTCGCGAGGGCATACAGACGGCCGAGCGTATACCAAGTCGATGTTATGAAACGGTGTAGTTCGAGAACGCCGGGCAGTTGGCTCATGCTTCTTCCCCGCAAGGACAATCAGGTTCTGATGCCTGCTTGGTACTTTCGTGTCCAGGACTTCGCCACTGAGCGAGACAGGCGATCTCCGTGAGCTGTCAATGTACGTTTTGGTATCGCTACTACACAACATTGCGCCACGTCGTGAGCGCTCCGGATAAATAGGCAATAGCCACGCGGTTCCCATCGCAGACGCGCCTTGCTATGGAAGGGCAAGAGCGCGCGGGCGAAAAAGAATTCCTTGCCGCGCTCAAAATGACGTTACGGCTTGAGGTGCGCGAAATATGGATCGGCTCAAAAACAAGGTGGCATTGATTTCTGGAGGCGCTCGCGGACAGGGTGCGGCTGAAGGGCGGCTGTTCGTCAACGAGGGCGCTAAAGTCGTGATCGGCGACGTCCGCGACGATTTATGCAAGGCAACCGCCGACGAAATCAATAAAGGCGCGGGCGGCAATGCGGCGAGCGCAGTCCATCTCGACGTCACCCGCGCAGCGGACTGGCGTACTGCGGTCGACGCTTGCATGCGATTGTTTGGCGGGCTCGACGTCCTGGTCAACAACGCCGGCATCTTCAATATGTCGGGCCTTGAAGATACCAGCGAGGAGCTGTGGGATTCGATCGTTAATATCAATCAGAAAGGCGTGTGGCTTGGGATGAAGGAGGCGGTTGCGGCGATGCGCAAACGCGGCGGCGGCTCGATTATCAATATCTCGTCGGTGGCAGGGCTGACCGGATCAACCGGATCGACTGCCTATCATGGCACTAAGGGTGCCGTGCGGCTGCTAACAAAGGCGGCGGCAGTTCAATACGGGCCGGAAAAGATCCGCGTCAATTCAGTCCATCCCGGGATAATCAACACCCAGATGATCGATATCATACCGGCAGCGATGCGCTCAGGACTGAGCACGATCGTACCGTTGCGGCGTGAGGGGACGGCCGACGATGTCGCCAGGATGGTGCTGTTTTTGGCGAGTGACGATTCTTCCTACTGCACCGGCGCCGAGTTCGTAGTCGATGGCGGACTAACCGCGATGTGAGGTGTCGTCTCAGGCGCAGGGGTAAGCTAGTGGCGTGTAACGAACTGCTAGTCAAATCAAAGCATCTATTTAAGTAGCTACTACGTCTCGCGCCGATTGTCAGGATTATCTCCCGTTCGGAGCAGTCCAAACTGCGCTAGGAAGTAAGAATTGTCCCAGATCGGCGATGGAGAAATGGCTAACGCAGGAGGAAGGAGGAAGCGATTCGCATAAACTCGGCCGGTTTCTCGAGATGCGGGAAATGGCCGCAGCGATCGATTATTTCCAGCCGCGCGCCAGGAATAGCGCGACGGTATAGTTCGCCGGCTTCGACCGGCACAACACGGTCCTCGCGACCCCACACCAGCAGAGTTGGTAGCTCCCGCAGACGTGCGAGCAGTTGCGGAAGAGCAGGGTCGTGCATATAGGGCTTCCAGCAATAGCGCGTGGTGGCTTCGCGATTGATGACGTGAGCCTCGCGCTCCTCCGGAGTCGGCTTACTGCCGAACAATAACTCGTAGTTAGCGACCTGCTTCAGGTCGAAAAAGGACATTCGGCGGGTTGCCTCGCCGCCATGCAGAAAGATATCGGTAATCTCGCCTTCGCGCGGACGGACGCCAGCCGCGTCAACCAGCAACAATCGTTCGGCCAACTGAGGCGACATCACAGCCATTTCGGCTGCGAGCCATCCGCCGATGAAATGTCCGGCGAGAGTGGTGCGGATAATCCCCAGTTCCTGCAGAATCCAAAGATAGAAACGCGAGAGGTCGAGGAACGATTCGAGCCACGGCGGCCTATCGGAGCCGTCGAATCCCGGATGGGTCGGGACGTAAACGGTAAAGTTGCGTGCGAGTTCGTCGTGCAGCGGGAGCCAACCCAAGTTACCTTCGCTGCCGTGCAACCACACCAGAGGCGCGCCCTTGCCACCCATGAAATATTGAATGCGCGCGCCGCCGACGGTTACAGATTTCGACTCGAATGTACTGGCGGTCATCTATAGTCCTCCGATCCAAGCTGCAAGCTGGCTAGTCAGTTGAGACTCATTGCGCGCTTTTGACTATGGCGTCTGCTCGAACGGACCAGGCAATCCTAGCTCTTTACCCATTTCGTGGAGGGCTGGAAGTACCTCTTCCTTCATGAGCTGAAGGCATCTCATGGTATCCTTGTGACCGATCGTGCCATCGTTGGTCCACATGCCGAGAATTCCGGGACGCAGAATCTCCAGCCCTTCGCGAATTTTCCTGATGACGGTCTTCGGACTACCTACTACGACCCGGTTGCTGCCCACCACAGCGTCCCATCCGGCGGAATCCACACCGCCATAGAGCGCGTCGGGCTTCAGCGCGTGCTTATACTGTTCGAGGATGCGCTTGGAACCTTCGCGCGAGTTGTAGCCGGCGGGCGCCATGAAATCACCCGGCATCGGAACACGCCCGATACCGGCATTGCCAATCAGAAATCCTTTGCCGACTTCGGAAGCCTTCTCGTCCGTATCCTGAACATGTATGCGCCACAGGTAGCCGAAGTTTTGCGGTCCAGCTTCGTAGCCGGTCTCGGCCGCGGCTTTGCCGTACAACTCGGTCATCTGCACCGTAACCTGCGGGTCGGTTTCAAGGTAGATATACGGATAGTGATGGCGCGCCGACCATTCGAGCGTCTCGGGACTGCCAATGCCCGGGATCCATATCGGCGGATGAGGCTTTTGCAGCGGCCGTTCGAACGGGTTCACAACTCGAAAATGATAATGCTTGCCCTCCCACCGGAACGGGCCGGGCGTCGTCCAGGTCTTGATTATAAGGTCATGCGCCTCTTCGAAGCGCTCCCGATTGTGGACCGGATTAGTGTTGGTCGCCCAGCTCTCGATACCGGTGCCGCGCACGAAGCCCGAGACCAACCGCCCGCGCGAAATCATGTCGATCTCGGCCAATTCCTCGGCTAAGCGCAACGGATTGTCAAAGATGGGCAGCGGATTTCCCAATAGAACGATCTTGGCCTTCTTCGTGATTCGCGCCAGGATGGCAGCCTCGAGGTTCATCGCGGCGCCCATACAAGTCGGCGTATTGTGGTGCTCGTTGAGCATCAAGCCGTCGAAGCCCGCTTCCTCGGCCAATTCGTATTCGTCTAGATACTCATTATAAAGGTCGGCGCCCAACTCCGGATTGAAGTGACTATTTGAAAACGTGAGCCGGACCGAACTACGAAAGCTGCCGCGCACGTCTGCTTCGGTATACGCGACGTACGGACGCTCGGTGAATCGCATTATGAACATGGCAGTACCCTTCCCTTCTCCGCATCTACTATCACATCTAGCGCGATTCTGAATATCCGTATGCGTCAGGTGCCGCGCCTACGCTGCGAAGATGCGGCCCTCATGTCTCGCGAAGCTCCAGCGATTTTCAATGTCTGCTCGCGCTCCATGCGGTCGAAATTGCTAGTTACGCTCGACTCACCGACCGACCGTCATGGGTTGTGAATCATCCTTTAAATTCGTTCATCACCTTCGTACCGAAAAGTTCGAGTTGTCGCTTGACTTCATCGAGAGGCAGATAGCCCTGGTCGCAGACCCACAGGAAGTATTCCGGATGAAGCTGCTGCTGCACTTCGGCCATTCGGCGCCGAATGTCGTCTACGGTGCCGACGAATGCCATGCCGGCATCAATAAGCGGTTCGATGTTCTCCGGAATCTGCGGATAGAACTTCGAATGAAAATTGCGAAAGAGAAAGATCGAGCCGTTGCGCGCGCTCTCCATCGCTTCCTGATAGCTACGGCCGAGGTACAGCAGGCGGCACAAACCGATGCTTTGGCCCAATTCGAGCGAGCGGCCAGCCTTAGCCGCTTCGTCGGTATAGAACTGCGCGCCTTTGATTGCCATGTCCGGAAAGGAGAGAAAGATCATCGGGATGACCCCTTCGCGCGCGGCCCAGCGAATAGTCTCTTCGGTCATAGTGAGTGCCTGGAAGACCAGCGGATGCGGCTTTTGGTAAGGCTTAGGAACCGGCGAGATTCGGCGCAACCAACCGTTGTCGCCCAGTTCGCCCGGCGCTCCATAGCGCGCGGTAGCCGCGTGCGGCCGCCACTCAATGCCCTCAGCTGGATTGGGCACCCGATAGTATTTGCCGTTGAAAGAAAACGGCTCGTCCGCCCACGCCAGCTTGACGACTTCAAAGAGTTCCTCGAAGACCTCGCGGTTATGCCGTTCGGCCTCCGGCCCGAGCACTCCCGGGCGTGTTTCATATTTCTGTCCCAACACATTGACCCATCGAGGGAAGACCCCGCGCGCGAGCCCGACGATCACGCGACCCTGACTCATCTGGTCGGCCCAAGCGACATCCTCTGCCAGGCGAATTGGGTCCCAAGTCGGAAGGACAAAACCCAGCGGACCAATCTTGATGCGCTTGGTCTTCGAGAGAAGATTAATAAGATGCGGTGTCGGCGTAGCCCCCGCTTCCATTCCTTCGGTATAAAAGTGGTGCTCGGAGAAGGTTACGATTTCGAAGCCCAGTTCCTCGGCCATCTGCGTGAGCTCGACCATCTCTTGCAGCATCTGCTGGATCTTTTCCGTGCGATGAGCGATGGGACGCAAGCGTTCCCGCTCCTCGGGCGACGCCGGCACTACCGGATTAAGGTGGAGCATGAATTTCATTGAAGGTCTCCTTTATGGAAGGGACGATCGGCGCACGCCGGGGCTTATAGAGAGGCAAGAAGCTACGGAGGCCTTCCTGCCTCTCCAGATCAAACCGCCGAATGCTTGTAGGTCAAAGAATGAGTGCTAGTACAATTCCTTGACTATGACTATCGACTACGCTTCGAAGCGGTGTTTCCACTTAGTACCAAAGCAACCTTGGTCCCGTCTGGACTGCCCATTCCAGTGCAGGCGTCCCATCCAGACGCCGCGGCGAAGTCGCCGTTGTTACCCTGAGTGATATCGTGGAAGGCGGTTCCATTTTGGTAGAGCGTCGGATTGACGTAACCGACCGGCTTGCCGTTCGACGAGTTGATTCGCGCGATCAGACCGGCCCACAGCGGCGCCACTGCGCTAGTTCCGCCGATCACCGTATCGCCGCCGTCGACCCTGACGTCATAGCCAGTATTCTCGTCGGCGTCGCCCGCCACATCTGGTACGCCCCGATGAGTTAGAGGTCTAGTTCCGCCCGCGGTCAAGGTGGCGCTGAGTCTTTCCTGGTAGGACGGCACCGGAAAGTAAGTGCTAATACCACCGCCGGTCGCTCCACCCTGAGCGCCATCATTCCACACCGTCTCAGTCGTGATCGAATTAGCTGACGCCTGAACGCTAGTGCCGCCACAGGCCAGCGCATGCGGACTGGACGCCGGGAAGTCAACATTATCCGATCCGCCCGTAACGCCGTCACTCGAACCACCATCGCCTGCGGCAACGCATACCGTGATACCCATAGTAGCCGCGTCCTGAAACGCCTCGTCGAAGGCGGTCAACGACTGTTGCGTCCAGGACGATTCGGGACCACCCCAGCTAATTGAGATCACCGACGGCTTATTGGTTGTGTCATGAATCGCGGTAGTAATTGCGTCGAGAAATCCCTGGTCGGTATTAGGCGTGAAATACACTGCAATAAGTGCAGCGGGTGCAATCGCGCCTGCAACTTCGATATCCAGCATAACCTCACCGTCAGGCCCGTTCGCATCGCCAGTCGGATGGTTTTTCCCATGGTCAACCGATACGGTTAAGACTGTCGGGAGTGGAACGCCAAGCTGCGAAAAATACGTCTTCAGGTCGGTCGGCCGATACCCTCCTCCGAGTTCGATAATACCGATGCATTCGCCTTTCCCCGTGCCGGCAGGGTAGTCATAAAGCGATGCCATCTGGACCGGCGTGAAGGAATTTGAGGTTGCACGCCAATGAACGTTACCTTGCAGCCGGCTCCGGAAATGAGGTGTCGATTGTTGGCGATCATCGAGTCCGAAAACGCCTTCGACTTTGCCGTGCAATTCGTCGGGCAGCTTAACCGCGCCGGTACGTCCGCGATAGGAGCCACTCTCATGTTCGAATCGTTCAAGATCAACTCCGAAGGCGTGATTGAACTGGGCCACGGTGCCGGCGAGAACTACAGTCCGCCGTGCGGGGCTCTCCTGCACTACGGTAAGGCCGTGCGAACTGGCAAATTTTTTCACGGCCTCGATGTCACTCGGGTCGGCTCCGAATTGCTGCGCGAAATCCTCGCGCTTCATGGGCTCGTGCGGGCCGCTGGCGTGGTGAATCGCCTTGACTCGATCACGTAAGGCATCGGCTGCCCGGTGCCGCAGTAGGACGCTTACTTCGAGTCGCTCGTTCGGGTCAGCTTTGCCCAGCGACTTTGCACCTTTGAGCGATTGACGCTCGCTACCTTTCAAGACATGCGTTGCCATCGCGATACCCTCCTTTTGATTCTGGGAAATGCTACCTCTCGCTGGACACCACGAGCAACAACAGTGCCATTTGCAAGGATAGGAATTTTCGCAGGAAAGCGAATGCGCGCTGCTAAGTCTGATTACTCATTACTCACCGCCAAGTTTGATTGGCGATCATTGCCAGGAATGAAGATCGGTCCACCAATTATACTGGAATGAGAATCGTCCGTTGCGGTGGCATCACCATACGTTTGGAATCACGGCGTCGGTCTCCCGCAGGTAGCCGGCGTACTCATCGCCGTAATTCGCGAGCATTTCCGCTTCTTCCTCCTGAATCCGCCGGCGCAGGATAACGACGCCCACCACGATCATCGCTATCAGCGTGAGCGGCGCGCCGTATTCGAACGGCCAGGCAAACAGAACCAGGAATTCACCTGCATAAATCGGGTGGCGGATGAAATGGTAAAGCCCGTTGCGGACGATTGGTCGTGCCGCGCCGCCGACACCGGAACCAGCCCCGGCCGAGAAAAAGCCCAATTGAATGCGCGCGCCGAGGGCAAGCCACAGTCCAATCAGTTCGATCAGTATGCCCAGGCCCGCCAGCCAGTGGGGCGCATCGGCGGCGTGATATGATCGCTCGAACGGCGCCGCGGCGAACAGCGCGAGCACCGGCAATTCGCCCATGATCCGGCGGGCGAAGTGGGCGGTATCGATCCCGAGCATCGATTCCTCGCGCACCAGCAAATCGGCGATACGGAACGCCGCATATGCGATCAGGTAAGCGTAAACATATGGATGAAGGCTCAGGTAGTTGCTGATGCCGAGACCGATCGCAACCGCGCCAATGACGGCCGAAAGAAAAACGACGGTCTCCGCAATGCGCATCGAAAGAGCGCGCGGCGCGAGCGTCGCATGAGGCGATGCGGTGCCGCGATCGGTTATCGCGGCGGCGTCGGCGGCGGCACGCAGATTACCGGTCTCCCCCTTCAACGAACCGGTAGATCGGCGTGGCGCAGCGGCGGAAGATGCTGCGGCTTCTTCATTGGACATACAAAAACTCTCCAGGATTCAATGCGCTCAATCTTCGAGCGCCTCGCGCGCTTCGAGCCAACGCTCCGCGTCGAGCGCCGCCATGCATCCGGTGCCCGCCGCGGTTACTGCCTGCCGATAGACGCGGTCCGCGACATCGCCGGCAGCAAACACGCCCTCGACGTTGGTATAGGTCGATCCGGGACTCACCTGCAGATAGCCGAGTTCATCCATGTCGAGTTGTCCATCGAAAATCGCCGTATTGGGCTGATGGCCGATCGCCATAAAGACTGCGTCGGTGGGAAAGTCGATGAGGTCGCCGCTGACCAGATTCTTCAAACGCACGCTGCTGACGCCACTGGCGGGCTCGCCGAAAATCTCGTCAATGGCGGAATCCCAAATGAACCCGATCTTCGGATTCTTCCGCGCGCGCTCTTGCATGATCTTCGAGGCGCGCAACGCGTCGCGCCGATGCACGACTGTCACCTTGCTGCAGAACCGTGTCAGGAAGTTAGCCTCTTCCATCGCGGTGTCGCCACCGCCGACGACCACGGCCTCTTTGTTCTTAAAAAAAGCGCCGTCGCAGGTCGCGCACGCGCTCACGCCGTAGCCCATCAGGCGCTTTTCCGACTCGATTCCGAGCAGCTTGGCCGACGCGCCGGTTGCGATGATCAGCGCCTCGGCCATGATCATGGTGCCATCGACGGCGATCTCGAAGGGGTACTTGCGGAGATCGACTGCGGTTACGACGCCGGTCAGAAAGCGCGTGCCGAAACGCTCTGCCTGGCGCCGGAAAACATCCATCATTTCGGGTCCCTGGATGCCGTGCTCGAAGCCGGGATAATTCTCGACCTCGGTCGTGATCGTGAGCTGGCCACCGGGCTCGGCACCTTCAATTAGCAGCGGCGCAAGGTTGGCGCGTGCCGAGTAGAGTGCGGCGGTGAGGCCGGCGGGGCCCGACCCGAGAATCACGAGACGGTTGACGAGATTGTTCGATTCGTCTGACATGTGGCCTTTCGCGCGAGTTTCAATTTGATCGCGAGGTGTTCGCGATCACTTTATTTTACACTGCGCGCGCGTCAACATAAGCTCTATTCCACTACCCCAGCCATCGGATAATGACCGTTAAAAGACATGTTTCCAAGGCAGCGCCCGGCGGCGCGCAACTAACTCATCTGGATTCCAACGGACGCGTGCGTATGGTTGACGTCGGCGAAAAGCCGATCACCCGGCGCGAGGCGATCGCGCGCGGCGCCGTGCACATGGCCGCGGCGACGCTCGACGCGATTGTGGGCGGCACCCTCAAGAAAGGCGAAGCGTTGGCAACTGCGCGCCTCGCGGGGATCATGGCGGCCAAGCGCACTCACGAGCTGATACCGCTATGCCATCAGATACCGCTCGAGGTGGTCGAAGTCGATTTCCAGCCCGACCCCGCGAACTCCGCTCTGCTGATCCAGTCGCGCGCCGTCACCAACAGTCGCACCGGGGTCGAGATGGAGGCGCTGGTCGCAGCGAGCGCGGCGGCGCTGACGATTTACGACATGGCTAAGGCGATCGACCGCGCGATGACGATCGACGCTATCCGGCTGGTGCGCAAGAGTGGCGGGCGCAGCGGCGATTTCATCCGTGATGGTGAACCCGAATGGCGGTAACGCCGAGCGCCGCATCGCACGTGATCGCGGGAACTACCGCGCTCGCTATCGCCGGCCGCCTATTCCTGAAGGCGGGACGCGACGGTCCCGTGCGCGGGGGTAATCCGTGGATCTTCTCGCAGGCAATCGCGCGGGTCGAACCGGCTACTCTGCGAGCCGGCGACTGGGTTGAGGTATGCGACGCCGGCGGCGCTACGGTCGGCCTTGGCTATCACAATCCCACCACGACAATCGCGGTGCGGATGCTCTCCTTCGACTCCGCCGACACCGCACTCAGGCCCGGCGACCTCATTCGCCATCGCCTCCGCCGCGCACTCGCTCTGCGCCAGCACATACTCGGCAGCAGCACCGATTGCTATCGGCTCATCAACGGTGACGGCGACGGCCTCTCGGGAGTCGTCGTCGATCGTTATGGCGGTGTGCTGGTGGTACAATTGTTGACCGCGGGCGCCGATCGCATGCGCGCTGAAATCGTCGCCGCGCTGCGCGAGATCGTCGCGCCCCAATCGATAATCGAACGCAGCCACGGCGCCGTGCGCAAACAGGAGGGACTCGCGGATCATGCCGAGGTGCTCGCCGGCGCGCCTCCCGCCGAAACCGTCGCTATCGAGCACGGCATCCGCTTCGCGATTGATTTCGATCACGGCCAAAAGACCGGCGCCTTCCTCGATCAGCGCGATAATCGCCTGATCGTGCGCGAGCTTGCCCGCGGCGCCCGCATGCTCGACGCTTACTGTTACGCGGGCGGCTTCACGCTCGCAGCGCTGGCGGGCGGTGCGCGTGCGGCTATCGCCGTCGATTCCTCCGATCGCGCGCTCGCAATGGCTCAGCGAAACCTCGAACTCAACGGCTATCGCCGGGACCGCCTTGAGTTCGACCGCGTTGACCTCGTCCGCGGCGATGTCCTCCGCTATCTCGCCGATCTCGCCGCGCCCGATCGCTTCGACCTGATCGTGCTCGATCCGCCGCCGCTCGCGCGCAGTCTCAAGGACGCCGCACACGCCGCCCGTCTCTATACCGATCTCAACGCGTTCGCGATGCGCGCGCTGGCGCCGGGCGGTTACCTGATGACCTTCAGTTGTTCGATCCATTTCCGCGGCGAGGATTTCGTGCGCGCCGTGCGTATCGCGCAGACCAAATCCGGGCGCAAGCTCCAGATGCTGGCGCGTCTCGGCCCCGGCCTCGATCATCCGGTTTTGCTGGGCCACGCCGAAGGTGAATATCTGACCGGCTTGCTCCTCGCCGATCTCGCCTGACATCGCTGCAGCGGCTAGCGCCTCTTGCACTTGAGCGGCTAGCGCCTCTTGCCGTACTGCGGCGCGTGCGCGACGATTCATCAGCCGCGTGCACGCATGGAGCAGCGCCAATGAAAGTCGAAGGTCTCGATCATTTCGGCATCGAGGTTGCCAATCTCGCACACGCCGAGCGCTTCTATTCCGAGGTGCTCGGCCTCGCGGTGGTCGCGCATCTGGGCGATCAGACGCTGCTCAAATGCGGCCAGCAGAATCTCGCGCTCTTCCAGGTCGCACGCGAACCGCTGAGTCCGAGCGAGCGCCGCGATCGCATCAAGCATCCGCTGGGCCGCGGCCATCACGCTTTCCGCGTCAGCGGTCCGGATTTCGCTGCGGCCCGCGCCCGGCTGACCGAAGCCGGCGTCGAATGCGCTAGTCCGATCGATTGGGGCGATCATGATTGTCTCTACTTCCTTGATCCCGACGGCAACCTGCTCGAAGTCGTGAGTTATCGCTGAGACCGCATCCGCGCACCGTTCCATCGCCTCTTATCCCGAACGGACCGCGCCTTGATGCAACCAGCCGCAAACAACATGCAGCATCTGCGCAGATCATTGTCACGTGCTGCCAATTTGCTTAAATCGATTGGATGAATGATCGTCGTTGGGCATGCGCCCTGTGCATTTCCCTCGCCGTTTTGCTGTTCGCGCCGCCCGCCTGCGCGAAGCTACTGCAACTCCTAGTCGACCCCTCCGCGACCGAAATTGTTGCGACCGTCGATGAGCCCTTCGCGCGCATTCGGGGCACTGCCTCGGGCAGCTTCCAAGTCATCACCGGCGAGATTGACGGCGATCCGGCCGATCCCGTCAAGACCGGTCACATCGATCTCGTAATCAATGCCACCACCTACCAATCCGACAGTGCGCATCGCGACCAGTCGGTCCTGCGCGACACCCTCGAGACCCGCTTCTATCCAATAATCAAATTCGTCAGTACCCGTATCGAGGATCTCAAATGGGACGCGCCCAGCGTCATCGGGGGTGCGACGATCGTCGGCAATCTCACGCTGCACGGCGTCACCCGGGAGATCCGGGTGCCGATCAGCGCGACACTCTCGACTGATGGCCGCTTCAGCGCCGACGGCGACGTCCAATTCGACTGCACTGATTTCAACATCACGCCGCCGCATGCCCTGTTCGGCGCGCTCAAGGCAGGCCGGATCGTCGACCTCAATTTTCGCGTAATCGCGGCTCCGCGCGACGCGCCCGCATCGACGCCGGCGCCACAACAATGATCGCGCGCGAGGCTTAGCACCGCGCCGCGGTTGGCAGGCGCACCCGCGATGCGATAATCATCGCACGACGATCCGTTTTCGCCGGACCGCGGCGACGCGCGCCAGGAGGGCTCAGCGTGAAATTCGGTCTCTTTTATCAACTTCCTTGCGCTCCGGAACAATCCGAACCCGCGCGCTATAATGAAACCGCCGAGCAGATAATTCTCGCCGATGAACTCGGTTTCGATATTGCCTGGCTAGCCGAATTGCATTTCTTCCGACCCTTTTCGATCATGCCTGCGCCGTTGATCGTGGCGACTGCTATCGCGCAACGTACCCGGCGCATCCGGCTCGGCACCGGCGTTTCACTCCTGCCATTTCATCATCCGCTGCGCCTGGCCGAGGAAGCCGCGACTGTCGACATCCTGAGCGGCGGACGGCTGGACCTCGGCGTCGGCCGCGGTACTATCGCGGTTCATTTCCAGGGCTTCGACGTTTCGCGTGAGGAAAGCCGCGAGCGCTTCGAGGAATCTCTCGAAATCATCCAGCAGGCCTGGACCACCGAATCGTTCTCCTACGATGGCAAACATTACCAGGTGCCCGAGACCTCGGTGGTGCCAAAGCCGCTACAGAGGCCCCATCCACCGCTGCGGATCGCCGCGAACAGTCCCGAAACCGCCGCCTTCGCCGGTCTCAAGGGGTACGACATCCTGGCCGCCTCCCCGATCAATCCGATGCCGGGGTTTTTCGATCACATCGCCAACTACCGCGCAGCGCTGGCGCAGGCGGGTCATCAGGCGGAGAAGCGGGATGTCGCGGCACTCTTTTTCACCAACACCTCCGAAAGCGTCGCGCACAGCCGTGCCGAGTACGAGCCCTCGATAATGCATTACTTCCGCACCATCGGGGAGCAGGCGCAGCGCGGCGATCGCAGCCAGTACGATGGTTCGTATGCCTATCTGAAACAGGTGCGCGAACGCGTCGCAGGGATCGGCTGGGATACGGTCGCCGACACCATGGGGATCTTCGGCCCTCCCGAGCAATGCATCGCGCGCATCGAGCATATCTATCGCAGCGCGCGGATTAATCAGCTCGTGTGCTGGTTCAATCCGGGCGGACGCATCCCCCATCGCGACGTGCTCGCAGCGATGGAGCGGTTCGCGACCAAGGTGATTCCCGCGGTGCGCCACCTCGGCGAATAAAGCGCCACCTGGGCGGCTCGCCCGCGCTGTCGATCAGCTAATGCTTTCCGCAGCGGCGGCGGCTTAGCCATGAGCTGCATGCCCGCCGGCACCTGTGTATTTGCTGACGCGTTGCGGTCGCGAGGAATCTGTCACGAGAAAATGAGCTGAGGAAGCCGCTATGCGGCCGCGGTGGTCTGGACCAGTTCGAAAGCGCCCGCTTCGATTGATTCGCTCGAGCGCAATACAATCTTGATCCCCAGGCGGTGCTCAAGCACCTCGAGATCCTTGGCGCCAATATCATAGAGATAACGCGCGACGGCGGGATTGATCTTGACCACCAGCAGATCGCTGCGCGGATGACGTCCGGCCGCGCGATGAATTCCGCGCAATACGTCGGCTGCGAGCGTCGCCACTGATTTCGTTACGCGCCTCCCATGGCACTTCGCGCATTGCTCGGTGAGCATCTCCTCCAGGCTCTCGCGCGTGCGCTTGCGCGTCATCTGCACCAGCCCAAGCTCCGAAATTCGGAGCATCGAGCTGCGTGCCTTGTCGCGTTTGAGCGCCTGCGACAGCACGTCGGTCACGCGTTTACGATCGGCCTCGCGCGTCATGTCGATGAAGTCCACGATGATAATGCCGCCGATGTTGCGCAGGCGCAGTTGCTTCACGACCTCGTCGGCCGCTTCCAGGTTTGTCTTCAATACCGTCTCGTCCTGGTTGCGTTTGCCGACGAAGCGGCCAGTGTTGACGTCGATCGCGGTCAGCGCCTCGGCCTGATCGAAGACCAGGTAGCCGCCCGACTTCAGCCAGACCTTGCGTTCGAGTGCACGATCGATCTGCACTTCAAGATGGAAGTGATCGAAAATCGGCTCCTCAGCCTCGTACAGCGACACCCGCGTCCGCAGGCGCGGCATGTAACTCTGGACGAATTCGACGATGCGCTCGTAGGTTTCGGGATCGTCGCACCAGAGCTTATCGACGTCGCTCGAAAAAAGGTCGCGCACGACGCGCAGCGCGACGTCGAGATCGCTCGTGAGCAGCGAGGCGGGCGGAGTCGTCTCGGCCAACTTCACCACCGATGACCACAACTTGGTCAGGAATGAAACATCGCGCTGGATTTCGCGCTTGCTCAAGCCCTCGCAAACTGTGCGCACGATAAAGCCGCCCTGGTCGGGCCGCAATTCGCCGACCGCCGCACGTAGCCGCTGGCGCTCCTGTGCACTCTCGATTCGCCGCGAAATACCGATGTGATTGCTCGTCGGCGTGTACACCAGATGGCGTCCGGGGAGCGACACGAATGAAGTCAGGCGGGCGCCCTTGGTGCCCATCGGCTCCTTGGCGACCTGAACGATGATGTCCTGGCCGCGCTTGAGCACCTGCTCGATCGGTAGCCGCACGCGCCGCTCACTGCGCCGCCGCCGGCCACGGCCGCGTCCGCCGCGTGCAGGTCCTGCTAGCGCCGCGCCTTCTTCGCTCTCGCCGTCGGCGGCCAGATCGTCAGCACCCGCGTTTTCAAGGCTGTCGTCGAAATCTTTGCTATCCTGGAGATCCTGGCCATCTTGGCCGTCGGCGGACTCGACCAAGTCACTATCGGACAACGGTTCGGTCTCGACGTCTTCCTCGCCGATAACTTCGGCTGCAGAGCCAAACCCCTCGACATCGGTGTGGAAGTCGGAGACGTGCAGGAAGCCGGCCTTCTCGAGTCCGATCTCGACGAACGCGGCCTGCATCCCAGGCAGCACGCGCGTGACCTTACCCTTGTAAATGTTGCCGACCAGGCCTTGGCGCTCATTCCGTTCGAGATGAAACTCGCTCAGCACGCCGTCTTCGAGCACGGCCACGCGCACTTCAAGCGTGGATGCGTTGATTACAATTTCGCGCTTCACAGGAACAATTTTCCGGACGGTGCAGGAGTGGCCGTCCACATCACCGGGCGTCCCGGCATTCAACCGGGTTCAGCCTACCGGTGGTCGGAGTTGGAGGTGGCGGCGGGTAACAGGATATCAAGGGGAAGTCTGCTCCAGATCGTCGACTTTGCTCGTCCATCTCACTCGTCCATTTCAGATGATACGGAGCGTGTCAGATTTCCGCAAGGCGACTTTCGCACAGTCTTTGCTATTGGCACGGTCGCGTGGCCTTCGCCTCGCGAAATTAAAAAGTCATTACAAGGCTTGACTCAGAGGCTCTATTCCCGTTGATTATTCGACAATGCCCGCGTCAGCAGAAACCGTGACGGCGCACCCGATGGGAGCGGCCTTGCTCAACAGCAAGGTGCTGATCCTCAATCGTTCGTATCTCCCGGTTCACGTCACTTCGGTCAAGCGCGCCTTTGCCTTGCTCTATCAGGGCGTCGCGCGCGCGGTTGACGAACAGTATCGCATCTTCGATTTTAATAGTTGGCGCGATCTGGCGATCGATACGCATCACGAGCGCGTCGGGGTGATCGGCGGTTTTATCCGGGTTCCGCGCGTCCTGCTGCTCGCCGCCTACGAGCGCGTACCCAAGCGCCACGTGCGCTTTTCGCGGTTCAATATCTATGCCCGCGACAACAATACCTGCCAATACTGCGGCAGGCGGCTGCCACGCACTGAACTCAATCTCGATCACGTCCTTCCGCGCTCGCGCGGTGGTATGTCCACGTGGGAAAATGTCGTCTGCTCGTGCCATAGCTGTAACCGGCGCAAGGGCGGCCGCACCCCCGACGAGGCCGCGATGCCGCTGATCAAGCGCCCGTTGCGCCCACAGTGGACTCCATTCAGCACCGAGATTTTCAGCCTCAAGCGCTACCGGGAGTGGATGCCGTTTCTGACCACGGTCGATACCGCTTACTGGAACACGGAACTCCTGCCCGATTAAGCGGCTCCAACAGGATGGGCTTGGTCCTGGCGCATTGCGCGCGTGTCTGGAAAAACCGGCGGCCTGAAAAGACTTTGCCTGCGGAGCGGTTTGTGCTCGAAAAATTCGAACGCGATAATAATCTACTGCTTCCAAAGCTCAAAACAATTCATCGCAATCGCCCGGCGAGGCGTAGTTTTAGCGAAAAACCATCAACAGGCGATGAACCACATTCAGATGTGCTTGTGGACCGTTGTGACCTACGACCGGTTGGGTGACTATTGACCCTCTTCCGCTATGATGGGATATGCTCGGTGGACTGGTGTGAGGCCGCGAGCCCTGAGGCGATGCGCGACGATGGGGCGGTGAGGTGGTGGAGGCGAAGGCAGTATGCGTCTTAAGAGCCTTGAATTGGTCGGCTTTAAATCCTTCCTTGACGCGACGGTGATCAGTTTCACCGCGGGCGCGACGGCCGTGGTCGGACCCAACGGCTGCGGCAAATCTAACGTTGTTGATGCGATCCGCTGGGTGCTCGGCGAACAAGCCCCAACGCGTCTGCGCGGCAAGAGTTCCGACGATCTCATCTATGCCGGCAATGACGCCAATGCGGCGGCAGGGATGGCCGAAGTCACCCTGCTGCTTGAGGCCGAAGACGGCAGTTCCCTGCCCGAGCCGTACGCAGCGCTGAGCGAAGTGGCGGTGACGCGCCGGGTTTATCGCTCGGGCGATTCTGAATACCTGCTCAACCGGATTCCGTGCCGGCTCAAGGACATCACCGAATTCTTCATGGCTACCCAGATTCATAGCCGCGGTTACGCGCTTATCGAACAGGGGCGGATCGAGGAGATAATCCAAGCCAAACCGCAGGAATTGCGCACCATGGTCGAGGAGGCTGCCGGCCTTTCTCTGTTCAAGGGGCGACGCGAGATGAGCGAGCGCAAGCTCGATCGAGTCAAGGAAAACCTCGCGCGCGTTGACGACGTACTGAGCGAGATCGAACGCCAGCTTAATTTCGCCCGCCGACAGGCCAAGAAGGCCGAGGCCTACAAACTGATTCGGGCGGAACTCTCGGAATTGGAACGGCTGGCGGCCGGACGCCGGCTGATCGAGCTCCATGCCGACCTCGCCACGCAATCGGCGCGCGAGCTCGAATTGCGCGAGAACTCGGAGACCGCCCGTGGCGCGATCGAAATCGTGCAAGGGCGCGCAGAGGAGGCCGGCGCGGCACTCGCGATTGCGCGCGACGAACTCGCGGCCGCGGGCCGCGAGTTCGACAATCTGCGCGCGGCGTTCGAGGAACGCGCGCGCACGCGCGCATTCCTCGAACGCCGCGTAGGCGCGATCGCCGAACTCGAGCCGGACCTCTCACAGCGCCTCGTCGAGCTTGAAATGCGCGCGACCGCCGGGCGGGCGTCGCGCGCCGAGGCCGGCGCGCATCTGGCGCGCAACGCCAATGCCAACGATAATGCTGGCGAAGCGGCGCTCGACAACCTGCGCGCGCAGCATCAGGCGGCCGAGCGCGTGCTGCGCAATGAAGAACGGCGCGCTGAAGAATTAAAGGACGAGCTCTCGGAATTAGTGCGCGAGGCGGCGGTCGTTCGCGGCCGCCTCGCTGACCTCTCGGGCGAACGCGCCGATCTCGAAGCGAAGCGTACCGCCGCGATCGCCGAGATGCCCGAGGTGTCCGCTGCGCTGGATCGCGCCCGGGAGGAGCTAGGCGCGGCTGAAGCCGCGCTTAGCTCCTCCCGGGACGACGCGGCCCGGCTCGAAACCATTCGCCGCGACACCGCCGACCGCGAGATTGAGACCCGTTCGGCCGGCGAACATCAAGCGAGCCGCCTCGCCAACGCGCGCGCGGAGTTAGACCTCGCGACGACGCGAGCCCAGCGCATCATGTCCACAGGCGCCGGCGACAAGCTCCGCACGGTACTCGAATCGCTCAACGGCGATCGCCCGCTCAACGACCCGGCGTTATTACTCGAAGTGGTCAAGGCGCCGCCTGCGCTCGAACCTGCCCTACGAGCGGTGCTGGGTGAGCAGCTCGACGCGGTAATCGTGGAATCGCCACTATTCGCTCTTCGCGCTATCGAAATTCTAAAGGAACAGAACGGCGGACGTCTTAGTTTTATCCCCGAAGGGATCGGATCGGCCGTTCCCCATGCACCAATAGAAGCTCCCGGCATCACTGGGCGGCTGCTTGACCTGGTCGAAGTCGAGCCGCGTTTCGCCTCATTAGCGGAGGCGGTGATGGGCCATGTAATGGTAGCCGACGACCTGCATGCGGCACTGGCGGCCTCGAATCTCAACGGTATCGGCACGGTGTTCGTCACTCGAGAGGGCGACCTGCTCGCCCCCGCGCGGATGATTTCCGGCGGCAGTGGCGCGCGGGCCGAGGATGGCGCTTTCCTTGATTGGCAGAGCGGCGCTCGCACCGTCGAAGCCGCGCAGCGAACGCTGGCCGAGGCCGAGGCGCATCACCAAGCGCTGGTGCTTCGTCTCGAAGAAGACCGCGCGGCGAGCCGTGCCGCCCGCGAGTCCTTCGACCTGGCGCGCAATCGAATCGCCGCGGCTGAAGGTATCGCTGCGACCGCCCGCGCCGCGATCGCCAAGGCCGAACAGCGTCTCGCGCTGGCCGACGCGAGCAATACGAACACTTCGCGGAGGCTCGACGAATTGGCCACCGCCGTATCCGGCTCCAACGCGCGCCTGGAAGAGCTAGCGCTGCTCGAACAGGAAGCGCGTGCGCGGCTCGGTACTGCGTCCGCCGGGTTGGCCGATCACCGCGCCGACTTCAAGCGCCTGGGTGATGCGATGCTTACGGCTGGCACGCAGGTCGAGGCGCGCAAGCGCGAGTTGGCCGCGTTGGCCCAAGAGTTGGGCCATCTGCAGCGCATGACTGCGGAGGTCGAAATTCAGCTCGAACAGAATCGCGCTCAACTCGAACGCTCGCACTCCGAGCGCATCGAGTTCCAGCGGGAAATCGCGAATCTCGCGGCGCAGGACGGAGCGGGTTCGGCGCGACGCCATGAACTCGAAGAAGTCGTCGGCACACTCAGCCAGCGCTGCACCGAGCGCGAAAATGAACTGGCGGGTGCGCGTACCATCCTTAGGGACGCGCGCGCACGGCTCACCTCTTTCGAAAGTGACGCAGTCGATTGCAGTCTCAAGCGCGAACGGGCACGTACGCTAATCGAGGAACTTGAACGCGGCTTCGCGGAGAAATTTCTGGCTGACTTCCTTGCAATTGCTAACGACCTCGACCAAGCCTTGAGGGGCCGCGACGCGGCTGTGGACGATGCGCGACTGCACGATTTGCGCGCACGCGCCGAAAAGATCGGCGAGGTCAATCTCGCCGCCGAGAGCGAGGTCAAGGAACTCGAGGACCGCGCCCGCGTTCTGACCACCGAGCGCGCCGACCTGCAGGCCGCGGTCAACGATTTGACCCACACGATTCAAAAGCTCAACCGCGAGGCGCGCAAACGCTTCGCCGAAACGTTTGAGGGCGCGGCGAAAAACTTCGAGCAGTTGTTCCCCAAGCTACTGCGCGGTGGCAAAGGCCGCCTGGAATTGACCGCGGCCGACGATGTGCTCGACGCGGGCGTGAATATCCTGGTGCAGCCCGCGGGCAAAAAAATTAAGGAAATCGGACTGCTCTCGGGTGGTGAAAAGGCGCTCTCAGCGATGGCGCTTATCTTCTCGCTGTTCCTGCTCAATCCGAGCCCCTTCTGCGTGATGGACGAGGTTGACGCGCCGCTCGACGAGTTCAGCCTTGCCGCCTTCACTTCGTTGGTGCGCGAACTCAAGCAAAGCTCCCAATTCATCATCATCACGCACAACCAGCGCACCATGCAGAGCGCGGATCACATCCATGGCGTGACCATGGATCGGCCAGGCATTTCGCGAATCATTTCGCTCAAGATTCCACAGGCGGCATAAGCCGGCGCTTCGCTTGACGGGTGGCGCAGACGGCCTCGCCAAATGAGGCGGGGACAGGACAAAAATAGGTCGCGCGGAATTTCGTCGCGCGTCGTTTAAGAATCGCGCGGCGACTGTTATCCTGTGGACGCATCCGGCGACTGCGCGCCCATTACCAGTGAGTCTCGTGCAAGGTTCGCGAGTATCGATCGGTGCATAATATCACTCCCCCAGGAGCTCCCTTGATCGAGGCTTAAAGCGGTGCCGACGCTCAATCTGAATCCACTTCAACTATGCTTTCTGATCGCGATAGCGGCGCAGATCCCCGTCGCCATTCTCGCGACGCTGACGGTTTTCAGCCGGCGCAAGAAACTTTCGTCCGCGCCTCCACGCGACCAACCAATTGAGGCTCGCCCCGGGCTTGCAACGCCGGTATCGATTCCAGCCGAACGGGTTGGCGGCGTGCGTGAGCACCCGGCTCCGCACGCTCCTGAAGCCGCGGCACCGGCGCCCGAAGTCGAAGCCGCACCGGCAGCGTTATCGACGCCGATCGCCGACGACCAAGCGGTATCGCGCGCGGCAGAAGCTCCACTGCCGCCAGCGAGTGAAATCGCGCCGCCGCCAGTCGCGGAACTTCCCGCGCCAGAGGTTGAGATCCTGCCACCGCAAGTGGTCGAGGCACCGCAGGTCGAGGCCGCGGTCGAGCCTGAGCAAGCCGAGCCAACGCCAGCCCAGGCAGTTCAGGCAGAAGTTACCGCTCAAGAACCGGTGCTCTTCGTCGTGTCCGAGGAACAACCTATCGCCGTCGCGCCGTCCGGGGAGCCGCAACGCACTCCGATGCGAATCGGACTCGGATTGCGCAAGACGCGCGAGAATTTTCTCGCTCGCATCCGCGCAGCGATTACCGGCAGCGCTAAAGCCGACGAGATTTACGAGGGGCTCGAGGAGGCGCTGATTGGCGCCGACATCGGTGTGGATGGGAGCCTAAAGCTGGTCGAGGCGGTGCGCGCTCGGCTTAAGAACGACGCGCGGCCCGAGGTTATCCGCGAGGCTCTCAAAGAAGAAATCGAGCGTGTGCTGATCGCCGCCGAACGGCCCCTTGCCGACAGCGGAGAGGCGCCGCTGGTGATCATGCTGGCGGGAGTCAATGGCGTCGGCAAAACCACCACGGTGGCGAAGCTTGCCGCACTACTCAAGGTCGATCGTGGAACTGTACTGGTCGCTGCGGCAGATACCTTTCGAGCCGCCGCAATCGATCAGCTCCAGGTGTGGTGCGAACGGGTCGGGGTTGAACTGATCAAGCAAAAGCAGGGTTCCGACCCTGCCGCGGTCGCCTTCGACGCGGTCAAGGCCGCGGTCGCGCGTAATGCCAAAGCGGTCCTAATCGACACCGCGGGACGCCTGCAAACCAAAGTCAATCTGATGGAGGAGCTCAAGAAAATTTCGCGCGTGGTCGGGCGTGAGCTGCCGGGCGCGCCTCACGAGACCTGGCTGGTGCTCGACGCGACCACCGGGCAGAACGCGCTCAGCCAGGCGAAACTTTTCGGCGAAGCCGTGCCATTGACCGGCGTGGTGCTAGCTAAACTCGACAGTACCGCCAAGGGCGGTGTCATCGTGGGAATCGCGGAGCGGCTCAAATTGCCGGTCCGCTATGTCGGACTCGGCGAAAATCTCGAGGACTTGCGTCCTTTCGATGCCCGCGAATTCGTCGAAGCGCTATTTTCGGAGTCCGAAAATGCTGATGAAAGCGCTAGCGGGTCTTATGCGGCTTGACAGAGTTACAAATCAAAACTTAAAGTGAAGGTGGAAATTAGTGGATATGGCGATTGACGTCCTCAGGGAACTGGACGAACGGATTCAGGCTTCGGTTACTCGGATTCAGAATTTACAGCGCGAAAACGAACAATTGGCTAAGCAACTCGCCGAAAGCGAACATCGTTATCATGAAGCCGCGGGGCAGTTGCGCGAACACGAGACGGCACGCAACGAGATCAAGGGACGCATCGAAAAGATCCTCTCGCGCTTTGACGGGATCGACCTCGGGTAACTCGGTTAGCGATGAAGGGCGTCAACGTCGAAATCATGGGTCAGAGCCTGACGGTCGCCAGCGACGGCGGCGACGAGTGGGCGCGGAGCCTTGCGGCGACGGTTGACGAAAAGATCAGACTTATCCGCGCCAGCGGCCAGTCCGTGAATTCAATCAACCTGGCGATTCTGGCAGCGCTCACGTTCGCCGACGAACTCGAGCGGCTGCGCCAGGACCATCAGGCTTTGATCAGCCATCTGCAAGCGCTCAGTGAGCGACTTTCGGTTGCGATCAAGGGAAGTGAATTTCGGACTAACGGCGAGCGGGCGCGTTAACGGACCGAATTTGAGGGGCGGGGATTAGTGGGGCCGAAACTTAAGGCGCATTGCGGCGCACGCGGATATATGGACCGGTGCAATTTATCTACTTTATGCATAACGGTTTGAAAGCCCTCGCGGACTGGCGCGAATCGTCGCGCGGGCTAATGGCGTGAGCATACTGATGACGCGCGCAGGCAGTTTCCGGGCGACGCGCGAGTCGCCGACTTAGACCCCGCACCCGCCATGGCGATACGGCGTGGCGGACAAAAAGCAAATTCTGCGGCGAATTCTGGCGGAATGCCGCGCCGAACTTCCGGCGCATCGCGCTGCGGGGCTATCCAACCTCGTTCAGCTTCATCTGATCGAAGCATCCGGCTATCTCCGGGCGGCGTGCGTCATTCTCTACGCAGCCAAGGACCACGAAGTCGCCACCGACCTGATTTTCGCCAATGCAATCGCGTCCGGGCGGCGCGTGTTCTATCCGCGCATCGTCGCGGAAAGTCATGATCTCAGCCTGGTTCGCGTCGACCATATGGCGCAATTGCAGCCAGGCACCTTCGGGATTCTCGAACCCACGGGGGCAGAGATTGCGCGCTACGCCGATTTGGAGCGTGCCCTGATCTGTGTCCCCGGCGTGGCATTCGGCCCTGCCGGACAGCGTCTCGGCCGCGGCGGCGGTTACTACGATCGCTTGATCGCCGCCCTCGCGCCGCAGACTGTCACGGTCGGTCTGGCCTATTCGTTCCAAATGCTGGACCGGCTACCGGAGTCGCCCATCGATCGGCGGCTCAGCTTAATCGTTACAGAGTCCGCCGTGCATCGAACTGCCGAGACTTACCCGGCAGCCAACGCGTGGATGGACCAAGGAGGCATACCCAGGTGTTGTTAGACGTTGGATTAGTGCTCCTGGGCATCGTGCTCAGCGGCGTGGTCTTTTATTTCGCACTGCAATCGCGACGGCAGGTCGAAGCCGTCTCGACTCAGGCGGCCGCAGACGAAGCCCAACGAATCATAGAGGAAGCCAGAAGCAGAAGTGAACTTCTGATCAAGGAGGCGGAACTCAAAGCCAAGGATCTGATGGTCGGCGCACGCGCCGATGCTGAGCGGGAACTGCGCGAACGGCGGCGGGAACTGGCCACGCTCGAGAGCAAACTGCAGACGCGCGAGGAAACCTTCGAAAAGCGCCA
>Ga0182024_10003620_pt1 | contig 36535 bp, 30 predicted proteins | sample P32metaG_FD_120480 | JGI IMG/M metagenome (GOLD analysis project Ga0182024, IMG submission 120480) | Permafrost microbial communities from Stordalen Mire, Sweden - P3-2 metaG (Illumina Assembly) | ecosystem: Environmental > Terrestrial > Soil > Wetlands > Permafrost | place: Sweden: Stordalen...
AACCTGCAACACCCGCCCGCTCGTCGGGCTGATCGGCAGGAACGGCGAATAGGTGGCCCGTCGCTCGGGCCCCAGGGTCGGCAGCATCACCGCCTGGATCTGGTCGAACCGCTCCAGCGCCAGGCGCAGGGTCGCGTCGAACATTCCCGAGCGGTAGCACTCGGTGGACGACAGAAATTCGTAGTCGAAGCCGTGGCTGTCCAGAAAGGCGCGCATGCGGGCGTTGTTGTGCGCCCCGAAGCTCTCGTGCTCGCCGAACGGATCGCGCGCACTGGTCAGCGGCTTGCCCAGATCCTCGGCCAGGGCGTCGCGATTGGGGACATTGTCGGGAACCTTGCGCAGCCCGTCCATGTCGTCGGAAAAAGAGATCAGGCGGGTTCGAATGGCGTCATCGGTGAGCGCCCGAAAGGCGTTGCGGACCATGGTGGTGCGGGCGACTTCGTTGAAGGTGCCGATGTGCGGCAGGCCGGAGGCGCCGTAGCCGGTCTGAAAAACCACGGGCGCGGCGAGGGCCGGAAGGGCGGCCAGCGCCTCGCCGATTTTCCCCGCGCCGATCAGCGTCGAGGCCAGATCGCGCTCGCCGTCATCCTCGATGCGAACGCGCAGCAGCCGCGCGAGCAGATTGCGGGCCTGCTCGAACGGCCAGGCGCGCGCCTCGCGAGCCAGGGGGGAAAGGCCGGTCAACATCGGGCGAGCGGGGTAGAGGGCGGGGGCGCCGGGGTCAATGGCGAGCGCGGACCTTGCGCTCCTCAATGTGGTCATTTATCTATGACCGGTCCGATGGAGGTGACCATGTCCGGTGTGCAGACCTTTACAGCGAGCGACTTCAAAGCCAAATGCCTCGACATCTTCGATCGATTGGCGGCCCACAAGCTCACTCGCGTGACCATCACCAAGCGGGGCAAGGCCGTCGCGGTTCTCACCCCGCCGGACGATCCCGAGACCGCCGTTCGCGGGCTGCACGGCTTCATGCGCGGATCGGTGATCGCCCCTCCCGGTTTTGACCTCACGGCGCCCATCCTCGATGAGCCGTTCTCGGCCGAAGCTGGATCGCTTCACGAATGAACGCTGGGGCTAGGGCGCCGGCAGTCCTGCTCGATACCTGCGCGGTGATCTGGCTGGCCAACGGAGAGCCGCTCGCAAAAGGGGCTCAGGCGCAGATCATCCATGCCGGCATGAACGAAGGCGTCTTCGTTTCTCCGATCTCCGCCTGGGAGATCGGGCTGCTGAGCCGTCCCGGCCGGGGGTTTGAGTTTCTGCCCGACGCCGCCACCTGGTTTGCGCGGTTCATGGCTGGAGCGGCCATCAAGCCCGCGGCGTTCACCGCCGAAATCGCCATCGCGGCCTCACGACTGCCCGGAGCCTTGCATGGCGACCCCGCGGACCGACTGCTGATCGCCACGGCCCGTCACCTGACGATGCCGATCGTCACCCGGGACGCCAGAATCATCGAGTACGCGGGGGCCGGTCACGTCTCTGTCGTCGTGTGCTGAGCGTTGGCTCTCGGCTGAAAATCGCAGGAGGAGATAATATAACATGGGACGAGAGACGCGTGTTCTCACCGAGGGCGTCTATTTTGGCGAAGGGCCGCGCTGGCGCGATGGGCGGCTGTGGTTCAGCGACTTTCATGCCCACGCGGTGAAGTCGGTGTCGCCGGCCGGAGATCTGCGCAGCGAAATCGAGATCGACGATCGGCCATCGGGCCTCGGCTGGATGCCCGACGGGTCGATGCTCATCGTCTCGATGATCAAGCGTCAGGTCCTGCGTCGTTCGAACGACGGCAAGATCAGCATCCACGCCGACCTGGGCGCCATAGCCGGTTTCCATTGCAACGACATGGTGGTGGATTCCGCCGGGAGGGCCTTTGTCGGCAACTTCGGCTTCGACCTCGAGGCGGAAATCGCCGCGCGCGGCGCCCAGAGCGTGATCGCCGATCACCCCACCGCGAGCCTGGCCCGCGTGGCGCCGGATGGGCGGGCGAGCGTCGCGGCGACGGACATGCATTTCCCCAACGGTTCGGTGATCACGCCCGATAACAAGACCCTCGTCGTGGGCGAGACCCTCGGCGGGCGCCTGACCGCGTTCGACATCGGGCCCGAAGGCGCGCTGACGGGGCGGCGGGTCTGGGCGACGACCTGGCCTCGCATACCTGACGGGATCGCACTCGATGCCAACGGGAACATCTGGATCGCCAATCCGATCGCTCCGGAGTGCGCGCTCATCGCCCAAGGCGGCGCGGTGCTCGAAGTGATCGACACCGGCCAACCCTGCTACGCCTGCATGCTGGGCGGCGAGGACGGCCGCACCCTGTTCATGCTGACCGCGCCCACATCCATCGCGCACGAGGCGGCCGCGTCGCCCAAAGGCAAGGTGCTGATCGCGGCGGTCGACGCTCCCCACGCCGGGCTGCCGTAGGTTTCGACCGACAGGAGCGAGCTTTGGGCTGGCAATGGCCGCGGATGACGTAGGCGGTCATGTCGCCTTTGGGGGGACAGCGGACCAAATCGCGCGCGCTAAAGTTCAGGCACGCCGAGAGGTTCAAATGACCGCAAATGACATTCGGATACGAGCGCGCATTCGCCTGTTGCCCACTTCGAAGGGAGGGCGGATCGCGCCCGTGCAAGGAGGGGCCAGCTACCGCCCCAACCACAACTTCTTCGGGCCCGATAATCGTGAGATGGCCACGGGCTTCATCGATTTGCCTGAAGGCGAGGCGCTGCACCCTTGAGAGGCTGCCGAAGTGGAGATGACGTTCTGGAATTGGTCGCGGCTCACTGCGGAAATCTCTCCGGGGAGGGAGTGGATCATTCAGGAGGGTGCGCAAGTGGTCGGCGTTGGCACGGTCCTCGAAATCATTGGCCAAAGATAACGAGATCGCCGCTTCGGGTGGAAGGCGGGCCTTTCGGGGCTCATACTAGTCCCAATGGTTGGGCATATCCTTCTCGCGGCAGCGTCAGTCGTTTCGGCCATGCCGGTTCAAGCGACCTGGGACCCGGCGACGAGCCCTTCAGTTTCGGTTCGGCTACATGCCCAGGGCAATTCGTTTTCCATGGCGAATTACGCTGACTTCACAGCAGACCTCTTCGCGCCCGATGGCAAAGTCCGCGTATCGGATTACTTGGCGCACACGCGGGGCGTCGCGTTCGATGTGCGGACCGAAGACGGGCGCCTCGTAGAGCCCCTCGAGCCGCCTCCGCCGTCTTCGCCGGTGCCGCCGGCGCCGGACAATGCGCTTCAGCCCCTATTTGAATCGAAGCCATTTTCGAAGCACGTCGGCGATCCCACGAGAAACATTTTCCCTGGTCCGGGAAGATACCAAGTCCGCATTGTGGTCGATGTGATGAACTTTGGTGAAGCCACCTGGACCAGACCCGCGGGCGATCCGGCGAATTATGCAGAGTTCATCTCTCCGCCCATCTGGGTGACTGTAACCAGGTAGGGAGGGACCGCTTCGTCTCGAACGCGGACGTTCGCCTATCGTTTGAACCGAAAGTCGCGGCGAATGGCCCTCATTCAGTCCTCTTTGAGCTTTTGCCCTAGCCCGTCTGACCCAGGCCCTCCGCCGGCAGGCTCAGCAGGAAGTGTCCGCGCAGGGCCGCCACCGGCGAGGCTCTGGTTTCTTGCCACGCCTCCACATGGACGTTGGCGATGCGGCGGCCGACTTTGCGGACATCGGCGCGGGCATAGGTGGTGAGGGCGCGGCCGGGGCGCAGATATTCGATGGTCACGTCGATGGTGCGCGGCTGGCGGCGCAGGGGCTCGCGGACTGAGAGTTGCGTCAGGGCGGTCATTTCCATGAAGGCCCCCAGCACCCCGCCATGCAGAGCCGGCAATTGCGTGTTGCCCACCAGATGGGCCGAGAACGGCAGGATGGCGGTCATCTCGTCGCCGGCCAGCTGCGCGGTCATGCCCAGGAAGCGCGCGTAGGGGATGGCCGCCAGCAGGGCGGCGAGACGGTCGGAACGGGCCTCACCCATTGGCCGCCGGCCTGGGCGCCGCGCCGGCGCGCACGAAGGCGGCCTGGGCGGCGGCGATGGGATCGTCCGGGTCGTCCTCGTAGGCGACGGCGCGCACGAAGGCGATGGTGTGGGTGAGCTTGTAGCAGTGGGCCCGGGCGAGAATGTCGCGGCGGGGTTCGGCCGGGCGCATATAGTCGATGCGCAGATCCAGCGTCGCGGTGGCGTCGAAATCCAGGGCGGCGGCCTTCACCGCCAGGCCGCAGGCGTGATCCAGGAGGGCGGTGATCACCCCGCCGGCCAGCACCCCGGTCCGCGGATCGCCCACCAGATCGTCGCGGTAGGGAACTTTCAGGATCCCGACGCCGGCCTCCACCGAGACGAATTCCAGGCCGAGCGCCGCCGAATGCGGCGTCTGCTGGGCCATGCGTTCGCCCAGCGCCGCCAGCGCTTCGAGATCGATCGTCATGGCGCCCTTATTAAGGAGAAGTTCGCCGGCGCCTATATCCTCAGGCGTGATCAGGCCCCAATCCCTCCTTTGCCCGAGGCCCGCCGGGCTCTATTGCCCGCCGGGGGACTTCTACATCGATCCGGTGCGCCCCGTTGAGCGGGCGGTGATCACGCACGGCCATGGCGACCACGCCCGCGCCGGCCATGGGGCGGTGGTGGCGACGGCCGAGACCCTGGCCATCATGGCGGCGCGCTACGGCGAGCCTTTCGCGGGAAAGACCGAGGCGCTCGGCTACGGCGAGACCCTCGGCCGTGACGGGGTGGAAATCTCGCTGGCCCCGGCCGGCCATGTGCTGGGCTCGGCCCAGGTGGTGGTGCGCCATAAAGGCCTGACCATGGTCGTCTCGGGCGACTACAAGCGCCGCCGCGATCCCACCTGCCCGCCCTTCGAGCCGGTCCCCTGCGAGGTCTTCGTCACCGAGGCGACCTTCGGCCTGCCGGTGTTCCGCCATCCGCCCGATATTGAGGAGATCGCCAAGCTGCTCCACTCGGTGGCTCAGTTCCCGGACCGCACCCACGTGGTCGGGGTCTACGCCCTGGGGAAGGCCCAACGGGTGATCGCCCTGCTGCGGGAGGCCGGATGGGACCGACCGATCCCCGTGCACGGCGCGTTGGACAGACTCAACGCCCTCTACGTCGGCTTCGGCGTCGCCCTTGGCCCCCTCGAAGCGGCGACCGTGGACACCGGGACGGACTTCGCCGGCCAGATCGTCCTCGCGCCGCCCTCGGCCCTGGCGACCCCCTGGGCGCGCCGCTTCGCCGATCCGGTGGACGCCTTCGCCTCCGGCTGGATGAGGATCAGGGCCAGAGCCCGCCAGCGTGGCGTGGAACTCCCGCTGATCATCTCCGACCATGCCGACTGGGACGAACTCACCGGAACAGTCGCCGAGCTTCACCCGAGCGAGGTGTGGATCACGCACGGCCGCGAGGAAGCCCTGGCCCGCTGGTGCGGCCTGCAAGGCATACCGGCGCGGGCCCTGGCGCTGGTAGGCTATGAGGACGAGGAAGAATAAGGGCGCAACCTTTTCCCGCCAACGACCTCGAGCCTTCGAACGCCCTCCCCCGGCCACGACGTCGCGGCCTTTGGGTGGATCGGCAAAAAGGGCGCCCGAAGGCGCCCTTTCCGTGCTTCGGGGCGCCGCCCCCTAGAAGCGGAAGGCGGCGATCAGGTCGCTGATCGACGGGCCGTTGGTCGGCACGTACGGGTCTTTGGGCGAGGTGATCGGGTTGGGCAGGTTGTCTCGGCTGCGGCTGGTGATCGGACCCAGGCCCCAGTTCGCTTCGATGAACTTCACCACCGAGGCGTGGTCGCTGTAGACGTGCGAGACGTGCCCACCGGTGGTGTATGGCGACACGATGATCATCGGAATACGCGTGCCGTCGCCAAAGAAGTCGAGCTGCTGGACATAACCGGAGTCCCAGTAGCCGCCGCCTTCGTCCACCGTGATCAGGATGGCCGTGTTGTCGGCCAGCTTCTTGTTGGCCTGCACCTCGGTGACGATCTTTCTCACGAAGCCCTCGAAGATCGACATCTTGGACGACTCGGGATGACCGTCATTGAGGCCGCTCGGCTTGGCATAGGAGACAGCGGGAAGTTCGCCGGTTCGCAGATCATCGTAGAGGTCGGTGGTATCCTTCAGATAGGTCACGCGGTAGGGGACGCCCGTCTTCGGATCCTTGCCCTTCATTATCTTGGTTTCATACTGGAAGGGATTGCAGATGTTGCAATACTCGGCGCCGGGGGCATACAGATTCGGGTCGGCGACGTACTGGTTCCAGTTCTCGCCAAAGTACGCCCATGAAATGTTGTTCGCGATCAAGGTGTCGGCGATCGAGGGTGTTGACGAAGGCGGAATGGTGAACGGTGACTGGGCGGGATTCAACACCTTGCCATCGCCCAGGTAACCCGGGTTGTAGTTGTTCAACAGATAGTAGTGGCCCGCGTCGCAGTTCAGGCCGACGTTCAGACCCGAGAGGTAGGCGTTGACGGAGGCGACCCCCGGCGCGCCTGGATCGGAGCAGTTGCTGTAGGTGCCGCCCGAGTAGCCGTCCTGGGTGTACCAGTTGTTGGTCCCCGCCTGCGGATCGGGGTTCTCGATCTGGTTCGCCGGCGGCGTGGCGACATTACCGTGGCCGTCGCTGTACCAGAGGTCATCGGCATAGCCCAGATACAGGCTGTCGAGACCGGTGCCACCCTTGGCCGGTTGGTGATAGTTGTCGAGGAGCGTGTACTGGTCGGCGAGCGACTTCAGATAGGGGACGTCGCCCTGCCGGACGTTGTAGAATCCCATGGCGGTGGCGCCCTCGTGGGTCGACTCGTCGGTAAAGTTGGGCGGTTGCGGTTTGCCGTTGGTTCCCGCCCCGACGGTCACCTCGACCCAGGGGAAGAGGTCGGCGCGGCAGCCGCTCGGATCTCCAGCTGTCGCGTAGCTGGCGTTGCAATCCAGCTGCTGGAACATCTGGTAATAGCGATGCACCGGGCTGTTGGCGTAGGAGTCCGAGGTCACCCCGGGCGAGAGCTGATAGGGCCCCGGCCGCAGGTGGTTGGCGTTGGCGATGCGTGTATCGATTGTCTGGTATGGCAGGCCCGAGGCGCCGGTGGTCAATGTCACGAGATCTCCTGGCAGCACGCCGTAGTCGTACTGCGCGGCAACCTTGGTCGAGACGAATGGCGGAGCGGTGTAGCTCTGCTGATTGGGGGTGAAGTTCAGGTTGGGCGGCGGTAGTTTCGTGTAGGCGCCAGTGATCGTTGGGCTGATGCTGAAGGTTGTCGTGTCGGACGCCTGAAACTGCTTGGCCTTCCGGTAATTTGCCCCGGGCGTCCCGTCGGCGTTGATCACCCCCTCCGATAGGATGTTCCGAACCGCGTCGCCGGACGGCGAGACGTAGGTGGCGAACAGGTGGTCGAAGCTGCGGTTCTCGCCGACGATGACGATCACGTGCTTGATTGGCGTCGTCGTATTATTGTCGTTGGCGCCGGCCGGCTGGGCGGCCAGCGCGGGTCCCGCGACCATGGGTATGGTGGCCAGGACCGCGGCGCCGGCGCGAAGGCATGCCTTCAGTGAATGCCGTTTCGATTGCATCTCGTTCTCCCCTGATAGCCCGCTGGCTGTGACGATCGCCGCCCTGAGTTCGCGGCTCGCAAAGCTTGACAGCGCACTATTACATTGGCGTGACGAGATGATGATGATCGCGTGAAAGTCGAGACGAAGGTGACGGCCCCGGCTATTTTCCGCTCTCGACCATCCTTTCGGCGGCCCGACCCGAGAGTCCGACTTTCAATACACGTGTCTCCCTTGTTTTCAGGAGCTGATGTTTGCGATATAAGTTCATTCTACTGACGAATTGAGCGCGATGAATTGGGGTCGCCGGCCAATTTTCGCGAGGGCGGCAAGGTGTTCAGACGGGCCGATGTTTCATGGGCCGCATGAAAATTCGCCCGATTCTGGGGTCGGACGCCTGGACACTGTCGCTGAGGTCCTGGGCGGCCTCCTGGACCTCGTCGCCGGTCAGGCCGTCGGAAAATTCCAGCGTCACGCCGATGAGGATGGAGTCGGGACCCAGGTGCAGGCTGAGGACTTCCTCGACCACCTCCACGCTGGGGTCCGCTTCGACAATCCGGCGCACTTCGGCCACCACCCTGGGAACCGCCGCTTCGCCGGCCATCAGGCTCCGCACCTCGTTGGCGAGAAACAGGGCCACCGCTGCCAGCAGAACGCCGATCGCCACCGAGGCCGCGCCGTCGGCCCAGGCCAGGTGAAAGATCGCCGAGCCGGTCACGCCCAGAGCGGCGATGGCCAGCCCAACCAGGGCGGCGGCGTCTTCCAGCAGGGTGGCGAAGAGGCCGGGGTCCTTGCTCAGCCGCAGGAATTGCCAGAGCCTGATGCGGCGACCGTGGACGGTGCGGCGGAATTCCCGATAGCTCACCGCGAAGGACGTGGCCTCGAACCCCGCCGCCAAGACGAGGACCAGGTAGTTGATCCACGGCCGCTGAATTATCTCCGGCGCCAGGACGCGATTGACGCCCTGATAGACCGACACCGCGCCGCCCAGCGCGAAGATGAGCAGCGCCACGGCGAACGACCAGAAATAGGCTTCGAGCCCATGGCCGAACGGATGGTTCGCGTCGGCGGGCCGCTCGGCGCGGGCGATGCCCACCAGCAAGAACAGCTGATCGAGAATGTCGACCAGCGAATGCACCGCCTCGGTGAGCATGGCGCTGGAGCGCGTGAAGAGAAAGGCGGCCAGCTTGATCGCGGCGATGGCGAGGTTCCCCGCCAGCGCGACCAGGACAACGCGTCTGGAGCCGTCAGCCACTGGCGCCCTCCAGCGCGGTCGAGTTAGAGCCACTGTGCGCAACGCGCGCCGGCCGGCGATGTTCAACGGCGTCCTATATCAGAAGAGCCATGCGCGCCTTCGCCCATCTGCTCGACCGTCTGTCGCTCACCGCGTCGCGCAACGCCAAGCTCACCTTGGTGCGCGATTTCCTTCGCGAAACGAGCGATCCCGAGCGCGGCTGGGCTCTGGCGGCCCTCACCGGCGATCTCACCTTCCATGCCGCCAAGCCGGCGGCCATCCGCGCGGCCATCGAGGCGCGGCTGGACCCCATGCTCTTCGCTTGGTCCCACGACTACGTCGGCGACCTGGCCGAAACCGTGGCCCTGGCCTGGCCGGCCAAGCCCGGCGCCAACCGCGAGCCCGATCTTTCCGAGGTCGTCGACGCCCTGGCCGGGGCCACGCGCGGCGAGGTCCCGGGCCTAATCGAAGGCTGGCTCGACGCCCTGGACGCCGACGGCCGCTGGGCCCTCTTGAAGCTGGTCACCGGCGGGCTGCGCGTCGGCCTCTCGGCGCGCCTGGCCAAGCAGGCGGCCGCCGATGTGGGCGGCGTGGAAGTCGGCGAGGTGGAGGAATTGTGGCACGCCCTCGAACCGCCGTACGGCGATCTTTTCGCTTGGCTGGAGGGCAGGAGCGAGCGGCCGTCGTCGGACGCGCCCGGTCGTTTTCGCCCGGTGATGCTCGCCCAGGCGATCGACGAAGCCGTCGACTTCGCCAAGCTCGATCCGGCCGACTACGCCGCCGAGTGGAAGTGGGACGGCGTGCGCGTCCAGGCGGTAAGCGAGCGCGGCGAGCGGCGACTCTACAGCCGCACCGGCGACGACATGGCGGCCGCCTTTCCCGATGTCGTGGCGGCGCTGGACTTCAACGGGGTGATCGACGGCGAACTCTTGGTCATGCGCGGCGGCGCCGTCGCGCCGTTCGGCGATCTTCAGCAGCGCCTGGGCCGCAAGAGCGCCGACGCCAAGCTGATCGCCGCTTATCCGGCCGCCATCCGCGCCTACGACCTCCTTCTGGAGGGCGAGCGCGATCTGCGCGCCCTGACCTTCAGGGAACGCCGGGCCCGGCTGGAGGCCTTCGTCGCCGCCATCGCCTCGCCGCGCATCGACCTTTCGCCGCTGCAGGCTTTCGAGACCTGGGAAGCGCTGGCTCACTTGCGCGCCGCGCCGCCGCCCGGCGATCCGGGCCGCGCCGAGGGGCTCATGCTCAAGCGCTGGAACGCGATCTACCAGGCCGGCCGGCCCAAGGGGCCGTGGTTCAAGTGGAAACGCGATCCGCGCCTTATCGACGCCGTCCTGATGTACGCCCAACGCGGCCACGGCAAACGATCCAGCTTCTATTCCGACTACACCTTCGGCGTCTGGCGCGAGGACGCCGAGGGCGTCCGCGCCCTCACCCCGGTGGGCAAGGCCTATTTCGGCTTCACCGATGAGGAGTTGAAGCGCCTGGACGCTTTCGTAAGGGAACATACCGTCGAGCGCTTCGGACCGGTGCGCCAGGTGCGGGCCGACCGCGATTTCGGCCTGGTCCTGGAGGTGGCCTTCGAGGGTCTGCAACGCTCCACCCGCCATAAGAGCGGCCTGGCCATGCGCTTCCCCCGCATCAGTCGCATCCGCTGGGACAAACCGGCCCGCGAGGCGGACGAACTGGAGACGCTGGAGAAGATGCTGGCGGCCATGAGCTGAGGGACCCACCGGCGGCTAGTGGACAAGATCAAACGCGCTACCGCGTGACCGGGGGCGCCTCGTAGGTCATGGCGCCGATATTGTTGCCCTCGGTATCGTCGAAGCGGATCAGCACGCCGACGGTGGGGATCGGCGCCTTGGGCATGGTGACGCGGCCGCCGTGGGTCTCCACCGCGACCAGGATGGCGTCGAGATCGTCGACTTTGAAGGTCGCCTCCACGCCGTTCAATCCCGAGCCGGTGCGCGGCTCGTGTCGCTTGTGCATCAGGCCCTGGATGCCGGGGTCGACGTCATCACCGGTATGGATCAAGTAGAAGCCGGGCGGGCCCCAGGGCTCGAAGGTCCATCCGAACACCGCCTCGTAGAAGCGGCGGGCGCGGTCGACGTCGTCGACGTGGATGGCGAAGGAAGCGAGATTATTGGCCATGAGGCGGGTTACGCCGGTGGCGCGACTGTCGCAATGGCGCTAGATCGACATTAGATGTCTCAACTCCGTCACAGCTCGTCAGATGAGCCCTTCTTCCTCGTGCGCGGGTTGGCGGCTCAGGCCGTCCCCGGTCAGGACACCGGGCGCCACGTCCATGACTGGGGCCAGCTGATCTATTGTTCGGCTGGGGTGATGACCGTCTGGACCCAAGGCGGGTCCTGGGTGGCGCCGCCGCACTGGGCCGTATGGGTTCCCGCCGGCATCGCCCACCAGATCCGCTTCGCCGGCGAGGCGGCTTTGAGGACGCTCTACCTGCGAGCCGACGTCGCCATCGCGCTGCCTGCCGAATGCGCCGTGATGACCGTCTCGGCGCTACTGCGGGAACTGGTGCTGCGCGCCGTCGACGCGCGCATGCTTGACGAGCGCTATCCCGCCCACCGGGCGATGACGCTGTTGATCGTGGGCGAACTGGCGCGTCGGGAGACGCCACCGTTGGACCTGCCCTCCCCGGTCAGCGTGGCGGCTCGGCGGGCCGCCCAATTGCTGGCGGCCGGTGAGGGCGGCGGCGGAACCAGGGCTCTCGCCGCCGAGGTCGGCCTCAGCCCCCGCACGCTCGAGCGACGTTTCATCGTCGAGACCGGCATGAGCATTGCCCGTTGGGGCCGCCAGGCGCGGCTGCAGCAAAGCCTTCGTCTGCTGGCCGCCGGCTCGCCGGTGAAGGCGGCGGCGGAGGCGGCCGGCTACGCCGCGCCGAGCGCCTTCGTGGCGGCCTTCCGCGCCGCGTTGGGTAAAACGCCGGGCCGGTATTTCGCGCGATAGGCGAAAAGCGCGGACGACCGGCTGCCGCTACCGGTGCGGTCTCTCGCCACCGCCCCGGGGCGCCGAGGCGCCGCGGCTTGGCCCGGCCGAATGAGCCGGCGCGAACGATGGGCGGCTCCCCATCGCAGGGGACGCCGATCCGGCGCGGCCGCCGCCGCCGGAAGGCCGCGCGTAAGCCGAGTGGGTGTACGAATGGCTGTACGAATGGCCAGAGTAGGAATGGCCCGAGTACGAATGGCCCGAGTACGAACGGCCCGAGGTGGAATGGCGGTAGGAATGACTGTTGGAGTGAGAGTAGTGGCTCCTGCTCGCCCGATGGCTCCCATGCGACGCTGCGTGACCATGGGCCGTCGCGTGGCGGGCGGGGTGGACAGCCGCCACTTGGTGGGCCGGGTGCGCCGCGGCGCCCGCCGGCACCGCCGGGTGGGCGGCCGATCCGGCCGGACCCAGCCTCGCCGGCGCGCGCGACGGCGCTCCCTTGGCGGCGATGGGCGGCGCGCCGTGATTGTTCTTGGCGAATTGCGCGCGGTCGGCGCGCGCCGCCTGTTGATCGCGCATCTGAGCGACGGTCGGTCCCACATGCCTGCCCCTCGAGGCGGCGAGCTGGGCGGCGGTCGGCCTGACGGTCAGGCCGCCTCGCCCGCCGTTGAAGCTCACCCGACTCATCGGCCCGCGGTTGATCACGGTGCGGTTGTAGACGTTGACTATACGGGCGCCGCCGAAGTTGTTGAAGCCCCGGTTGTAGAAGAAGTCCCGGCCTCTCCAATAGCCGCCGTCGTAACCGAAACCGCCATAGCCGAAGCCGTAGTTGACGCCGCCATAGAAGCCGACGGTCGGACCCCAGTAGCCGGCGTTGAACGCGTAGCCGCCGTTATTCCAGCCCCACCAGGGCGGCGTCCACAGAAGGCCGACCGAGGGAGGCTGAACCCAATCCCCGGGCGCCCAGTAGTAGTCCGACGCGGCGCCGTCCCAGCCCCAATAGCCGGGCGTCCAGATGTAGCCGTAGCCTGGCATGGCCGGCTGGGCGTAGATCGGCAGCGGCGGGGGCGGAAGGCTAACCCCGATCCCGACGCCGACGGCGATTTGCGCTTGGGCGATGGTGGGCGCGGCGGCCAGGGCGCCAAGGCCCAGCAGCGCGGCGATCGACGCGGATTGTAGTAATCTGTGCATAGGAGTCTCCTTGCGACCAGACTCGGCCGCTCCGCTGGAACCGGCCAGGGGGCCGCACTCAACGAATTGACGCCGCTACCTTGCGCGCGCCTTCCTGAACAAGCGCGGGACGGTCCGTTTAGGTTCCGTTCATGTCGCGCGATCACGGCCCGCCCACCGGCGTTTCAATCCGCCGCGTGGGACGCGCCGGCGGCCAGGGCCCTGCTGGTCAGCCAGACGCAGGGGACCATGGCCGCCATGATCCACGCCGAGACGCGGAAGAAATCGATCGACGAGAGGAAGTAGGCCTGGTTCACGACCTGCTGGTCGATGGCGCCCACGGCCTGGGAGAGGCTAAGGCCCGCGTGGCGAAGTTTATCCACGGCCAAAGCCCAGCTCGGATCGGCGGCGCCCATCACCTCGGCCAGGCGCGTCTGGTGAACCGCCTCGCCGCGATCCCACACCGTCGTGGAGATGGAGGCGGCGAAGCTGCCCGCCGTGATGCGCCCAAAGTTGGTGAGGCCCGAAGCCTGCGGAATCTGATCGGAGGGAACACCGTTGAGGGCGAGGGTGATCATGGAGACGAAGAAGACGCTCATCGCCGCTCCCTGAACCAGCATGGGGAGCACCAGGCCCTTGAAGTCCACGTCCGGCGTGTAGCCCGAGCGCATGAAGAAAGAGAGGGCGAAGGCGGCCATCGCCAGGCTCGCCGTCCAGCGGGCGTCCACCTGGTTCATCAGGCGCGCGGCGAAGGGCGTCAGGAACACGGCCACCACGCCGCTGGGCGCGACCACCAGTCCGGCCCAGGTGGCGATGTAGCCCAGATGAGTCTGCAGCCACAGCGGCAGGAGAAGGTTGTTGCCGAAGAAGACCGCGTAACCGATGCATAAAACCCCCGTCCCCATGGCGAAATTGCGCGAGCGAAAGAGCGAGAGGTCGACGATCGGGTTCTTCTCGGTCAGCTCCCAGATCACCCAGGCGACGAATCCCGCCAGCGCCACCAGGGCTTCGACCACGATGGCGGGCGAAGAGAACCAGTCGGCGTCCTTGCCGGTGTCCAGCAGCACCTGCAGGGCGCCCACCCAGACCAGGAGGAGCATGAAGCCGGTGGTGTCGACGGGCGCCTTGCGGGTCGGCGTTTCGCGGCTGGCCATGCCCCGCCAGCACAGGAAGGCGCAGACCGCGCCCACCGGCACATTGATCAGGAAGATCCACGGCCAGACGAAATTGTCGCAGATGTAGCCGCCCAGGATAGGCCCGCAGACCGGCGCCACCAGGGTGGTCATCGACCAGATGGCCAGCGCCGTTCCCCGCTGTTTCGGCGGAAAGATCATGATCAGGAGGGCCTGGGAGCCGGGGATCATCGGCCCCGAAACCGCCCCCTGCAGGACCCGGAAGGCGATCAGCGAGGGGAGGTTCCAGGAGAGGCCGCACAGCAACGAGGCCAGGGTGAACAGGATCACCGAGGCGACGAAGGTTCTGACCACCCCGTAGCGGCCCATCAGCCAGCCGGTGAGCGGCACCGAGACGCCGTTGGCCACGGCGAAGGAGGTGATCACCCAGGTGCCCTGGTCGGGACTCACGCCCAGATTTCCGGCGATGGTGGGGACCGAGACATTGGCGATGGTGGCGTCGAGCACCTGCATGAAGGTGCCCAGCGCCAGGGCCACCGAAGTCACGGCGAGGCCCACACCGGCCATGGGCGCCAGTCCGGCCGCGCCGCCCATCGCGCTCGTCCGCTCGTTGGCCATCGTCGAAACCAAGCCTCTCGTCAGCGCGCCGCGCTGGCGACGTCGATCCTGGCCTTCATGGAAAGACCGACGCGCAAGGGGTGGCGGGCCAGCTCGGCCGGATCGAGCGCTATGCGCACCGGCAGGCGCTGGACGATCTTGATCCAGTTGCCCGAGGCGTTCTGGGCGGGAATGAGGGAAAACGCCGATCCGGTCCCGCCCGATAGGCCACGCACCCATCCGTGGAACTTAACGCCGCCGCCGTATTCGTCGCTGGTCAGCTCCACCGGCTGGCCGATTCTCACCCTGGCCAGTTGCACCTCCTTGAAGTTGGCGTCGACATAGGCCTGCCGGGTCGGAACGATGGACATCATCGGCGCGCCGATCTGAACCTGCTGGCCCACTTCGACCGCCTTCTTGGCGATCACCCCGTCGATGGGCGCGGCGATCCGCGTGCGGGCCAGAGTGAGTTCGGCGGCGTCGAGCTTGGCGCGGGCGGCCAGCACATCGGGGTTCTCCTCGGCGCTGGCCCCGGAGATCAGGGCGGTGTTGACCTGCCGCGAGCCCGCCGCCGCGCCTTGGCTGGCCAGCGCTTCGGCCCGTTGGGCGCGAGCCGAGACGAGCGCCGCCTGAGCGGTGGAAAACCTGTCCTGCGCATTGGTCAGTTCGTCTCCCGAGACGGCCCCGGAGGCCGCCAGCGCCTGGCGGCGGGAAAGATCGGTGCGCGTCCGCGCCAGGTCCGCCTGAGCCGAGGCGATCTGGGCGTCGGCGCGGGCCACGTCGGCCTGCTTGGCCGCCACCTGGCCGGCCAGAGCCGTATCGTTGGCGAAATAACCCCGCACCTGGCGCTCCGCCTGCCCCAACGCCGCCTTGGCCTGCGCGACGCCGATCCTGGCGTCCGCGTCGTCGAGGATCACAACGGGCTGGCCGGTCTTCACGACCTGCGTCTCGCCCACCAGGACCTGCGCCACCTGCCCGGCGATGAGCGGCGTCACCTGGGCGGTGTCGGCGCCGACGTAGGCGTTGTCGGTGGAGACGTAGTGCGAGGCCACCACTAACCAGTAGAGCCCCCAGATGACCGCGCCGATCACGGCGACCCCCGCCAGCAGGCCCAGATAGCGCCATCGCCGACTGCCCGCGCGGGGCGGCCGCGCGGGAGCCGCGGCTTGGATGGAGGCAGAAACGGAATCGGGCATGGCGGAGCTCTCGACGAAGAAAGATGTCAGGAAGAGGCGGCGAAGCCGCCGCCCAGGGCGCGGACCAGGGCGATGTCCAAGATGAGCGCGCGGCTTTCGAGATCGCTCACCACCCGGCGTTGCGTCAGCACGGCGTCTTGGGCCAGGAGCACCGCCTGATAGCTCGACAATCCCCCGTCGTAGCGCAGGCGGGCGATTCGCCAAGCCGCCTCGTTGGCCGCCAGGGCCTGGCGTGAATCGGCCAGGCGAACCGACAGGGCTCGCTCGCCGGCCGCCGCTTCGGCGACTTCGCGCAGGGCTTGGGTCACCGCTTCGTCATAGGCGGCCACCGCCGCGTCGCGATCGGCCCGCGCCCCGCGAAGGCCGGCGCGCAATCGGCCGCCCTCGAAGATCGGCAGGCTCACCGCCGGTCCGGCCGAGCCGATATCCGAGCCGCTGGCGAAGAGCTTGTCCAGGTGAAGGGCCTCCTCGCCGATGTAGGCGACCAGATTAATGTCCGGATAGAAGGCCGCCTTGGCCTCGGCGACGGAATGCGTGGCGGCCTCGGCGCGCCACTTGGCCGCGACCACGTCGGGACGGCGGCCGATGAGATCGGCGGCGAGGTGGGCGGGCAGCCCGAACGCCTTCAGCCGCGCCGCCGGCGGCCGGGCGATGGCGAGGCCGCGGTCGGGTCCCGCGCCCAGAAGAGCGGCCAGGGCGTCGCGCGTCTCTTCGATCTCCTCGTCGATCGCGGCGAGTTCAGCCCGCATGGCCGGGGCGCCGGCCAGCGCCTGTTGCAGCTCGGCCTGGGTGTCGAGGCCGTTGACAACCCTTTTCTGAACCAGGGCCGCGGTCTCCTCGCGCACCTTGACGGCCGCCTCGGTGACGTCGCGCTCGGCGAATAGCTGGGCCAAGGTGGCGTAGGAGGCGGCGATGCTGGAAGCCAGGACGAGGCGCGCCTCCGCCGCGTCGGCTCGGGCGGCGCGGGCCTCGGAGGCGGCGGCGGCCACGGCGGCGCGGTTCTTGCCCCAGAAGTCCAGCTCCCAGTTGAAGTTGAGGGCGATCTCGCCGAAATCGTTGTAACCTTGGGGCACGAACGCGGGGGGAATGCCGGCGTTGTAGCTTTCCTTCATCTCCTCGACCGAGCCGTTGGCCGACAGAGACGGCAGCGTCGCCGCCCGCGCCACGGCGGTGGAAGCTTCGGCCTTGGCAAGGCGCGCCCGCGCCTGCGCCAAGCTCGGCGAGCCGGCCAGGGCCTCGTCGATGAGGGCGTCCAGCTGCGCATCGCCGTACCGCCGCCACCAGGCGTCGGCCGGCCAGTCGGCGGGCGGCGCGGCGAAGGCGCGGGTGGTCCCGTAAGATCCGGGGGCCTTGGCCTGCCGCGCCGGCGTGGCGGGCGGCAGGCTGGCGCAGGCCGAAAGCAGCACGGCCGCCGTCATGGCGAGAAAAGCCGGCCGTCGCGCCTTGCGGTGGCGCGGACGAGAAGGCTGTGGAGGCGCCGCGCTGATCATCAGCCTCTCGACTTGCCACGACCGTACGGTACGGTCATAACAGGAGATAGACCGGTCGCCCGGCGCGATCAAGTTAAGAAAACCAGGAAGGAGGCTTTAGAAAACCGATGAAGACCGACACCAAGCCGCGGCTGGACGCCGACGCGCGCCGCGAAGCCATCATCGACGTGGCCGGCGAGGTGTTTCAAGAGGAGGGCTACACCGCCGCCTCGATGTCCGCCATCGCCGCCCGCCTCGGCGGCTCCAAAGGCACCCTCTACAACTATTTCGACGGCAAGGAGGCCCTATTCAGGGCCTATGTGCGGCGCCACTGCGCCTGGCAGCAGGAGGAGATGTTCGGCCTCCTCACCGACGACGCCGACATCCGCGCCGCCCTGACCCATGTGGGCCGGACCTTTCTGGGGAGCGTCCTTTCAGACTTCAGCCTGCGAAACTTCCGCCTGATCGTCGCCGAAGCCGAACGCTCGCCCGAAGTCGGCCGGGCCTTCTACGAGGCTGGGCCGCTGACCGGGATGGCGCGCCTGGCCGACATTCTGAAACGGGCCGCCGAGAGGGGCGAGCTGCGCCTCGGCGATCCCCTGGCCGGCGCCCACCAGTTCATCGGCCTGTGCCAGAACCGCATGCTCAAGGCGCGCCTGTGCAACGTCACGCCCGAACCCACGGCGAGCGAGATTCAACGCGATGTCGCCTTGGCCGTCACGACGTTCATGGCGGCCTTCGGCGCCGCCTGACCGCAGGCGCCTCGGCCGCGATCCGGCGCTTGACCAGGACGAGGCCAGTTGGCAGGACACTCATTGGCGCAGGATCCGCTTGCGAAGGAGTAATGACATGCCTGTGGATGCAACCAGGCCCACCGGGCAGGCGCGATCGAAGCGGGTACGCGGGAGGGGGATCGCGCGCCGCATGGCCTGCGCGCTGACGCTTTGCGGGGTTGGCGCCTTCGCCGGCGCCGCCGCCGCGCAGACAGGCTATGTCGGCATCCTGGGGGGTGGGCCGGTCTACAAGCACATCCCGGTAAATATCAGCGAACTCAAGAGGTCGGGGTTCAATGAACTGATCGTCTGGAGCGTTGAGGTTAACAGCACAGGCGATCTGAACCTGAACGGCGAATTTCCGCTGACGTCGGCGGGCGCCTACATCGGGAATAAGACATACCCCGATTTCCCCAGGGACCTGAAGAAGATCAAGCAAGGCACGCCGATGCGCGTCACCCTCAGCATCGGGTCGTCCAACTTCGGCGACTGGGAGGACATCAAATCGCTGATCGACTCGCAGGGGACCGGACCGACCAGCATTCTCTACAAGGATTTCGCCGCGCTGGCGGCGGCGCTCCCGGTCGACGCGATCGATTTCGACGACGAAAACGGCTATGATGCGCCTTCGACGATCAAGTTCGCGCTGATGCTTGGCAAGCTTGGCTACAAGGTCACCATGAACCCCTACACCAATGCGTCCTACTGGACGTCGGTGGTGTCGCAAATCAACACCAAGAAGCCCGGCCTGGTGGACGGCGTTCATTTGCAGACCTTCGCCGGGGGAGAGGGCAACAGTCCCTGCACCCCGGAGTGGAATTTCGGCGCCGTCCCGGTTTTCCCCGGCATATCGGACCAGAGCTCGGCGCCGCCCTATCTGACGCCGGCCCAGACAAAGACGGCGATGAAGAACTGGCATAGCCAATGCGGCATCACGGGCGGCTGGGTATGGCTCTTCGATCAGATCGCCGGCACCGACCTGGTGCGGAAATACGCCCGCGCGATCACCGGCGGCGTCGGCGGAGCGGACCAGTAGAGGCGTTGCGGGCTGGGGAGGATCACGGGGACAGGTAATATCTTCCCTTTTCGTCCCTGACGCGGGGACCGCAAGCTGAGACCATTGTGATGACGATACGAGCTGGGCGCGCGGCGAGGACGTCCGAGGCTATCGCATGTCCTGGCGGAGCACGCCGAGCCAGGGCAACTCAATCTGGAGCAGGCGCGCTGGAGAGCGCCCGCTCGAGCGACCGCGCGCGGCGGCGTTCCTCGATCGCGGCGGACCGCCGCGCCGCCCGCGCCTGCTCGACTTCGCTGTCGTGCAGCGCGATGAAGGACGAGACAATGTGCGCGACGACGGCCCCGCGCGCGGCGCCGCCCGGTCCCGTGGGGACGTCGAGGTCCCGCTGGCCAAGCCGTTCCCCGATGGCCGCCGAGAGCTCGAGCAGCTGTTCGATCGTGTACGCGCGGTCGTTGCTGGCCTCGATGGGGTAGTCGCTGAAATCGTCATTGAAGAAAAAGGCCGGACCGCCGGGGTCGCGCGTCTCGCGCAGCCATGTGTTGAGCGGCGCGAAGCCGTCGAAGGCCGCTTGCGCCGCGGCGCGGGGAAACTCGAACGGGCTTCCGCCAAGAACCTCGGTGCATAGCGGAAGGAAGCGACTGCGGTAGGCGATCTGTTTGTCAAACGGAATAGCCGCAAGCGCGCCGTTGAGGGCGTCGACCAATTCCAACTGTTCCTGCAGGAGGGCACGATTGAAAACGTCTTCCATGTTGAGCCCGGCCTCGTTGCAACCGATCACCCCGCAGAAATCCTTCAGCAATGAACCGCCAAAAAGGTGCTCCGCGTCAAAGCGCCGGATATGGCAACGATCGCTGCCCGCATCCCAGCGCCGAATCACCTGCTCGAAGCTGCGAGGGGAACCGGCGACCCTGAAGCGTGTGTCGGCGCTCGCGCTGCCTTTTCGCCTTTGCAGCACGCTCGAGGCGATCCATCGGTCTTGCCGGCGCAGATACATCAGGCTCTCGAACCGCTCGGCGTACGGCTCGAAGAACCGCCTATAGGCGTCGATCGCGGACGGGTTGGAGCCAAACAAGTGTTCGCTTGAAATTGACAGAGTGTCGGCCCCGCCAACCCTGGCGATCTCCGTCGCAAAGGCGTTCGCAACAAACTCCCGCTGCTCCTCGATCGAGCCATTGCGTGCGCCCGTCAGCCGTTCGAGGTTCTCGCGACGCGGCCCAAAAAGAAGCGGCAGGTCGATGTGTTGGGCGCCGCGACGCAGCGCCGAAGGCACATAAAATGCGCGCGTGCGGAGGGCCGCCTGATTGCAGACCAGGAAGTGCTGTAGCGATGTCGTGCCGGTTTTGGGCGCCCCGACATGGAGCAGAACCCGCTCGAACGGCTTTTTCAAGTCGCACTGCTCCCCGGACGCACGCCGTTTGCCTTGGGCGCGCGGACCAGATCCACGTCGCCATCTTCCACGAGACAGGCCTCCTAGTCCAGGTAAACGGGGGGAGTCGAGGAGGGCAACGGGGTGAGTTCAGGAAACATGCGTCCAGAACAGAATGCCCCGCCCCGACCGACATTCGCGGCGGCGACGGGCGGCAAAAATCGGCGGTCGCGCCGGGACACCCGCCAATTCTCGAAAACCTCCGTTGTCGGCAGGATTTGGGGTCGAACGAAGTCAGGGCTTTTCGCAGCCTTCGGCGTTGAGCCGTCGCCCGCGACGGCGTAACAGGGCCGCGTCGATCGGATGGTTCGCATCGGCGGGCGCCGCACCCTCGGGCGCTCGACCCCCAAGGGATCCAGAAGAAAACAGAGCGCGGTTGGCGTCTTGAAGATCGATCTGGGATTTTTTGCGCGCCGGCGCCGGATGCGGCGGATAGGGGCGATGGGCGGCGTTCCGACGCCCCTCACGATGGCGCTCGTCGGCGCGCTGGCCGCCGCATGCGCCGCCAAAAAGGCGCCGCCGCCGCCGGCGCCTGAGGTCACGGTCGCGAGGCCCTTGGCCAGCGATGTGGTCGATTGGGACGACTTCGTCGGTCAGTTCGTCGCGGTCGATTCGGTGGACGTGAGGCCGAGGGTCTCCGGCTACCTTCAGTCGGTCGGCTTCAAGGACGGGGACTTCGTCAGGAAGGGCCAGGTGCTCTTCGTCATCGACCCGCGCCCCTATCAGGCGGTCCTCGATCAGGCCAAGGGAACGCTCGCCCACGCCCAGGCGACCGTGGTCAACGCCCGCGATCAGGTGGCGCGCGGCGTCACCTTGCTGGCCGCCAAGGCCATCAGCCAGCAGGCCTATGAGGTGCTGGTGGCCACCGAGCGGCAGGCGGCCGCCGATGTCGTCTCCGCCCAGGCCGCGGTGAACGCCGCCGCCCTCAACCTCGCCTTCACCCGGGTGACCGCGTCGCTGCCAGGCCGGATTTCCGACCGGCGCGTCGCGCCCGGCAATTTGGTCACCGCCGACACCACCGTCCTTACCAACATCGTCAATCTCGATCCGATCCGGTTCGCCTTCACCGGGTCCGAGGCCCTCTATCTGAAGTATGAGCGCGAAAACGCCGCCGGCACGCGCGCCTCCTCGCGGCGGGCCGCCAACCCGGTGGAGATCCGCCTGCAGGACGAGCCGACCTACCGCTGGAAGGGGCGTATGGACTTCGTCGACAATGCGCTGGACGCCGGATCGGGGACCATCCGGGGCCGGGCGGTGATACCCAACCCCGATCACTTCCTCACCCCTGGCATGTTCGGACACCTGCGCCTGCTGGGCTCCGGTTCCTATCCGGCCCTGCTCATTCCCGACCAGGCGGTGGTCACCGACCAGGAGCGCCAGGTCGTCTATGTGGTCGGCGCCGACGGCGTCGCCCGCGTGCGGCCGGTGGAGCTTGGCCCGATCGCCCGGGGCCTGAGGGTCGTGCGCTCGGGCCTCGGAGCCGGCGACGAGGTGGTGATCGACGGCGTGCAACGCGCCCAGGCCGGCGAGAAGCTGGCCGCGCGGCGGGGCCGGATCGCGCTTGCGCCACCCATCGCTCCAGCATCCTCGGCCGCCGCGCCGCCTTCGTCGTCGGCCGAACCGGTCGGCGCCGGCCGCTAGCCCCGCTTCGGACCGATGCGCCTTTCGCACTTCTTCATCGAACGGCCGGTGTTCGCCGCGGTGGTGGCCATCCTGATCGTGCTCATCGGCGGCATCGCCTTTAGGGGCCTGGCCGTGGCCCAATATCCGGAAATCGCCCCGCCCACCGTGAATGTTTCGGCGACCTATCCCGGAGCGTCGGCCGAGGTCCTGGCCGATACGGTGGCCGCGCCGATCGAGGAATCGATCAACGGCGTGGAGAACATGCTCTACATGTCCTCCCAGTCGACGGGTGACGGCCACGTCACCATCACCGTGACGTTCAAGCTCGGCACGGACCCCAACCAGGCTCAGGTGCTGGTCGAGAACCGGGTGGCGTCGGCCACGCCCCTGCTGCCGCCCCAGGTCGTGGCCACCGGGGTGACGGTGCGCAAGAGCTCGCCCGACTTCCTCATGGCGATTCACAACTATTCGCCCGACGGCTCGCTCGATCAGAGATACATCGCCAACTACGTGGGCCTGCACATTCGCGACGCCCTGCTGCGGGTGCCGGGCGTCGGCGACATCGGCAGCCGCGCCGCCCGCGATTACGCAATGCGAATCTGGATCGACCCGGACCGCGCCGCCGCCCGCGGCCTCACCGTGACCGACATCGTCGCCGCCCTGCAGTCCCACAATGTTCAGATCGCCGCCGGGGCCATCGGCGCGCCGCCTGACGCGTCGGCCGCCAGCGCCTACCAGCTCAACATCCAGGCGCTCGGCCGGCTCACCACGCCGGCCCAGTTCGGCGATATCATCATCAAGACCGACGCCCAAGGCCGGGCGACCCGCGTGAACGACGTGGCCCGGGTCGAGCTCGGCGCCCAGGACTACACCACCAACGCCTACATGAACGAAAGGCCCGCGGTGGCGCTCGGCATCCTCCAGCAGCCCGGCACCAACGCCCTTCAGACCGTGGCCGCCGTCAAGGCCACCATGCTGAGGTTGAAGAAGAGCGAGCCTCCCGGGCTGAGCTACAAGATCATCTACAATCCCACCGAGTTCGTCAGCGCCTCCATCGACGAGGTCTACAAGACCCTGTTCATCGCCATAAGCCTGGTTGTGCTGGTGGTCATGGTGTTCCTGCAATCCTGGCGGGCCGCGCTCATTCCGATCATCGCCATCCCTGTTTCGCTGGTGGGCGCCTTCGCGGCCATGGCCGTCGCCGGCTTCTCGCTGAACAACCTCTCCCTGTTCGGCCTGGTGCTGGCCATCGGCATCGTCGTCGACGACGCCATCGTGGTGGTCGAGAACATCGACCGCCACTTGCGCGAAGGCATGAGTCCGCGCGAGGCGGCGCACAAGACCATGGACGAGGTGGGCGGCGCGCTGGTGGCTATCGCCCTCGTTTTGATGGCCGTCTTCATACCGACGGCGTTCATCGGCGGCATCTCCGGGCAATTCTACAAGCAGTTCGCCCTCACCATCGCCAGCTCGACCCTGATCTCGCTCATCGTCTCGCTGACCCTGTCGCCGGCCCTGGCCGCCATCATCATGCGGCCTCACAACAAGGAGCGTGGGCTCAGGCGAGGTTTCCGGCGCTTCGCCATATTCGGCGAGCGGTTCAACGAAACTTTCGAGCGGGTGGAAAATCGCTATTCCGGCGCGACCCACCGGCTGGTCCGCATGGCGTCCCTTGTGCTGATCGTCTACGCCCTGTTGCTGGCTTTGACCGGATGGCGCCTCGAGGCCACGCCCAGGGGTTTCATCCCCGCCCAGGACCAGGGCAACCTGCTGATCTCCATGAGCCTGCCGCCTGGCGCCGCTCTGGACCGTACCGACGCCGTGGTCCGCGAGGTTGGACGGCGCCTGCTGGCCGCGCCGGGCGTCGCCGCCGCCTCGATGTACGCCGGCGTGGACGCGACCAGCAACACGACCTCGTCCAGCGGAGGCCAGATCTATCTCGTCCTGAAGTCGTTCGCCGATCGCCAGCGCGAGGGATTGACCATCGGGGGGATCATCGCCGATCTCACCCGGCGTATGGCCCCGATAAGGGACGCCGACATCAAGATCATCCAGCCCCCCTCGGTCAGGGGCATAGGCTCGACCGGCGGGTTCAAGCTGGTCGTCGAGGATCAGGGCGGCCACGGACCGCAAGCGCTCGAAAAGACGGCCAACGCCCTGGCCGACGCGGCTAACAGGTCCGGCGTCGTCTCGGGGGCCTTTGTGACATTCAATACAAAGACGCCGCGCATCTTCGCCGACATAGACCGGGCGAAGGCCGAGATCCTGGGGGTGCCGGACAGCGCCGTGTTCGCCACCTTGCAGACCTATCTCGGCTCTACGTTCGTGAATGACTTCAATCTGTTCGGTCACACCTACCAGGTGCTGGCCCAGGCCGACGCGCCGTTTCGCAACGACGAGTCGCGGCTTGGCGAACTGCAGACGCGCTCAACCTCCGGGGCCATGGTTCCCTTGGGATCGATCGTCAATTTGCGCCACGTCACCGGGCCCTACCGGGTGCTGCGCTACAACCTCTTCCCCGCCGCCGAGGTGCAGGGCGACGTCGCGCCGGGACATTCCACCGGCGAGGCGCTCGATACCATGGAGCAACTGGCCAGCCATCAGCTGCCGGCCGGCTACGGATACGAGTGGACCGAGCTGGCCTATCAGGAGCGGCTGGCGGGCAACACCGGCATACTGGTGTTCGGCGCGGCCGTGGTTTTCGTCTTTCTTCTGCTGGCCGCCCTTTATGAGAGCGTGACCCTGCCGTTCGCCGTGATCCTGATCGTGCCCATGTGCCTTCTGGCGGCGATGCTCGGGATCAATCTGCGCGGCATGGATAACAACATCCTCACCCAGATCGGCCTGGTGGTGCTCATTGGACTGGCCGCCAAGAACGCCATCCTGATCGTGGAGTTCGCCAGGCAGGGCGAGTTCGAGCATGGCCTCAAGCGGCACGAAGCGGCCGCCGAAGCGGCGCGAACGCGGCTTCGGCCCATCCTGATGACCTCGTTTTCCTTCATCTTCGGCGTCGCGCCCCTGGCCTTCGCCGCCGGCGCCGGGGCGGAACTGCGCCAAGCCCTGGGCGTCGCGGTGTTCTTTGGCATGATCGGCGTGACGGCGTTTGGCCTCATCTTCACGCCGGTGTTCTATGTGGTCTTCCGCGCTCTCTCCGACCGTCTGCCCAAGGCGACCACTCGCAAGGCGGCGGCGGCCCCCGCCTCGCCCCCGGAAGCGCCGTGAAGCCGCGCCCGCCCGCCCGGCTTGCGGTTTTCGCGTTCGCCGTCGCCCTGGCGCTCGGCGGCTGCGTGGTGGGTCCGCGCTACGCGCCGCCGATCACGCCGACGACCGCCAAGACCCCTTTCGTCTCCGCCCAGAGCGCCAACGCGGTGGACGCGCCCCTGCCGCCGCGCTGGTGGCGCCTGTACAACGATCCGATCCTCGACCGTCTCGTGGAACAGGCGCTGGTCGAGAACGAGGACCTCAAGGTCGCCGCCGCCAATCTCGCCTATGCGCAAGGCCTGCTCGAGGAGGCGCGCGCCGGCCGCTTTCCCACGACGAGCCTGACCGGCGGCGTCGCCTATGGCGTCTCGGCGCAGCCGGGGGCGGTAAACGCCCCAACGCTTGGCTACAGCGCCACTTTCGCCGCCTCCTACGACTTCGACCTGTTCGGCCGAATTCGGCGCGCCATCCAGTCCGCCAAAGCCAACGCCGAATCGGTCCTGGCGGCGGAAGATGCGGTGCGCGTCACCGTGGCGGCCGAGACGGCCGGCGCCTACGCCAATATTTGCGGCTACGCCCGCCAGATCGCCGTCGCCCGCGCCTCGCTGACCCTGGTCCAGGAAACCTACGACATCACCTTGACGGAGCGGAACGCCGGCGCCCTTTCCGACTTCGATCTGGCCCGAGAAGCGGTGCTGCTCGAGCAAGCCAAGGCCGCCATTCCACCCCTCGAAGGCCAGCGCCGCTCCGCCCTCTTCACCCTGGCCGCCCTGATCGGCAAGACGCCGGCCGAGGTTCCGGCCGACGCGGCGACCTGTCAGGCGCCGCCCACCCTCATTAAGCCCCTGCCGGTGGGCGACGGCGCCGCCCTGCTACGGCGCCGTCCCGATCTTCGCCAGGCCGAGCGCGCGCTGGCGGCGGCGACGGCCCGCATCGGCGTCGCGGCGGCCGATCTCTATCCCACGGTGACCCTGGGCGGATCGGTGAACCCCACTGGGACCCTCAGCGGTCCAGGCGCGGGCGCCTCGCTTCTCTCCTACAGCATCGGACCGCTGATCACCTGGACCTTCCCCAATATTCTGGTGGCGCGGGCCCATGTGAAGGAGGCGAGCGCCCAGGCCTCCGCCGCCCTGGCGACCTTCGACGGCGCGGTCCTTACCGCCCTCGAGGAAACCGAGCAGGCGCTGGCCACCTACGCCGCCGAACTCGACCACCATGTGGCGCTCGCCGCCGCCCGCGAGCGCGCCAACGAGGCGGTGCGCCTGGAGAAGGTGCAAAGTCAGGCCGGCGTCGCCAGCTTCCTCGACCTATTGCAGGTCCAGGCCACCGCCGTGGCCGCCGACCAGGCCTTGGCCGCTTCGGATCAGGCGGTCAGCGCCGATCAGGTCGCCGTCTTTCAGGCGCTGGGCGGCGGGTGGGAGGACGCTCCCGCGGTGGTTCCCCCACCCATTCCCAAGCGATAGGGCCCGGCATCGGAAAAGTTCGTTCGCCGCGAACCATTTGGTCCGTTAAGAAGCATTCGCCGCCCCCTCCCCCAAAGGCTGGAACCCCATGCGCCGCCCATTGATTTTCGCCGCTGCCCTGAGCTTGCTCGTCGCGCCCGCGCTGGTCTTCTCCCAGCCGGCGCCGGGGGGTCCCGACGCCAGCATGGCCGCCCAGACTCAGAACCAGCCCGAGCGCGCCGAGCCCGGCCAGCCAGGGGCCAAGCCCAAGCGCGGGACGTCCGACGAACCGGCCGCCGGCGAGGCCAAGTCCGGCCCCGACAAGCGCGCCGAGCGGGCCAATTCCGAAAAGCTTTCCGACTACGACATCGCCACGGCGCCCATCGCCGAGGCGCGCAAGGTCACCCGGCACAGCGGCGTCATCGGCGGCCGGACCATGGCCTACACGGCCACCGCGGGAACCCTGACCATCCGCGACGACGAGGGCAAGCCCACCGCCAGCGTCTTCTATGTCGCCTACACCGCCGGCGACGGACGCGATACGCGACGGCCGGTGACCTTCCTCTACAATGGCGGTCCGGGTTCATCGACGCTGTGGCTGCACATGGGTTCCATCGGGCCGGTGCGGGTTCGGACCGACAGCCCCGGCGCCACCCACAATGCGCCGTTCGAATACGCCGACAACAACGACAGCCTGCTCGACAAGTCCGATCTGGTCTTCGTCGACGCCATCGGCGCGGGCTTCTCGCGGCCGGTCGGCGACACCAAGCTCGCCGCCTTCTGGGGAACCGATCCGGACATCGACGCCTTCGCCCGGGCCATCGAGCGCTATCTGACCGTGAACGGCCGCTGGAATTCGCCCAAGTTCATCTTCGGCGAGTCGTATGGAACGACAAGGTCGGCCGGTCTCTCCTACAAGCTGCAACAGGACGGCGTGCAGCTCAATGGGGTGATCCTGCTCTCCTCGATCCTCAACTATGGCCGGCGCGATCCGGGCTTCGATCAGGAACTGGTCAACTATCTTCCCAGCTACGCCGCGGCGGGCGCCTATCACAATCGCCTGGCCTCGCCGCCCGGCGACCTAGCCGCCTACCTGCGCGAGGTGCGCGACTGGGCGCGCGGCCCCTACGCCCTGGCCCTGGCCAAGGGGCAGGACCTTTCCGACGCCGAACGGGGGGCCGTGGCCGACAAGATGGCGGCCTACACCGGCCTCTCGGCGCGATTCATCCTGGACAACGACCTGCGCGTGACGCCGGGAAGGTTTCGCAAGGAGCTGTTGCGCGATCAGCGGCGAACGCTAGGTCGCTATGACGACCGCTTCACCGGCATGGATGTTGACGCGGCGGGCGAAACGCCGGAGTACGATCCGTCCGACACCGGCATCACCGGCGCCTTCGTCGCCGCTTTTCATGATTATCTGGCCCGCGACCTCGGCTACTCGACCGACCTGACCTATCGGCCCACCCACTATTCGCGGGATCTACATTGGGACTTCCGCCACGCCGCGCCGGGCCAGCGCGGCGGCGGCGACAACACCACCGAAGCCGACGTGGCGCTCGACCTCTCGGCGGCGATACGGGAAAATCCGCATCTGCTGGTCTATTCGCTCAACGGGATCTACGACCTGGCGACGCCCTTCTTCGGCACCGAATACGACCTGGCCCACATGCAGATCGACCGCTCGCTGCGCGCCAATCTGCGCTTCGCCTACTATCCCTCAGGGCACATGGTCTATCTCAATCCCCAGGCCCTCACCTCGATGAAGGCCGATCTGGCGCGCTTCTACGACGAGGCCGCGCCTGGGCGGTGAAGGCGGAATTGGGGACGCGCGTCACTAAGGTCGGCTCATCGTCGACGCGCCGGGTCGGGCGGCGGCGCGTAGCAGGATGACGGCGGCGTAGAGGACCACGACCACCACGCCCCATCGCAGCGCCGTCAGCGGCAGGGACTTGACCACCAGGGCGGCCAGCAGGACCGCCGGTATGCCCCCGATGGCCAGGCCGATGACCACGCGCAGGTCGATGCGAGGGGCGGCGACGAAGCGCACCCCGCTCACCGGCATGAGGAAGGCGCAGGCGCCCATCATGATCGGAAAGGCGGCGGTGGGATTGAGGCCCATGAGGCTCAGCAGGATCAGCGAGGGCGCATAGAGGCCGATGCCGAAGGTCATCAAGGCGCCCATGACGAAATGCGCCGCCACGGCCAGGGCGAAGAGGCCCGCCGGCAGGGCGAGCGCGGCGCCGCCGCCCGGCATCAGGCCCAGGTTGGTCAGAGCGTAGAGGCCGGCGGCGATCACCAGGGCCACGCCGACCACGGCCTGCACCACGCGGACCGGCAAGCGGACCACGATCGGCGCGCCGACGAGGGCCCCGGCCACCGCGGCGGCGATGCAGGCGGCCAGGAGCCGCGGATCGACCTTGACCAGGTTGATGAAGATCAGCGCCTCGGCCACCGTCGGCAGGGCGTGGCCGGCGTTCAAGGTGGCCGGTATGAAGCCGTCCGGGACCAGGCCGCGCAGCTTCAGCCACGCCGTGGTCGGCGCGAAGGAGCCGATCCCCAGAGTGTCGAAGAAATTCGTCACCGCCCCCAGGCCGATGCTCTCCAGGTTGGGCCGAAGTTGGCCTCGCGCCCGCGCCGCCCGCGCCAGAGCCACAAGATAGACACCGGCCAGGACGGCCAACGCCGCCAACAGTAGGATGACGACCATGCCTGCCATCAGATTCTGATAAAGGCGCGAAGGCCCGCTAGCCACCCCGACAGCGACACGGTTTCTCGCTTTTTCATAGCAAGATATCCCCAGCCGGCATCAGGCAAAAACTTCGCTCCGGGCCTGAGAAAGTTTTTTTTGCCGGCCGGCGGAACCGGGCCTGGGGCGCCGCGTTTGGCTCCTGTCTCCCGCCTACTGTTTCGCCCCCCCGACTGAAGGCGGGAGCCCAGGCCCGGCAAGAACGAAAGTTCTGCCGGGCCTTTCATTTCCTCCGCCTACCAGATCCGCACTCTCTGATCGGGGGCCACGTATAGCGCGTCGCCGGGCTTCACGTCGAAGGCGGCGTACCAGGCGTCGATGTTGCGCACCACGCCGTCGACGCGCTCATGCGGCGGCGAGTGGGGGTTGGAGACCAGCTGCTGGCGCAAGGCGTCGTCCCGCGCCTTGCCGCGCCACACCTGCGCCCACCCCAGGAAGACCCGCTGATCGCCGGTGGTCCCGTCGATGAGGGGCGCGGGGGCGCCCTTCAGCGACACATGATAAGCGTCCAGGCCCAGCAGCAGGCCGCCCAGGTCGGCGATGTTCTCGCCCATGGTCAGCCCCCCGTTGACGTGCGCCCCGGCCAGCGGTTCGAAGGCGGAATATTGCGCGCCCAGGCGCTGGGTCTGAGCGGTGAACTTGGCCGCGTCCTGCGGAGCCCACCAGTCGGAGAGCTTGCCGGTTCCGTCGAACTGGCGGCCCTGGTCGTCGAAGCCGTGGGTCATCTCGTGGCCGATCACCCCGCCGATGGCCCCGAAGTTGATGGCCATGTCCGCCTTGGGATCGAAGAACGGCGGCTGCAGGATGGCGGCGGGAAAGACGATCTCGTTTTCCGTCGGCGAATAATAGGCGTTCACCGTCTGCGGGGTGATGCCCCATTCGGTGCGGTCCACCGGGTCGCCCAGACGCCTCACCTGGCGCATCCACTCAAAGCCGGCCGAGCGCTCCACGTCGCCATAGATGTCCTCGGGCGAGATCGTCAGTGTGCTGTAGTCGCGCCACTTGACCGGGTAGCCCACCTTGACATTGAGCAGGGAGAGTTTTTCCAGCGCCTTGGCCTTGGTGGCCTCGCTCATCCAGGTCACCTTCGAGATTCGCGCCGCCAGGGCGACGCGCAGATCGCCGATCAGGGCCTCCATGGCCGCCTTCGACGCCGGCGGAAAATATTGCGCCACATAGAGCTTGCCCACCGCCTCGCCGACACCGTTGTCGACGGCCGCCACGCCGCGCTTCCAGCGCGGCTTCTGCTCGGCCTGGCCGCTCATCGCCTTGTTGCGGAACTCGAAGCTCGCATCGGCGAACCGCTTGGAGAGGAGGGGCGCGGCGGCGTCGACTACCGTGAAAGCCTGCCATGCCTGCAGGGTGGCTATGGGCGCCGAAGCGAAAATGGCCGCGATCTTGGCAAACGCGGTCTTCTCGCCCACCACCACGCGGTTCACCGATCCCAGATCGCCGGCGGCGAAATAAGCGGCCCAGTCGAAGCCGGGGGCCAGCGCGGCCAGCTCCGCCGGGGTCATGGCGTTGTAGGTCGCCACGGGGTCACGCTGCTCGACCTTGGTCCAGCTCACCTGGGCGATGGCGCTCTCCAGGGCGACCACCGCCTTGGCCTGACCTTGCGCGTCCGGCCAGTTCACGGCCTTCAGCATCTGAGCCACATAGGCCTCGTACTTGGCCTTCTGCGGCGCGAAGCTGGCTTGCAGATAATAGTCGCGGTCGGGAAGGCCGAGGCCTGCCTGCGTGACGTAGACCGCATAGCGCAGCGGCGCGCGGGCGTCGGCGCTGATCCCCGCGCCGAAGAAGGATCCGAAATAGCCGGTATTGGCCTTGCCCATCAGGGCCGCCAGGGCCGACCGCGTCGTCGCCGCGCGGATGGCGGCCAGATCGGGCTCGAGGGGCTTTGCGTCCAACGCCTCGATGCGGCCCTCGTCCATGAACGCCTTGTAGAAGCCGCCGACCCGCGCCTCATCGCCGCTCGGAGCGGTGGCGGCGGCGGCCTCGTCGAGCAGGCTATGGACCCGCTCTTCCGAGAGCACGGTGAGCGCATCGAACGTCCCGTAGCGGGAGCGGTCGGCCGGGATCACCAGCGCCTTGACATAGTTTCCGTTGGCGTAGGTGAAGAAGTCGGCGCCCGGCGCGACGCTAAGGTCCCGGCCGGCCAGATCGAAACCCCAGGTCCCCATGCGCTGGGCGGCGGGCGGCGCGGCGGGCGCGGCGGCGGCGAAAGCTGGGGAGGCGCCGGCGCCGGCCATCAGGGCGGCCACGGCCGCGCCAAAAAGGAGGGTTCGCATTTTTTCGCTGGTTTTCCGCAAGGTTGATCGACGAGGCGCGACCATGCCCGAAAAAGCCGACCCTGTGCGTCTTAAATTTAGTTCATCCCCGGCTTAAACGTCGTTACCGACGTGATCCCTGAGATCGAGAGCGCGTTCCGAAAAGTGGGAACGGATTTTCGGACAAAAAGACGCACGGCAAGACAAAAACTGGCGCAGGGGTTCGATTCTATCGAAACACGTCCTGGACTAGCGCGCGTTCATGCCGGCGCATTCTCCGCGAAGGGGGCCATCTGGGCGGCGAGGGCCTTGTGGTAGGCCGGCCGGGCCTCGCACCGCCGGCGGTAGGCTTCGAGCCTCGGGAATGCCTCGATGAGACCCGTGCCACGCGGGATTTGCAGAACGGTGGTCATCAGCAAGTCGGCGGCGGTGAAGCCATCCTCGAGGTAGTCGCGCCCGTCCAGCCACGCCGAAAGGCTCGCCAGCCGCGTTTCGACGAACTCGGTCGCCGCCGCGTTCTGCCGCCTGGCGGTCTCCGCGTCGGCCGGCAGCTGGCCAAGCTCGTTGAGGAACATGATCGGCGGCTCGATGGTGTTGAGCGCGGCGAACATCCATGTCTTGGCGCGCGCCCGCGCGGCGGGATCGGTGGGCAGCAAGGCGTCGGACCGCTCGGCGATGTGCAGGACGATGGCGCCCGATTCGAACAGCGCCAGTCCGTCTTCCTCGTAGGCCGGAACCTGGCCGAACGGCTGAAGGCGGCGATAGGCGTCCGAGGCCTGGTCTTCCCGCCCGATGAGCCGCGCCTCGTAAGGCAGCCCCGCCTCTTCCAGCGCCCAGCGAACGCGCAGATCACGCACCAGCCCCTGGGCGAAAGGCGGAACCCAGCGAAACGCGCTCACCGTGGCCTTGGTCATCGGATTTCCTTCCATTGATCAGGGGTAGCTCAGCTTCGGGTTGAAATCCCCCCGGCCTTGCGGCGTCAGATCGAGCAGGTTCCACAGCGGATCGAGCAGATCGTTGTGGCGATACTGCTGGCCCGGCTCGGGCGGAACGTAGAGGAGTTCGGAGCCCCAGGTGTGACGGATGGCGCCGCCCTCTCGGCAGAAGACGTTGAGCATCGGCATGTCCCACTGCTCGCCGTCCTTGAAGTCCTGCTGGCGGCGCACCGCCGCGCCAAGGGCTCGCGAGTCGCCGAAATAGTCCGCATCATAAGCGTTGCCGTCGGTGGACAAGAGGTGAAGCCCGGTCCAGCCGCGTTCGGCGGCGAAGGCGAGGATACGGGCCAGGGGCGACTTGGCGACGACGACGAAATTGATCTTCTGGTCGATATGCCGGACCTGCCCGTCCACGCCGTCGAGGAAGTGGGTGCAGCCGGGACAAGCGCGCTCCCGCTCGGGTCCGTACATGAAGCTGTAGATCGCCAAACTGTCCTTGCCGGGCGCGAAGAGCTGCGAGACCTTCACCGGACCGCCGGGACCGACAAACCTGTAGTCCTCTCTGATTTCGCCGCCCGGCGGCAGGGCGCGGCGTTGGGCGGCGACCCGCTCGATCTGACGGCGAAGCGCCATCTCCTCGTCGAGAAGTGCGTTGCGGGCGGCGCGGTAGCCGTCGCTCTCGCCCGGAAATTTCAGGTGCTGCAAGTCCGATGCGCCAGGCAATTTAGGGCTCCGATCTGGTGCGAGGGCCGAGCTTCGCGGATGGACGGCGCGTTGCGCGTCAGCCCCTTTCCGGTCCGCCATCGCCGCCGTCACCGCTAGGACGTCGGGGGACGCTCAGGTCCGACACGCCGGCGAAAATATCTCCAGTGGCGAACTCCCGCCTCCTTACGCCCCCATCCCCAGCCGCTCCAGCGCCAGCGCCCGCAGCGTCTTGTAGTCCAGCTTGCCGTTGGCGGCGCGGGCGACGGGGGCGAGGACAAGTTCTCGCGGGGCCTTGTAGGCCGCCAGGTGCTCGCGAACGTGCTCGGAGATCGCGGCCAGTGCGGGCGTCTGGCCGGCCGCCATGTCGACCACGGCGCAGATCCGCTCGCCAAAACGCGCGTCGGGCACGCCGATCACGGCGGCGTCGCGCACGCCGGGGTAGCGCTTGATGGCCTCCTCGACCTCCTCGGGAAACACCTTCTCGCCTCCGGTGTTGATCACCTGGGAGCCACGGCCGAGCAGCCGCAAAGTGCCGTCGGCCTCGACGGTCGCGAAGTCGCCGGGGATGGACCAGCGGCGCCCCTCGTAGTCGCGGAAGGTGCGAGCCGACTTTTCGAGGTCCTTGTAGTAGCCCACCGGCAGGAAGCCGCTGACGGCCACCTGCCCTCGCTCGCCGGAACCGGGTTCGACGCGTCGGCCGTCCTCGGTGAAGACCGCGCTGTTGGGGCCGACCATGAACTTGGCCGTCTCCGCCGTCGCTCCGGCGGCGGAGCTCGACGCCCCCATGCCCACCGCCTCGGAGGAGCCGAAGCTGTCGAAGATGGCGCAGTCCGGCAGGTGGCGCAGCAACCCCTCCTTGTTTTCCATGCTCCATACCGTCCCGGAAGAGCCCAGCCGGCGCAGAGACGATAGGTTCCAGCGACCGGGATTGGCCTCCAGCGCCTCCAGCATCGGGGCGGCGAAGGCCATGCCGACAATGGCCCCGGACGTGGCCTTCAGCCGGGCCGCCTCCTCCCAGAATTCATGGGCGTCGAAGCGTCCGCTCGGCAGGCAGGCGACCGCGCCGCCAACAGTCAGGGCCATCATGGAGCTGAACTGGGCGGTGCCGTGCATCAGGGGCGCGGCGGCGATGGCGATGCCCGGGTCGAGCGCCGCCGCCCGAGGTCCCGCTTCCTCGGGGCTTTCGAACGGCGGGACGCCCAGCAGCACATTGCCGCCGGCGCCCAGGACGAAGACCAGATCCTCCTGGCGCCACATCACCCCCTTGGGCAGGCCCGTCGTGCCGCCGGTGTAGAGGATTAAAAGGTCGTCGCCGGAGCGGCCCCACGGCGCCTCGACCCGCCCCGCCGCCCGCCTCGCCAGGGCTTCATAGTCGGCCGCGAAGGCGGGGACGGGGTGGCCGCCCTGGGCCACGGCGATCCAGGTCTTCACCTTGGGAAGGCGCCCGCGGATCTGTTCGATCATGGGCGTGAAGGCGGCGTGGAACACGACCGCTTCGGCATCGGCGTTGTCGAACAAATAGAGGAGTTCGTCGGCCACATAGCGGTAGTTGGCGTTGACCGGGGCCAGGCCCGCCTTGAAGGCGGCGAAATAGGTCTCCAGGTATTCCGGCCCGTTGTAGAGATAGGCCGCTACCTTGGCTTGGCGCCCCAGGCCCACGTCCAGCAAATGGCGCGCCAGGGCGTCGGCGCGCGCATCGAAATCGGCCCAGGAGATCACCCGCTCGCCCTGGATCTGCGCCGGCCGCGCCGGAATGGCGGCGGCGATCGCCTCCCAGATGTCGGCATAGTTCCAAATCGCCACGGCCGTCCTTTCGTTGAAAGAAGCTACATCTTCATCCCGGCCATGGCGCCCGCCGGCGGCCCGTTCGCCACCACCAGCCGCGCCGCTCTACGTCCGGCTCCGGCAAAGACCAGGGTCACGGCGACGCTGTCCCCCGTTTTCAGCGGCGCCTTGAGGCCCTCCAGCATCAAATGCAGGCCACCCGGCCTGAAGGCGACGCTCGCTCCGGCCGGGATCGCCACGGCGTCCACGGTCCGCATGGTCACTACCGATCCCACCACGCGGCTCTCATGGATCGACACCCGCGCCGCCGCCGGACTGGCGGCGCCGATCACCCGATCGGCGGCGTGGCCGCTGTTGATAATGGTCAGATACCCCGCCCCGTTGGCCCCCGCCGCCCCGGGCCGCGTCCAGGCGCCCCGGATGGTCAGATGGCCGCCCGAGGCGGCGCCGGCCGGCCCGCTCGCGAGGCCCCCTAAGATGGCCAGCCCCGCCACCAGCACAGCTCGGCGATGGAAGCTTGGGTGTGCGCGCAGGGCCGATCCGCTCGGGGGCGGCCCGCGAGTTCCGCAAGCGATCGAGCGTGGGCGGGGAGGCCGCGATCGGCCATTGAGGGAGGGCGCTCTCGGGGTCAGATCAGCTCCACTTGGACCTTGCGGCCGACAACGGCCGCCGCGCGTTGCAGTTCATGGTCCCTCCACAATCGCCGCTCTTGATGACTTTGCAAGCCTGGTGAGATGGACGAACGCAATCGCGCTCAACATCGCGAAAACCACCGCCTGGCCGGCGTGAACCCAGAACCAGAGATCGGCGCCGCGCCCCCAGATGAGCACCCGCTCCTTGTCGTGCGGCCAGACCACGGCGAAGAAGACGAAAAGGCCGACGCCGTGGACCACGATCCCCGGACGGATCGACCCGGTGATGTATGCCAAGGCGCCCAGCATTGCGTCCACCAGAAGATAGAACAGCATGGTCGGCCAGACGAAGCCCTGGGTCAGCGCGTGTTCGGGGGCCATCACTAGCGCCGAGACGAGGATCGAGGCCCACCCCAGACCCTGGCGCTCGAGCGTCCCCTGGAAGTAGCCGCGAAAGCCCGCCTCCTCGGCGACGGCGCCGGCGACGGAGGCCATGGCCAGGGTGGCGATCAGCATCACCAGGGGCGTTTTGGAAAAGTCGGGCAGTCTGTTGGCCGGGGCCGCGACGAGTTGATGCAGAACGATCCAGAAGCCGGCCAGGAAGACGATCCAGCTGAGGCCCGCGATCAGAGCCCAGGCCATGACGCGCGGCGAGACCGGTCCCGCCCGCAGGAGCCGCCGTCGGGCCTCGCCGCTTCGCGGAGCT
>Ga0182024_10003621_pt1 | contig 36532 bp, 31 predicted proteins | sample P32metaG_FD_120480 | JGI IMG/M metagenome (GOLD analysis project Ga0182024, IMG submission 120480) | Permafrost microbial communities from Stordalen Mire, Sweden - P3-2 metaG (Illumina Assembly) | ecosystem: Environmental > Terrestrial > Soil > Wetlands > Permafrost | place: Sweden: Stordalen...
AGGAACCGTAAATAAATAAAGGTATCAACATAGTAAGCAGGTGAGGAGTGCTCATCGGCATTATGCTTCTGGAAGGTGAGAGCTCTTGCTGAGTTGAGGGCGAAGTTTCGCGCGGTCTGGCCGTTGCTGGACGAGCGCGCCAAGCGTCTGATGGCCGCGAGTGAAGCCAGGTCCTTTGGCTACGGCGGCGTGAGTCTTGTAAGCCGGGCGTGTGGCTTGTCGCGGAAAGCCATCGGCAAGGGGATCCGGGAAATCGAAGCGGGGACGACATGGAAAGGTCGTATTCGACGTCCGGGAGCTGGCCGCAAGTCCATTCGCATCTCGGATCCGCAACTGGTGGACAAGTTAGAAGCGATGGTCGATGAGACCACGCGGGGAGATCCTGAATCGCCGTTGCGTTGGACGTGCAAGAGTACGCGCACTCTGGCTGAGGCACTGAATCGGAGCAACCATCCCATCAGCCACACCAAAGTGGCGCAGCTTTTGCACGATCTGGACTACAGTCTGCAAAGTAACCGCAAGACCGAGGAGGGCGGGGATCATCCGGATCGCGATGCGCAGTTCCGTCACATCAACAACGCCGCGAAGCGCTATTTGGCGGGCGGCTGGCCGGTGATCTCGGTCGATACGAAGAAGAAAGAGCTGATCGGCAATTACCACAATGCCGGCCAGCAATGGCGCGCGAAGAAGCAGCCGTACAAGGTGCAGGGGCATGACTTTCCCAGTCCCGACGTTCCGCGGGCTTATCCCTATGGCATTTACGATATCGGGCGCAACACTGGGTTCGTCAATATCGGGACCGATCACGACACCGGTGCGTTTGCCGTGGCTTCGATTCGGGGTTGGTGGCGGCACGAAGGAAGACGCCTTTATCCCAGGGCCAAGGCGTTGCTGATTACAGCCGATGGCGGTGGAAGCAATGGGTGGCGATTGCGCTTGTGGAAGGTCAAGTTGCAGAAGTTCGCCGATGAATCTGGCTTAACCTTGTCGGTGTGTCATTTTCCTCCTGGAACCAGCAAATGGAATAAGATCGAGCACCGCCTGTTTTCTTTTATCTCGTCGAACTGGCGGGGTGAGCCGTTGCGGGACTACGAAACGATCGTGAATCTGGTTACCAGGACTACGACGGCGAAGGGACTGACCGTGACCTGTCGCTTGGATCGCCGCAAATATCCGACAGGCCGCAAGGTGACTGCGGAGGACTTGGAACAAGTCAATCTCTATCCGGACAAGTTTCACGGAGAATGGAACTACGTCATCAAGCCGCACGCTATCCGGTGATCGTGTATTGCTACCATTATTTATTTACACTGCCTTAGTGTAGCTGGCGTTTCAACCGGACGCCTGGTTGTCCGTCGTTCAGGAATTCCACTCCAGCCCTCTCCAATGCCTTCTGTACTTGAGAGAGTGTTGACGTGCGCGCACCCACTTCCCCATCAAAAGACTCCATCCTTCGGATGGTTCCTATCGCCACGCGCGAGCGCTTTGCCAGCTCAATCTGCTCCATGCCAAGCAGAGCGCGTGCAGCCCGTAACTGTCTTCCCGTGATAATCAAATCAAGGGAAAGCTAACACGCATACCCTGATAAGTCCAAATAGATGAACATTATATACAAGTAGTTGATTATAATAATCAACTATGAGACCATTCTGCCCATGCGTGGTTCTCAACATTCTCCGCTCATCAGAGGCGATTTCAGCCTTCATCTGCTCACTCAGATTGAAATGTTGCGTGGCGATATTTCCCACGAAGAGTTGAGCAAGAGACTAGGAGACGTGATGAATTTTTGTAGGGTGATTTCATTCGGGAGGGAGAAGGAGCCGATCCAGGCAGGAGCCCGGCGGTCGGCACATGGAGAGAGGGAAGGCGAGGAGTGTGGCAGGAGGGTTGAGGACTACGTGTATGTGGTGCGGTTGAAGGATGCGATCAGGAGCGCCTGAAAGAGATGCGCCTCAGGCGGCCCTGCATTCGCGGGCCCGAAGCCACTCGGCAATCGCATGGGGATCGAAGCGGATCGATCCTAATCGCTTAAGGACGGAATTCCGACGGTCACGGGTAAAGTTATGGAGTTTTGTAGGAGGGAGGCTCAGCCGAAGGCGCGAGTTCCTTCGCGGTAGGAGCGTGGTCGAGAGACCTGAAATGACCGAAGACTGGTGCCAGCAGGTCAGCGGGTGAGCGCGATCAGTCGAACAAGCACGCGGATGAGGAATACACCTGCAAGCAGGAACGCTCGTACATCATCTGCATGGCCATCCTAGAGGGTGGGCCCGGAGTACATATTGGTGATGCGCTCCACGACAGGTCCGAGGATGTGGCACGACGAACCGGCAACGACCTTCGCCTCCATTGCCTTCATGGGGGGGACCAGAGTGCTGTCTGCGTAGATCTCGAAGAGTGCGTCTTCCTCGAGGGTCCACTCTTCAGACTCCCCTCCCTCGTCATTCTTTTTTACTGGTCCTGAAAATATGGCGGCTTTCAACATTCTCACCTTCCGCACAATGAGGTTCTTACCGTGTCTTGCGACCACGGTCCGCCCCATATTCAAGGGCAATGCGGGTTCGCAGATCACGATATCCCTGCTGCAGATGAGTGGCGCGAGCGCATCGTCGGAAACCTCGAGAGCAAATGTGTGTTCGCTCACGTTGCGGAGCGTCGGCAACGCAGGACGTTTTGGCTCGGCTCTGAACGGGATCCAGGAGACTGGGCTATAAGCACCCGAGCTGAACAAATCTGCAACAGAGACGCCCAAGGCGCTTGCGAGTCTTCTAATGGAGTCGGCGGAAAAGCCTAGTTGACCATTCTCCAGTTTGGAGAGATTGGGTGGATCGAATCCAGATTGCGCTGCTAATTCCTTTAGAGTCCAATGTTTAGCTTGACGTATCGCCCGAACTTTTGCTCCAACTTCCAGATCCCCGCTGGATCCCGCTCTACGAACCATTCGATTCACCTCACCCTCCTCCACAGCATAAGCGAAAACTTCGTTTCAAAAAAAGAGAAAAATTGTGTATTTCTAGCATTGTTAATTCTGAACAATGTGTGGTGTCATAAGCATTATAAGTTTTCGTCGATACACGAAAACCCTTGGGGCTTTCAGGCATGGGACTGAGCATGAATTCGGCTACCCCGGAGACGCCGAGATCGATTGCCGACCGGATTGAGGCGATGGATCACGCCCTGCGGGTCAGCGAATTGGCCGGGCTCCTGAGCTGGTCTCCGTCGCTCCTGTACGACCGTGCTCGCAGCGGCCGCATGGGGCGAGCGGTCATTCGGGTGGGCGGAACGGTGCGTTTTGACCCGTACTGGACTGCCCAATGGCTTCGCGAACAGAGCTCCTGATTATTTGGCGCTGCGTAAGAGACGCAAATTCCAACTTCGTTTGTTGAGAGCATGATGAGCAGTGACCTCCAAGTCGAACAGCATGACAGGCCTGTGGCGAGCGGCGACACCGATCTCGTGCAGAGCCCGGTCCTGCCATCTGAGTGCACTTTGGAGGCCCCTGACACGACATCTGAGACTCACGGAACCGATGGGTCTCTGCCTGGCGCAGTCGATCTGATTGAAACTGAGCTCACCGCACCCGGAACTCAGACTGGCGGACAAGCGTCGATGAGAGCCGGGAGCGGAGGTGCCGGTCAACGCCCGCCCTTGCCGGTATGGGAATACGTCAACGTCGACAAAATTCTTCCAGACCCCTCGATCGAGCCAGCACTGCGGTCTGCAGGCATTGACAGGATCCACCGGGCATCGACCGGCTTCCTGGCCGAGGGCGGGATTCGTCTTTTAGCCAGGATCGAACCAATTTATCTGCGCCGCTGTGACAACAACTGGTATTGCTATCTCGGCTGGGACCTCGTACAGGAAGCGCAGCGCGTTCTGCCGGCGCCGCGGAGGCTGCCCGTCTGCGTTTATGCCGATATGACTCCTGAGGAAACCCGCGACTCCATGATCACCGAACAGATCATCGTTCCACTCCGGCATCGGATAACGAAAAAGGCGCTCAACTTACGCGTCAGCATGATGCTCAATGTGGTGCACGTGAATACCCATCTGTTCGCCGAGTTGGGAACCGACCAATGGGCAAGAGTCATGGACCGAACACTGCGTTGGCTGCGCTATCGCATTGCCGAAAGCAAGCGGGGCAAAAAATGATAAACGCTCCATCTCCAGACCCGCTACTCAGGGAGGCCGCCACTAAGCTGGATCCCGACGAAGTACGCCGTATGCTCTGGGCTTGCGTCGTGCCGGCAACCCGCGATGACCTACCCGAGGTCACCGGAAAACTCGCCCGCGTGCTCGTTGCTGCTGACCGTCAATGGCCCGGTGTTCTTGCGGCGCCGAAGATGACGGACTGGCCGGCGATCATCTCGAAACTGCGGCCGATTGCTGACGGACTTGGATACCCAATAACACCCGTCGATGCAAGGCACCTGGGCAAACGCGGTGGCGACACCGGGCACAGGCAACGCAACGCCCTTTATTCCGCCTTCCTCGCTCTGCCCGACACCGGATCGGAGTACGCCGATCGCTGCGAGCTTCTGATGGCGCATGTCTTCCTCGCGCACTTTAAGATACTGTCGACTCCAGCTGGAACCAAGCTCAGCGGTGGTCTCGTAAAAGGCGACACCTCCATCACGGCCTATGAGGCATATGCCGGCGCTAAGCCTTGGCCTGCGCTGACGATCTCGCCTAAAAACTGTTGCCTCGCCTTGCGAGGGATGTTTTGCGGTGAAGAATGGGCGCGCGCTGTCGTTGCAGCCTACCCAGTCGATCTTCACCCCTCACGATTTGTAGCCTATGCCGGCCTGGTTTTCGAGGGCGAATTACTTCAACATGAAAAGTCCAAGGATTGGCTTGAGAAGCAGGAGGATTACCTGCTCATCTATCTGGCCCAGGCCTACGGACTCAAGCCACGTCATCGTGGTCGCGGTCAGAGCCCGCAACTTGATGGGCGCAAATCCGGTGCAGGTACGGAGGACGGCGCCAAAGCAGCGGCCGCATTCCGGCATGATGTTTGTCCGGACGAGGATGAGGGCGACGACGATATAAACGACAACGGCGACCCGGATAGCGAACCCTCTGACACCCAGACAAAGAAGCCCCATCAGCGAAACCAGGTTGGCTCGAAGGGCAAGAGAAAGACCGGAAAGGGACGTAAAGGAACAGGGAATGCAGCCGGTGTCGGCAGCGATCAGGCCATTCGTGCCAGCAAAGGCTTCCCCTTCGCCCCCGATCGCCTCAGCCCCGTAGAGCTGTCTGTAATTGATATCGACTGCCGGCATCGTGCCGAGGGGATTCTTGCTCAGCTCCAGACCACCGACCCGACCTCCGAGGCGGGCAACGTACCCGCGCCATCTGAGCAGGCTCTCAGGCAAGAGGTTGAGTTGCTCCTGTACGTGCTCGTGATGCTCTGGACGAACAGTGATCTCGAACGCACGCAGGGATTGCGCATCTATCTGGCCGAGCAGTGCAAAGATCGAATCCCGTTCGCCATCCTGATGCCGGCGGACTCCGAAGGCTCCAACGCGCGGATCCGCATCTACGTCACTTTCCCGCCTGATGCACCGCGCCGAGAGCCCCTCCCACCTTATGATCGCGACCGGTCGGAATATGTGGTGCTACCGGATGCAGCGGAGCTGGGGCCATTGCTTTGGAGCTTCTTGGCCGATCGAGATGGTGTCTCCACTCTGAAGGCGTCCAGCCAAGTCGGGGTCTTCCGTCAACCCGTGGAATATTACTACGAACATGTCCCTCGTTTGCTCGAGGAGCGGGGCGGAGACCGACTGTCAGTCGTACCTCTTGCCTCGGCCCTCTACCACGAAATCTTGAACTGGTCGAACAAGGACACCAGCGCTGCCACGATGATCACCGGCGAACTGCGGCTCAAAGCGCGAGTGCAGATGTTCTATGCGGTGCGCCGCATGAAGCGCCTGCAGGAGATCTACGCAGGTACAGTGCGCTACCTACGCGCCGCAATCTCTCTGACACAGCCACATGCAGAGAACGGCAATTACAAATCGAACGGACTGTCCGCGCTGATGCCGCTGCAACGTCAGACCGGGGTCCAGACACCCTTCGTTCCGGCTCCGGATGACGAAAAATACGTCGCGATTAACGCATGCCCGACCGATAAAGCCATGCAAAAAGCAGTTCAGGATTTCATCGGAAAAGTCGAGGATCTCTGGCTCAAGCCGACGTCGGCCAATTGGATCGAGGCTCACAACCTATACACGTACTACGTGATTTGGTTTTTCGGGTTTGTGACCGGCGCCAGGCCAATCGCCAGCCCCATCCTGCGCCCGAGTGAGATCGATGAACCGTCGATGTGCGGACGCTTTCAGGATAAGGGTCTCGATAAAGCCCGGCTAGTGTGGATCACCGATCAACTGTTGGCCCAGCTTAAGTTTTACGAGGCCTACATAGGTACCACGCGCCTGGCGACTTTGACGAAGCATCCCTGCTGGTTTCTCGATCGCTCAGGATCACCGCTGCCCGCGTGCGAGGAGATTTGCGAGCCGATCCTCCATCGGTTCTTACCTGGATTTCCAACAAACATCCACCGGCGCTGGATGTTCAACGCGCTGCTTGATTCCGGCTGTCCCTATGTGGCCGAGTGGGCCGGCCACTTCCTGACGGGTAATCGCTTGGTTGGCCGGGGCGCTACCGCCTCGCCGAGCATGGTTGGACAGCAGGTCCTTCAGTACGTGCGACCGATCATGGACTACCTCGGATTCCGTACGATTAAAGTGGGGCTACTGTGATGCCCGCTCACGTTGGCGAACCGTCGAATGATGACCAGAAGTCTCTTTGGGAGACAGGCTTCTTCCGCATTCCTCCATCACAGCAAGCCACTGCTTCTCAGTTGCGAGCGACCTTACGTACGTGCCCAGATGCCCTCGGCCCGTATCTTGCCGATGTTTGTGCCGGCAGCCGAGGAAAGTTCCGCAAGCCCAATGTAGCCGCCGTGGAAGCCCACCTGCTTAAGGCACTCAAAAAGAAGGATGTTTTGCCTGCTCTGCGCGTCCTAAACAGCGCCATTTTCAATTTGAATCGCCGGTATCAAAAGAACATCCCACGGCCCACAAGATATGACCGGCTCACGAAGGACCCCAATCTTCTCCCGGAGAATTTCTCCGATGTACAACGTCGTGTGGACGCGTGGGAACAAGCCGAAAAGCGGTGGGTTGAACAGAATAGTCGATTCGCTGATCCGGGGTGTGCAGCAGCCCCTGTCGCTTGGGAGATGGTGGTCGCCTCGGCAGGGCTTCGCAGCGGATTACTCAGTGTCAAACGGGCAGTGGCGTTTGCGCGAGCTCTCGCTGATCCCCACCAGCATTTTGGGCGCTCCCCAATTCGCGGCTACGCGGATCTAGCGGTCGTGGTTTCGGGCATCCATGAGGAAGTTGTTCGGTGGTATCCAAACAACCAGCTCTTGCTCCTGATCTCGCGTGTGTCGTCAGTACAAGTGAAGAATGCTGTCACGCGCTGCTCACGGAACGATTCGTCACCAACTACACGCGATCGCAGATTGGCTCAAGTAATCTTTGTTGGCATCGTGGCCGAGCTTAAACGGCAGTCGGTTGATCCCACCCTGCTGCCGAAATCACTCCATGATTTTGTAAAGACCATCAGCCAGAGCCTGCGGAAAGAACTCCCCGGAGAGCTCAATGACTATGCTTCGGGCGTCGTGCGCGGTCCCTCCCTCTTGCCGGGATCAGCCAGCCGAGTCAACAACGAGCCAACAGTCTACTCACTCAAGATCTCACCGACCCCAAATGCCAGATTGTCCGAAGAACTTCCCGACCAACCCGAAGCTTACGCTCAGGATCCCCGCAAGCAAGAGCCCAAGTGGATGCACTCTCTTAGAGCAGCTGTTTCCGAGACAGACATTCTGCTGTCGACTCGGGCACTCAGCGCGATTGAGCGCGACGACGAGACTAGTCCCAGTGGACGGCAATTGTGCACGCTGGCCAAGAAATTGCTGACCGGAACCGCCTACCCGGATGCATCGTGGTCCCACGCAAGCATCCGGTGCTGCATCTTGACCGTGGCCCGGCGGTTCGCAATCCAGCGCAAGAACGAAGACCCCTCGACGTACAGCGCTACTACATGGGTGGAACTTTGCAAGTTATCTATCGACGAAGCTGCCGAAGACTCGGCTTCCCCGCAGGGTCTCCAGAAAACCGTACGATGGGCCCTGCTCCAGTATCACCGGCACCTGGTGGACGACTGTGAGGCAGTCCCATTTGACGAACGCGCCGTGCTGCGGGTTTTGCCCGGATCGGATCCGGCGGATGCGCATGTGCTTACAATCGACGAAATCTTCCAGGTCATTGAGCATATCCAGTTCTCTCGCAATCGGAAGTGGAAGGAGCTCCATCGCATTGTGGCAGTTGGACAGGCCGTACTTGACTTCCTGGGCGGATTGCGTCGCGCGGAAGGGTTGGGTCTTCTACCAACTGACCTCTTGCCAGGCTCATTCTGCGAAGTAAAGGTGAGCGACAATGACATTCGCGCGCTCAAAACCGACAATGCCTACCGTCGTGTTCGACTCGGCCCGATGGCGCATCCGTTTCCCGAACTTCTCGATCCGGTGCACGTGCTATTTCAGGAGGCGAAACGACTTGGAACTGACCTCTCGTGTGGTCTGAGCGACGACACCATAGTGCCCATTATTCACGAAGCGCTTCAAGCTGTAACCGGATCCGACGATTGTCATCTGCACACTTTCCGCCACAGCGCCGCGCATTGGATGTACATGCGGCTCATGATTGCAGATCTGGATCAAGCCGCAGCTAAGCTATTTCCTCATTGGCCCAAGACGACAATTTGGCTCCAGGCCTCGCGGGACCTCCGTTGTCTTTTGCTGCACAATAACGATTCGGTAAACGATACTGGCTGGGCGGTCTGTGCAACCTTGGGACACTCGAACCCGGACACGGTCACTCTCCGGTATTACGTTCACTGTCTCGACCTGCTGCTGGCGTTCTTCCTGGAGGCAAGAACGAAACTGGGCGCTCCAGCTACTCGCGAAGCAATCCGCGGCCTTAGTGGCCTTCCGCTGTCAACCGCATACTCCCAGCTTCCGGCCTCAACCGACAACGTGAATCGCAATGTCTCAGTCGATGGCCTACAGGAGGCTGATGGGGCGCGTCCCATGACGGAGGGCGAGTTTGCCTTGCAGATCTTTTCCTACAGGCTCGGTTTATCCATCCCGTCGAGCTGTCACGCTCTTTCGCCGCCGGTTGATTCCCCATTCTGGCCGAAGGACACCTACGACATTCTCTGGATGTCGATGGAATTGGGACTGACGTCGGAACGACTGGCGACAATCTTCGGCCTAAATGAGCAGTGCATTGGCGCGATACTTTCCCGCGCGGACTCGGTTTTGCGGACGCACGGCTTTCAAAGATCTCCTAATCGGGTTCTCGGAAACCAAAAAGTACGCGATGAGGCTCAGACACGCACTGTCAAAGTACCGAAGCCTCCGAGGATCGGATTCGATTCGGATGCCTTCCGGGAATGGTCAGCCAAGATTGGGGACCATGTGGGCGGGAACCAAAAGGGCATGGCGGCGCTAAGCCACATGGCCACAAACATGGTGCCGGCCACCGCCCAAGTGGTGTTCGCGAGGGTTCAGCAGCCAGAACTCATGCAGGCCTGCTTGCGCGTCTTTGAGGCTCTCGGATTCGGGTGCAACGATCTCCATGCAGTTTCTTGCGACGAAACAGAGCAAGCAAATCCCTCCCGGAAATGGCTGCGCGAGAGGGGCATCTCTTGGCGGATTACCGCCACAAACCAGTTTGGCAGGAGTCGCCTGCTGAAAGTGCCGCCCCCCTGGGTCGTCGTCGGCCCCAAGCCTCCCTTGGACGCTACTGCGCGCCTCGAAGCTGAGGCGGTGTGGTTCTTGGTCAGGATGGGAGCAATTTGGTTTTCTCTTTGATCCGTATTTACCGGTTTCACTCAGAACACAGGAAGCGAGCCTCCGGTCGCAAAACGCAGCTTGTTTCTTCTGCAGTTCGGTGCAAATTTGCACGCACATCTGGTCTTGCTGAATTCCAATGCTTCAGTCGGCGCAGCCAGGTGCCGTGCAACTTGCTGTCCGGCGCACTGCACTCACCCCTATTTAAATCAGGGTGTTAGAGGGTCCGGCGACGGATTCTGAGCACCTGCAGGGGCGCGTCGCCAATCGTGAGAGTGATCAGTTTCCGGATGAGCGGCCTTGTCCCGCCACGATCGAGCGTTGGAACGAACTGATTAGAGCCTGTCATCTGACACTTGGACTTCCGGAGACACACACCCTTTCAGATCGCATACACACAATCTTCTTGCCATGCAAATCGACAGCACCACGAGCGAGGTAGCACCTGAGGAGCGGTGGCTGCAGGGCAAATGCGAGCGGTAGCGTCTCCAACTATGCCAGACTGAATGGGATTATGATTCTTTACTACAGAACAGACTCTCAAGGTAAGCGTACGGCCACTCCCTTCTGGCGAGTGTAGTGGTGCAGATGCGCGTTACCTGCCTTGGTAATCGCCCCTTTTCGGATGCGGTTACCGCTAGAGTCTTCAATGGGAAATACTCCGCTATAGCCCATCAACTTGCGAGCACTCTGGAAACGGGAAGGGATGTTGCCCAGTTCGGCAGCATTCGTCACTGCCGAGATATGGGCCACGCCGCGCAATGCCTGATTGGATCCAGTACAATTTGCACCGTCATCTTGCATGGCATTAGCGCTAGACATTCTGTCGGGAATTCACTGGATGCGCGCGCAGCCGGTGATGCGCATCTTGGGCTCCGGGGATCAGGCATCTTCGAAGCCGTGACCCTTGATGCAATGGGCCACTGAGATCGTTGAGACATCCTGCCATTGATGGTCGCTTTCCACCCTGGGTGGAAAGGAGAAGGGGCCGAGATCGCGGCAGGAAATCATGATGTTTTGCAGCAGTTTGATCAGAATGGAATGGGCTGGTGCCCTCTGCGCCGCGAGATAAGTCTCTTCGTTCAACCAGAACTCAATGGTCAGGTATGCGGACTGCAGAGTTCGGCTGCGAAGCAGGTCGACGGCGATCAGACCGGGTTGCAAGTGTCTGGTCAGTTCGCGGTACAGTTCCCCGTTGAGGATTGCTTGGAAAGCGGAAACCTTTTCCGGCGCGACCAGATAAAAGCGGACAGCGTGAATCATGGTGAATCTCCTTCGGAGTTTGTGAGGGAATGTGCAAATAGCAGGAGGATCTGCGAGGGTAGCGGACTCGAACGGCCTGCAGCTTGTTGATGGGCAGCAGCCATGACCTCATGAACTCCCGCGCAGCTGTTGGCGGAATGGTATGAGGATGGATCAGGTTCGAGGAACGTAAGACAGATCCGCCAGAGACAAGGGCGAAGCCCGCCCCAGTTCAGTTGGGAATCAGCTTGGGAAGTTGATTAAGGGTAGATGAAGCGATGGAGCAGGTTCACCAGGACGTGTCGCAGGAGCGGTTGGGTTAGTCGTCATCCTGGCAATGGCAGCAGCAACCGCAATGACAACCGGCTGTCAAGAACTTAAACAGCAGGACAAGGGGCAGAAATATTAGAAATACGATGCGCTTGGCCGGATGCCACGAATAGAACCCCGTGTCCGAACGGGGATAGATGAGGGTCAGGTAGAGCAACGCGACGAACAGGATGTCCTGTGCAGCATTCAGCACGATCCATAGAATCGAAGAATTGAGCAAGGTGGACAAAGCACGAAGCATAGTAGGTCCTTCAAGTGATCGGAATTTGATAGTTTGGGATAGATTTGAATGAGAGTTAATCGAGGGGAACGAAACTGGCGAAGACTATATCTCCGCCGGTCCGTTCTACTTCTGGATCGTGACAACGGCGGCAAGACTCACTTCATCGGAAACCCCTCGTCTGGGTCCGAGGCCGCACCATGGCTGAGCGTCTCGTCCAATTCCCCGTCGGTCATCGATGCTCCTTCCTGACAGCAACGAAAGCATTTCACGAGATTGATTGCGATGGGACTGCTTTCACTTCTGCGAATTTTGTTTGCGGTTCACATGATCGGCTTCAGCCGTGCGGAGATAGATTGCGGTCACTCCGACTGCGCGAAGGATTTTTATGAGACTGGTCATATTCGGGCGCGTGACATTGGCTTCGAGCCGGGCGATGTGACTCCTGTCCGTACGCGCTAGTTTGGCGACGTGCAGCTGTGTCATGAAGCGCTTGCGGCGTAGAGAACGAAGCAGGGACCCGAGCGAAACCTCGTCTCCGTTTTGTGGGTGCGGCTTGCTCTGATCGAGTCGGATCTCGATCACAGAGAACCCCAGGTGCGCGCCGCAGCGCCTGCAGATTTTCGTATCGGAGCCCGGGCTGAGCAAAAAAAACTGAACAAGTTTGCAACCGGGACAGGTGGTGACAGGGATCATGATGTCCTCACGAAGTGAAGTGGGTAGTTGAGCGGTTTGTAAGTCTGGTCGGGCAGCGCTCGAAGGTAGGTGGGCTACGTCGACCGGGCCCGGAGCCAGGCCGGCGCAGGAAGGAGTGGAGCGCATGGATCAGCCCACTTCATCTCGATGCCCGAAGGCGTGTGCGACGGCGGAATGAGAATCGACCCTGATGCGAGGCGCAGACCGGGAAAACCCTTGAGCGACCGAAGTCCAGATGCATACGCGAACAACACATTCCAGCGGTTGCCGGCAGCGAAATGAAGCGTGCGCTGCCACTCGCACTCGTCACCCGTCAAGACGGTAAGCGATTGCCAGGACAACCCGGGTTCGATCTCAAGGCCGACCACACCGGACGCCTCGAGCTCGAGTGCCCAGTTGAGGTTGATGTACTGGTCAACCAAAAAGTCAATTTCTTGGCGATCGCGGGATGGAGAGCCGACGCGATCCCAGTAAAAGGAAAGTTTGGAATGCCCGTTGATGGGCGCGATCAGCCAACTGTGCCGGAGCGCGATCTCGAGCGCTGGGTCGAGAAAGGGAGGCGGAACATATGCGGCAGGGCCATTGGTCTGGCTGCGGCGCTTCTCGTCGAGTTCGGCGAGGAACGTTTTGACATCTTTCATAGAAGTACTCCAAAGCAAAAAAGGCCGCAGCGTTGAGCGCTGCGGCCGGATGGTTGAAGTGGTTGAAGGTTCAGGACGTCTATTGATCGGAGGCCCGGCCGTCGATGAAGTTCGCGGCGAGCGCCTGCCAGGAGCGCAGGTCATCAATGTCGGGGCCGAAGAGAGCGTCATTCATGAGACCGACAGTTTCCCTGTGTAGGACGACGTCGTCTTCGGCGATCGTCAATTCGCCCTGATATGAAGCGGTGCGTGTAACGGTAACTCGATAGCGGTGATCGAGCATGGAACTCCAGACAACGTCCTCGGACATTGCTTCTCCTTTCGAGGCTGTGGTGTTTGGGAATCAGGGGATCGGTTCGTGCACCGATCCGAGCGGATCTGGTGGAAGCGGGTCACCGTCTTCGTCGAGGGGTGCATACGTAAGCGCGCAGGTGCGGCATCCATCGGGTTCGAGGAGGAGCAGGCAGGAATCCAGGGCGTGGCAGGTAGGTATGCAGTCATCCCAGGCACACTCCGGCGCTGGCCCGTGATTTGGGCTCATGAACGTTTTCTCCTTTGGGGTTTTGATTTTTGAGAAGTTGGGTGGCTGACGGCCCATAACTTACGATTGAAGGCCCTCAGAATTCCGCGTTTTTTGCCTACAAGCCAAGGCGCTTCGACGCATTGTCCCTGAACAGGTCCGCATCGCGAACATAACGGCGGACCATCGCCGTCGACTTGTGAAGTGTGGTCCTGGCGATATCCCGTTCCCCGGCGCCGTTGATCGCCGCCTGCGTGCACATTCCGACGCGTAGTGAGTGCGGCGATATATGGGCGGTGGCCGCGTGAATTCCTGCCCGGCCGGTAGCCCTCGCCAGAATCTTCGCTATGCTGCGCGGCGAGAGCGGAGTTGCTCTTACGTTTCCATGCCTGTCTACGGCCCTGAACAGAGCTCCGGATTGCATCTTTCCGGCCTTGATCCATGCCCGGACGGCCAGGATTGGGCAGGTCGGCGGATGCTCGCCGAAGGGCACGGCAACCGTGCGAGATTCGGCGCCGCAGGGGTCGGTCTTACTGCGGCGTATCAATATATATAGGCCTTGATCCGTGAAGGTCAGGTCGCGGACCTCGAGGACGCTGGCGAGGAGGCTTCGTCTCGACGCAATCGAAAACCCCAGCAGGATCAGGGCACGGTCGCGGATGCCAAGCAAGTTTCGAGGACATGCGGCGACGATGCGATGGATCGCGTCCCCCAATAACGGTTCAGCTCCGTGCGGGGCTTCGCCAAGCGTGCGTTTTATCCCCGCAAGAACTTCGCGCAGGACAAAGTGCTTCTGCGCTGATGCCGGTGAGTCAACGCAGCCGGCCTGTCTGTGCAGGTGGCCGATGGCGGCAAGCCTTCTCTTGATCGTTGCAACTGTGAAACCGCGGGAGGCGAGATCGCCGATGTAAAGCGACACAGCCTGAGGCGTCGAGGGTAGATACGGCAAGTTGTAAGTGGAGCAGAAAGCGCAAAAATCACGCAGGTCGCTTGCATAACCCATCCTGGTGGCATTTGACCGGGAATTTTCTGCGTATTGCGCGGCCTTCCGGATAAGCGCCTCGAGGTCGGATCTCGGCGCGCACGGAGACACAGCAAGGTCATGATGCATGGTTGTACTCCTCATCAATTGCGAAAGAAAGTTGAAACGTGGGATTCGGAAACGCGGGTGATCGCGCGGTGTTGGAAGGTACAGGTTGGGCTGGCAGGAAAGGGAGGACATCGCGACGTACGAAAGCCCGCGATAAAGTTTTCGGCTGATTCGCAGGTTGATCATCAAGCGGAGCCGGCTGCGTTTGAGTTTTGATGAACGACGTAAAAGGCCTGGTCGTCCGTCTCGAGAGCCGATGAGGAAGAGTGATGAACCTCCTTTGAGTGGCGGCTTGATGGGTCCGGGAGTTCTGTGAATCGGCAGAACGGCGTTGGAGCACTCAAGGGAATCAAGGGTTGTAGCAGAAGAGCTTTGCTTTGTTTTCGAATGTGAAGAAAAAGATTGTGGGCAGTCAGGCGAAGTCTGAGGGAAGCGGCGCTTCTTGGCCGATCCGCCTGAAAGCGGCCGTCGGGTCTTCAAAACCGAATGCCGGCTTAAATCTGACCGCACCGACGGCAGCTTCTGAATTAGCTCAGTTGCGGACCAGCTCCGCACTGTCAACTTCGGCCAGTGATTCCGCAGAAGCGGCTTCGATCATTGCTTCGCTGAGCAACGCATCTGCCGCCAAAGTCTCAGGGGGCGGAAAGGTGAATGGACCCAGGGTCGAATGATGATAGGCCAACCGGTCGAGGACGTCGGCCAGGAAGACCCCGATGGGCGACATTTCGCTTTCAAAATAATCGTATTTCGACTGCCAAAAGTCGATCACGAGATAAAGGTCATTGGTGAGGTCGCTCTCGAGGATGCTGGTTGAGATATAACCCGGCGCCTGTTTCAGTTGCGCCAGGAAGCCGTTGCGGCGCAGAGCCTTGATCACATGGGGCGCTGTGTCAGGGCGAATTCTGACGAGGGTGACTACAAAACAGATCATGATGTGCTCCTTGGTGGTGCAGCTAGGTAATTAACGCTTTGAGGGTTGACTGGTGGAGGTTGAGAGACGGAAGGAAAGTGAGCGGCCGGCGAAGATTACCGGCTTAAGCTGGCCCGGCGTTCGAAGAGTGAGTTGCATGTGCGGAAAGTGCCAGAGGACTGTTGGGCCTGCGGCTGATTTCGATAAAAAGCAAAAGCGGCTGGTGCGGAGACCAGCGTTCTTCGCAGGTGTTTGCGCGTTGCTTGGAGGCGAGGAAGCGGGGACCTGGGAAACGACATGTGAGATGCCGCGGTAGTCCGGTGAGACGGCGGCGCGCGCACAAGCCATGCTCCGGCCCGCGCGGCGCCTACGCGATTTTTGTTTTGAGAACGGGAATTTGACTGAGGGTGAGAAGAAGGTGCGATGGGGGCCGGAGAGATTGATGGCGGCGACCCCTGTTATAGTCGTGGAGCCGCCGATAAGGATCAGAAAACTCGAGTCACTGAGAGGCTAACGCTTCTTAGTCTTGTTAACTCTCGGACTTATCTTTGTCGGCTGGGCTGGAGAATGCTCGACCTTGATCACCGCCAGGGAGACGTTCCAGGTTTCGCGGGCAAGGCTCAGTTCGGGAATACCTACTTTCAGAATGCGGAGTGCTTCAACCATCTCTGGACTGAGTATGCGGACGGTGGAGGGAGGGTGAATCGCTGCGCTACCCGGCTTGCCTGAGAACGATCCGTTCACCACGCCGCTCTCATGAATAGACAAGATCGCGGGACGGGGTTTGAATTTGTTCTCGCCGCGCTCAATGTCGCGTTCGTCCTTGCGCCGCTGAATGTATTCTTCAACCTCAGCCGCATCCCACTTGGAGCCGCCCAGCTTGATCGGAGCCGGGAACAAGCCCAGCTGAATTAAGCGGTAGGTATTTGAGCGCTTCATGAGGGTTCGCTCCTCGACCTGACGGATCGAGAGCAGCTCCGTTGGGTGAGGAGGCAGCTCCTTTAAAGCGAGATCGTTGGCGATCGCTTTGATGGGATCGGCGAGGAAGAGGTGCGGATTATCACCTGAATGAGGCATTACCGGCCCGCTGGAATAGCCAATTGCTATTCAACTTCAAAGAGATTTAGCAGCGGTGCAAGCTATTTACCTTGAGGACGTGATTATCAGCGCTGAAGGCAAAGTCTTGATCAGAAGTCTTCCAATATTAATCGCCGCTATCTTCAATACATATATATTGTATGATAATCAGCACTGTATGTAAAGCATATTACTGATTCTCTCCACAATCATGCCGAGGAAGCGGCTTTTGTCCTTTTCTTCGGTGCGGATTGGGGGGTAGAAACTGTTGTCGGCAACCAACAAGTACACAGGATCCCGCTCGAAAAAGAATGTGGTTGCATTCAGATCTTTCCAATCCACTTCAACCGCTTTTAGCCTTCGCACAACGATTTCTTCGTGATTATTAGAGTCTGTGATGACGGCTGCTGCGAACCTTTTTGGCTGTCTCCTTACCTCGGGATCGCAAATCACGATGTCCCCAGGCTGGATGATGGGATTGAGAGAATCGTCAGCAACCCGGATTGCGAATGCCTTTGAGCTCACCGGGTACTTTGTCGGAAACATCTCTTTGACCTCGCCATTTTCCTTCAATGGCACCCATGACGCTTTTCCCGGAGTTGCTTCAGAGAATAGTTCTGAGATATGCACGCCGAGAGCATTCGCAATTCTCCTGATTGACTCAGGAGAAAAGCCGATCTGTCCGGTTTCCAGCTTGCTCAGGTTCGGTTGCGCAAATTTCGCCACTTCAGCCAGTTGGTTGAGTGAAAGTCCTTTGGAAAGCCTTATTTGCCTGATCCGAGCGCCAACCTCAGGATCCCCCTTTCGGCTGGGCTCCTTGTTGCTTTTCATGCTGTTGTTCCCCTCCTGATGAATATTAGGCGCAGTTTCTGCGTCATGGGCCTGAGACGTCAAAGAAACGCGCCAATCGAAATCATTGTAGCATCATACTTGACAGATATTACAAAATAGCACATTGTATATATATCGAAGTGCTGAGTATCAAACGTGGCGCAAAAAAATGCGTGAGAATGGTCACAAGTCGAGCAAGAAACTGTTCGCATTGAAAGGCAGGAACTGCGTTCCTAGTCCCAGCCCTGAAGTCCGGCTGGCCCAGCACATCGGCAGTGTGCTAGCTGCTCAGCGATTTAGTCCAGCATATGCTCCGCTAGATCAGGACCCTGGCGAGATTTATTTAGCCGCTAAAGGCCCTGCAGCTGTCGCAGCGGTCAGGGGAGGCAGTCGATGAAGTGGAAGGTAAAAGATCACTCCTCCCAGATGGATTTGTTCGGGGCTTCTATGCCTCCGAATGATTTGCCATCGGAACCTCCCGTGGCCCCAGCCGCTTCTAATTCCGCGCGCATGGCAGTTGATGTCAAGGATCTCAGCATTGCCGGAAAGGATAACACCAGAAACACCGAAAACTCGAAGGACATACCCAACCTTGGCGGACCGCAGACGCCTCCCGCAGAAACGAAGATAACGGTCACCTGCACCAGCCAGGATGGAGTTGGGTTCCCAATCGCGAACGAAGTAACAAGTATGGCCCTCGACGGGGCATCGGCGACCGCGATCTCAGACACAAACGCAGCAGAGACGAATTCAGGCAGCTCAGTTCCAAAGGATGTAACCTCTGGAGCCCAACCTGAGATGACGACCGGTGTTGGGGCAGAGGCGGTCAAGGACACACCCTCGCTGGAGGTTCCTTGCAAGAACCCAGCACCGGTTAGCTTAACCGGCAATTTGAATCCACAGAGCACCAAAGATACTTCCGAGGAAAAGGCGGCCGGAGATTTTCGCTCCGCGAATGCCGAGATAATTCCTCAGGAGCCGGCAATCGGCATCCCCGAAATCAAATCTGTCTCGCCGTCTGCATCAGCCTTTACCGCGCAGCAAACCGGCTCGGCAACGACTGAACCGCCTATCACCGAAGAGGCGCCTTCGTCCAAAGGCAAGGCCACGAGCGAGGAAAAGCCAAGCAGGAAGTCCTTGCTCAACATGAGCACCGGGGCAGAGCCGATGCAGGCACGTGCTTCGACGCTATACATGGCTGTTGCAAAATCGGCGAGAATGTCTGAACTTGACGTGCATAGCCCCGGACCGTCCGTGCCATTGAATGCGCTTGTCCTTGATGCAGTCAAACGGGCTTACATCGAGCACGACGCCGCATTCCAGCGGGCCGTCGCTGCGCACGCCGCGAATCCTGCACTGAACATTACGCGCGATGAGTATCGAGCCTGCGAACGCACACGTAAGCGCATCGACCGCGCCATGGACGACTTGATTGCGATGGGTGCCGTCGAAACGGATAATAACGGCGATCTTGTCGCCCTCAAGCGCTTGCCTGAGATTCAACGCACTCTGGCGGGGTGCGGCGTAACCAAAGTGCGTCTTTGCCCGGGCGGAAAGCGCCAGATGTGCGACGGGGATGGGAACGAAATTAACCTTGCATTGGGCGTGAAGGCGAATCCGGCCGAGCATCCCGAGCGGGATGACAAGGCTGCATGAACCGGAGATTCCGATGAGCGGCGGAAACCCAACAGCAGTACCGAACTCTGTGCTCGACCGGCTCGCTGCTCATGCCGCAAGCCTCGGCATCGAGCCAGATCCTGTACACGCCATGCATCGGCTACTTGATTGCTACGATCCGCCAGTCGGATATATTCGGCGGCTCAAGACACTCTGCCGGATCGCCGCGCTCCAAATCGGCGAAAAGAACGTTACGAACTGCTGGCGGGAACTCGCCGCTTGGATGCCCTACATCGCAGAGGTGCTCAAAAAACCAGAGGAGTTCGCCGACGCTGCAGGACTGCTTGGAGACGATCGCGGCCGCTTTCTGTTTGACGAAGAAAAAGACCCGCTTCGGGGCATCGCGATGAAAAACCACCAACTGGAAGCACTGCTCTGGAAAGAGGTCAAGGATCAGGGAAAGGGAGAAGATGCCCGGTTTCTGCTCCTTCAAGTGCAGTTGGTAGTCGCGCAAGCTGCGATTCTCGATGCCGCCTACTCCTCTGCCGCTGCTGCAGGAGTTCAGGTCCCCGGCCCCGAGGTCTTCCTTTCTCTCAGAGAACCTAACTTTTTCGCCCGAAAATTTTCAGAAGTCGAATGGTTGAATGGTCTTCGATCCCTCCCGCTCGTCGCCGATGCCGGCAAGTATGCAACAGCCCTCGACAGCCTACGCAAACAACTTCGAGACGGCTCAAAACAGTCGACAAACGCCGCTGGGCGGACACTGGATGAGTTGCTGGCGGGAATCGTTTCGCACATCCGGCGTGGGCTCAGCAATGAGGACTACCAGAAGCGCGTTTTTCGGGGAAGAAATATCGAGCACCTTTCGGAATCGGAGGGTGGGAGCGAGTTCACAATCACCAAGGGGAACGCCGCCACCAGGACGGCGTTAGAGAAAAGCGGGGAGTGCCCAGAAGATCACCTGCGCACGAGGACCTTCGTTCTGGCCGACAGTGAGGTCGCCGTTTCGCATCTTCTCGCGGCCAAAGCACGCGAGAACCAAATGCTGCCGCGCCGTTACCGCGAACCCCAACCTAGCGAATATGCCCAACTGATCGACGAGATGCGCGCTCACCCGAATCAGTTCGAGAGTCCGCTCGCAGCGAGAGAGGTAATAGCCTGGACCGAGACTGTGTTCTTCGAGGGCTGCTCGCCGGAACAGGCGACAGCGCTCCTCATTGGTTTTCCCTGTACACCTCTTGTCGACTGCGATTTCATGCTGCGGATTGCCGAAACCCCGCAAGGCGATGAAATATTTCCGCCGCGGATGCGCCTGCGTGCGATCGAGCCGGAATACAAGACCCCCTACGTCCAGATTGAGGGAGAGCGTTTGAGATCCCAGCATTTCGAAATCGCCGACCTCGGCGGGATTTGCGATCCCATGCGTGACTTGCTGTGCGCATTGCAGAAAGGTGCAGGTCGGTCCGATGCCTTTCCGGAAGCAATCCGCGCCTCTGCCGTGAAGATTTTCTCCCATGACGCCGATACATATGCTGACATCGTCAACGGGTTCGCGGATTCGATTGGGCTAGGAGATCGAGTCACCGTTTCCGGCTTGGGCAAGGTTCTGTTCCAGCGATACCTGGAGGCCGAAGATGTCGTTTCGGCCGCGCTGCTTACCTGTAATCGACACAAGCTCGCTTCCGTTCGTTTGTGGTATTTCAGCCCTTCCGAAGATTTCCTCCGGCATGTTCACCGGTTGGGCGTCGAGAGCATCCTCGCGGAACTTCCGAAAAGCTTCAGTCCGCTTCGCAGCCAGCCGGTTCTCGGGAGTTCCACCGAGCACGTCGGCAGCCGCCGCTGCGCCGAGTTCGAGTTCATTCATGGGCGGGTCGAGATTCTGCAGCGCATTGTGAAGCAGCCAGTTTCTGTTCGATCCATAGAGGAACGCCGCAGGACTTTCGCCGGAAAGCACAATGCTCTGACCGTCCTGGTCATCTGGGCCATTGATCTGAGCGTAGGGATGCGCGCCAGCAAGCACCCATACTTCCATGCCTCGGAATATGACCGCGTAACGGGGATGGGATCTTTTTGGGACAAGGGGATTAAAAAAGCGAGGCCGTTCTGCCTGAGCGAGCTTGCCATGCAAATCGCAGACACGCACGACAGCTACCTTGCACAGCTCGAGCCCTATGGACTTCCGCCGTCGACGAAGGCTCAGCCCTGCTACTTCGTCGATGGGGATCTCAACGTAGTTCCGGCAACGCCGGAATCGATTGAAACGTACTTTGGCAAATTCTTCCTCTTTGCACCCAACTGGGCGCGCCGCATGGTGAAGACACTAGCGATCGAAAACGGCCTTCCGGCGATCTTCACCGATGCGTACTGCGGCCATTCGAATTACGGACAGGAACTCTTCTATACGTTCAGCAGCTTTGACCCAATGCGTTATTTCGACTGCATGAGCCGCTTTCTGGCTCAATTGCTCGAGGATCTTGGTTTCAAACCACTAAATTTTGATCCCAGCTTTCTGGAAGGCCGCCGATGAGTTCAGCTAAGGTTCTTCCGCCGTCAGGAAATGTATTCGACGATCCCTCCAGGGTGGACCTCACGGAAATGCAGGAGAAAACGTGCAAGGCTTTCGGTGCGTTTCTCCGGCAGCGCAGAACCGATGCAGGCGACATCCTCCTTGACGACAAGTCGAGCCCCTGGACCGTAAAGCAGATGGAAGAGCTCGTGGACGTGATCAAGACGTCGGGAGATGAACGACAGATGCTCGACTTCTTCCGCGTTCTCCGGAAGCTCGTTGTCTCCTGGATGATGCGCCACAAGGTGCAGGCGCCTCTCCCGAAATCGGCAATACCGCTTCCAGAAGTCGCAAACTCTTCGAGCATCAGCCTGGCAGCGGCATTTAGGGACAATCGGACCTGGACGGAATGGCTGGCGCGCGAACTCGAGAAGGCAAGACCCTCACGTAAATACGCAGCACTCCCTCCCATTAGGTCCGTCGTTCCGCTGCTCGCGTCATCGATCCTCTACGGCGGGCTCTGGAACGAACAGTCACTAGTCACTCTCCTTAGAACGATTCCAAAGCTTTTGTCCTATACGATGGCTACTCGAGACGCGATTTACATCGGACTGACGTTGCAGTGGCACGACTTGCCCTTTGGTGAATTCCGCTGCTGGCAACCGGACCCTCTCACCGCAATTCTGCTGTTCCGTACCGATCTATCCGCCGTCGAAAATCTGCTCCAACCAGACGCCTCAAGCAAATCCGGAAAGGTGTCCGACGCGGAAATCTTGGAGAGGGTGCAGGCGCAGTTCCAGACCCTAGGATCAGATCTGCCGGCACATTCAAAATTGAACCGGCTTCTGACCTGCTCTCGGAGCCTCGGAGCGAATTGCATGCCGCCGGTGATCGCGCGGTATGCAGGCCGTAAGGTCATTTCTTCTTCGCTCTCCCTTGGACAGATACAACGCATTTCGGATCAGGAGTGGCTGTACGGCCTGCCATTCCAATCAGCCGAACAGTCCGACTCGTCCAATGGAGAACCGGCGGCGGACGTCCTTGCCGATACACCTCCGTGGTCAGACTTGCTGAAATCCGCGATTCTCCGTTCGGATCTGACGATCGCGGCCGCCGAGCTTGATGCGCTGGCAGGACGGAGAGACCTGCCGCCTCTCGCGATGCGCCTCATCGATTTTGCCCGAAGGACGATCGTGCTCCCAACGGTGTCTGGGAGCGCTGGAAGTTTGGAGCTGTTTGCGAGGCGTACTGCCATCCTTGCCTCAGCGATGCACCGGCAATGGGCAGAAGCCGATCCCGCTGATTTGAGCGACGAGAAGCTTGAGGCGGGGTATAAGGGGCTGGTAAATTTCATCCGGGAGAATGACCCGTTCGGCGGAGCCTCTCGCGACCTGATGTACGCCCTGAGGTATTTCCACTCGTACACGCGCAACTGCCTTGGCAAACGTCGTCTGAAGGACAAGAGCCTTCTCGTCCCGAAGCGTGTGCTCGACAGAGTCGATGTCGATATTCTCACTACCAGGGAATATCGGCGACTGCAAGGCGAGATCAATCTCAAGTGGCCGCACAACGAAGATGAAGGGCGTCGCCAATCGGCACATGCGCTCACGGGGTTCGGCTTCCACTGGGGCACTCGGAGGGAGGAGGGACGTCTTGCTAAGATGGGCGACCTGCAATCAACGGAATTGCTCGTGCGTGCCTCCGGCGATCACACTCTAAAAAGCCCCACGGCGGAGCGGCGGCTACCCGATATCTGCATCCCCTCGAACGAGAATGCTGCTCTCAAAGAGTGGCACGAGAAGCGTTCTCTGTTCTGCACTGACCAAGATTATCTCTTTTCCGACAAGCTCGACAGCCATGACCCAGTTCCCCCTTCGATCTTCCGATCGCTGAATCAACTCATCTCGAAAACAACTGGGACCTCCGAATCGGACCACCCGAGTCACTACCACCATCTGCGTCACCGCATGACCAGCTTCCTTCTGCTGAGGATGTTATTGCCGAAAGGCGCAAAGCCGCCGGAGTACCTGCAAGAGGAGGATGCCGAATGGCTACTTGCCGGAGCCGATTCGCATCCCGAAGAGCTGCGTCGCAGAACACAACCCTGGGGCGGTGACGTGTTCCTTGTTGGCCAGTTGCTTGGGCATCTCCACCCTGCAACGACCATGAGTCGGTATTTTCACTTTGCTGCCGAGCTGTTGCGAATCTACTTACAGCGCAGTCGGTGGATGCAACCTACCGCGTCAATGCTGTCTGCAGCAATGGGCTGTGACTCTGGCGTCAGACAGCCCGACGCATGCTCCGCTATGCAGTTTGCGGTCGAACTACTCGGCAAGAAGGCACAATCCGATCCGCGAAGCCGGACAAACAACATACAGTCGCATGGACGCCAAGAGAGTATCTTCCATAAAGATCTGCTCGAGACCCGAGAGTTTCTGCGCTACATGCAGATGCCCGACGGGCCCCTCGAGGATGCTCGCGAATTCTTCGGATGGAAACCAGAGCGAGCGGAAGCGGTGGTCAGCGTCGCGGACCGGCTGCGCTCGATGCAAACCGGCAACGGGTCATTCCGTCACCGCTTCCGGACGACTAGATCGGATTCCGCCGAATCCCTTCGAACGCTAGAACCAAACTGGCCTAATGATCCGATCGATCGTGAAATCTTCGAGCTCTACGCGTCGCGGATGGAGGAAGTCGCAAACGAAGAAACGACGCGCGAAATTGTGATGGAGGGACTCGATGCTTACGCGAACGCTGTCTGGGCATCAAGCAATTGCGCGGTGTTTCATGACTCGGATAAGGATGGGAAGAAGGCTGTCGCCTTCCTTCGCCTCTTGGACTACCTGCGAATTCGTCGCAAAGACATCCGCTTTGTCTCATTTGATAAGGAACGATCTCAATCGAGGAGCGATTGGAGGAGGGTGCTAGACCTGGGCTTCAAGACGAAAATCGAACGCCGCCGCCCTCCCTATGGAGATCTCGAATCCACTCAGTCTTGGATCGGTATTGAGCCAGCGTTCGGTTCCAACTCGCAGACGGGCGAGGGGCTGTTCGGGTTCCGATGTTTGATGATTATGTCGTTCATTGTTCTTTCGGCGCAGATGAACTGAGGTAATCCGCGAGCTCAGGACATGATGGAGCGACAGTATCACGCTGTCCCGTTAGCGAAAGTACCCGTCCGCGTTTCGGCCGCTCGTCGGGGGTTGAGTTGAGCGGCTCCCAGCAGTTTAGCGAGTGGCTGATCAGAGAAGTTGTCCAGAGATTTTAATTAACCTGTCCAAGTCGTTGCGTTTGCTATCCACATGCGCTCCCCTGGAAATTCGCAACCTGTCCACCACCTGCCCAAGGCGCATGGAGCAATTCACAACCCGTCCGCACTCGTGTTAACGCGCCACATCGAAGGCCAACCTGTCCGAGTCGTTTCGACCGGATAGCTTCAAGGAATCAAGATGCGCCGTCCGGTGGGTTGTTCCAGGCCAGCGGAAGCCCGGAAAATGTAGGACAGATTACTGCGCTGTTATGTCCGTTTTCGCAGGACAAGTTCCCAAAAACACGCGGACAGGTTCATTTCATGTATTCTCTCGTTGCTTTAACCTACTCATTGTCACGATGTTGAGGTCGCATGGAACTGCTTGACGGCTCCGGACCTACTTTGGGCGTTGGCCTTGACGATGGCGCATGGATCAAACGGGAGGACGCGGAAATGCAAGACGCTCTTCAGGGACCCGATATCGATCATCGACAAGTGAGCTTCATCCTATGAACCTGAGCTATTTGGAAGAACCTAATCTCGAGTTTGGTGCCGGACGGCACGTGGACATACGCTTCGGCATCATGAACTACGGTCCACTAGCAGGGTGCTGAAAAAGGGACTCCTTTTGTAGGGATGGCTGTGATAAGAGGAGATCATGCGTGGAGAAGATCATCAGCAAGGTCGGATGTTCAGTTATTTGTCGCCGGAGTCGCGAGTGCGGACGGATCATCCGTTGCGCGCGGTGCGGGAGATGACGGACGAGATTCTGGAACAAATGTCGCCACTGTTCGACGCCATGTACGCGCGGTGCGGTCGGCCCTCGATCGCTCCGGAGAAACTGCTGCGTGGGCAGTTATTGCAGATGCTGTACTCGGTGCGTTCGGAGCGTCTGCTGATGGAGGAGATCGACTACAGCATTCTGTTTCGTTGGTTCGTGGGACTGAACCTTGACGACGAGGTGTGGGACGCGACCTCGTTCACGAAGAATCGCGACCGTCTGCTGGAAGCCGCGGTGGCGAAGGAGTTTTTGGCTCAGGTAGTGGAACAGGCGCGGTCCCGTGGACTTGTCTCAGACGAGCATTTCACGGTGGACGGGACATTGCTGGAAGCGTGGGCCAGCCTGAAGAGTTTTCAGCACAAGGAAGAGAACGGCTCCACGCCGCCGGACGATCCGGGCAATCCGACGGTGGACTTTCATGGTGAGCGGCGCTCGAACAAGACGCACGCGTCGAAGACCGATGGCGATGCACTGCTAGCGCGCAAAGGTCCTGGCAAGGAGGCGAAGTTGAGTTACAGCGGCAATCTGCTGGTGGAGAACCGCAATGGACTGATCGTCAACGCAGAGTTGCTGGAGGCCAACGGACGGGCAGAGCGCGATGCCGCACTTGTCATGCTGGAGCAGATTCCAGGCGCCGGTCGAGCAACAGCGGGCGGCGACAAGGGCTTCGACACGGCCGAGTTCGTGGCCGAGTGCCGGTATCTCGGGATCACTCCGCACGTTGCGCAGAACCATGGAAGGCCCGGCGGCAGCGCTATCGATGCTCGAACTACACGACATTCCGGTTACGCGGTGAGTCAACGGAAGAGGAAACGAATCGAAGAATGCTTCGGATGGTTGAAGGACATCGCACTGTTGCGCAAACTTCGGCATCGTGGATTGTTCAAGGTGGGATGGATCTTCACCTTCGCGGCTGCGGCATACAACCTGGTGCGGATGCGGAATCTGAGAAAGCTGTCGCCGCAACCCGCATGAAGCAGGCTGCAGTGTGCCTCGTAAGCGGAGAATCCGCCCCACAGGCACAGAAACATCGGGCCAAGAACAACTGAAATACCCAAAACGCGAGCGCAAAGACATCAGGAACGCGCAATACTCAGTTTTTCAGCAGCCTGCTAGACTTCGATTCTCCTCTTGCACCAAAACACATCAATCTGGGTATTGTCGGAACAACCGAAACCGTGGACGGCGTACGTCAGTGGTTGGAAAAGTGCCGCAATGGCATTTCGGCGAAGCCAAACAAACAAGATTCCGATAAACCAAATAGGCAGCCGAACCTCTTTGCACGGTTTCCAGGTTTCAACTCCGATTCTGGTTTTCACAGTTCGCTGGTAATCCAAGACAGTCTATGCCGCACACTTCTCAAAAACAGCCTGACCGGCATTAGTAGTCTCCCTGACCGTAATGAGAGAGTTGCGCGTTCTGTTGACCTCTTCATGGAAGAGATCCGGTTCCTTGCGCAAAACACATCATCGCCGGTGATAATCTGCGCGGTGCCGCTATCATTGCTCGAAGCGATGGGACCAGAAGACGTCAGTGAGGATCTCGACGACGGTCCTGAGGACTCTCTTGGACCGCAGCTTGATTTTCACGACATGCTCAAGGCTGGGGCCATGCAACAATACCGCACTCCAATCCAGATCATCCTGCCTTCGACCTACGACAGCACAAAACTCCGCCAACAAACCAAACTGAAACTTGGTCGAGAACTCCAAGACGAGGCAACAAGAGCTTGGAATATTCACACGGCACTTTACTACAAAGCGGCTGGGGTTCCCTGGCGATTGCCGCGGGCGAGTACGGAACTAACGGTGTGCTACGTAGGAGTCAGCTTTTATAGGAGTCTGGACAAGCAAGCATTGCTCACAAGCGTTGCGCAAGTCTTCAACGAACGCGGGGAGGGTGTCGTCGTGCGCGGAGGACATGCGACGATTTCCAAAGAAGACCGTCAAGCACATCTCCCCGAAGGCCGCGCATACGAACTTCTGAAGAGTGCCCTTGCAAGCTACTATGAGACGCATCGAACCTTCCCGGCAAGGATTGTGATCCATAAGAGTTCGCGATTCGATGAAAGTGAGAAAAGCGGATTTGCCGCCGCACTGACGGAGCGCGGTATTGCAACCCACGATTTCTTATGGGTATCGAACTCTGGAACCAAACTCTATCGCGCAGGACAGTACCCTCCCTTACGTGGCACGTTGCTCACGCTCGATGAAAGAGAAATAGTTCTGTACACCCGTGGAAGCGTCCCGTTTTTCGAAACTTATCCCGGTCAGTACATTCCACGCCCCCTGCGAATCCGTGCGGAAAACACCGAGCAGACACAACAGTACTTGGCACGCGAAATTCTCGCGCTGACCAAGATGAATTGGAATAACACGCAATTTGACGGCGCAGAGCCGGTTACGCTTAGGGCCTCAAGGCAATGCAGCAGCGTACTGCGGTATTGCAGTGAAGCTCGGCACATCGAGCCAAGGTACAGCTTCTATATGTGAGATCGAGAACTGTATCGTTCTCCTTACAAGCGGCAGCCAGAGGGTGAGAAGACGATCCGGCGCAACAAGTACGTCGAAATCAGGGAGGAGAAGCCCAATTCGCCGGAGAAAGCGAAGTGGCCGGAGTTCAAACGTGCAATTACACCACCAAGGCGATCGTGTCGGACGGCATCGACAAAGGCGAACTGAGGAAGGTTTGCACCGAGCCTACCTGCCGGGTACACCATCCCAAGAAACAGACCCCGAAGGCCGATGAGAATTTCAAAGCAGAGCAAGAGAAGCGCCGTCGCGAGGAAGCACTGGCAAACGCAACCGGAATCCGCGTCCAGCAATCCATCGTGACCGCCGTTCCCGTCCGGCTAATGAAACGCGACCTTCTATTCGTTTCTGAACAGCTGCTTCCATTGCTGGACGAAAAGCGATTGGAGATGGTGGCACGAAACCGGAGCATCAAGGCAAAGGAAGGCGAGTCGGTTGCCAAGCTGCTAAACGCCTTCATCCGCAAGGCCAACGAAGGCACAATCGGCAAACTGATTGTAGAAGCTATCGTTCTACTCTGAGCAAGAACTCAAGCAGACGGCGGAAAGACTCTCCGCAGTGACGCCCAGGTCTACGGTGTCTATACCGACGCTGTGGCCCTCAAGGTCAAGCAGGAGTTCGCCGCGAAAGAGGCGAAGAAAACCATAAAGCCGAAGCGAACGTCGAAGGCGAAACGAGCGGCTTAGTAAATCGGAATCCTTGGATCTGCCTTCGGGCAGGTCCATTCCTTCGTACCCACCCGTCTTCATCAGCGCGGAAATCCAAACACAAAGGCGATGCCAGTCGGGTAGTTGTATAAACTACCCAAAGGTCGAATTCTGAGGGAAATGATGCCTGTAACCATTGTTGTTGGCGGTCAATACGGATCGGAAGGCAAGGGCAAAGTGGTTGCTCTGCGGGCAAGCCGGGTACCAGCGCCATGGCTCGTGCGCTGTGGCGGGCCAAATTCAGGCCACACCGTGACCATCGCAAGGAAAGACGTAATTCTTCGGCAAGTTCCGTGCTGTTCGCAGCCGGATCGAGCGACTTTCTGCTTATCCGCGGGCTGTGTAATTGACGAGCCACTTCTACTTCACGAACTCGACCACCTAGGCATCTCCCGGAGCCGTATTATTGTGGACCCGCGGGCGGTTCTTGTCTCGGAATCTGATAAAGAAGTCGAACGTCGAGAATTGGGCGCGATTGGAAGCACCTGCTCAGGGACCGGATCGGCACAGATGCGGCGAATGTCTCGGCATCCTGATGTCCGATTGTCTGGGAATTCGGCGGCTATTAAGGCTCGTTGCCGGGTTGAGACAGTTGCCCCACTGCTCCACAAGGTGATCGATGGTGGGGGGCACGTTATCGTAGAAGGGACTCAAGGTTTCGCACTTTCGTTACTCCATGGGGCAGTGTACCCATTTGTTACTTCGCGAGATACGACGGCGGCGGCCTTTGCAATGGAAGTCGGCCTTTCGCCACGCCAAATCGACGATATCGTAGTTGTGGTTCGTACATTTCCAATCCGGGTTGGTGGACCAAGTGGCCCATTTGATAACGAGACGACATGGGACGATGTTGCGTTTCGCTCGGGCGCACCTGAGGTGTTTTCGGAATACACCTCTGTCACGAAGCGTTTACGTCGAGTTGCTCTCTTCGATTTAGAAGGCGTCAAACTAGCATGCGAATACAATCGGCCGACAAGTCTTGCCGTGATGGGCCTTGATCGGATCGACTTCAGGAACCAAGGTGCAATTGACTACGGTGTTTTGACCGAGCAATCCAAACGCTTCATGGACGCGCTTGAGACTTCTACTAGAGTCCCGATCTCTATAGCGGGAACGGGCTTCGGTACATTCGACGCGATCTTTCTAGACAGGCGCGCGGTTGAAACGGGAACGACCAAGGCGGAGTCGGCTTATGTCTGAAATTGAACTGCCCCGACTAAGGAAGCTGCGGAGCCGCGCTGAAGATTTGATGAGCAATCTGACAGCGGACCTTCGACCATTTCAGTCGAAGTTTCCGTCCTCAGGCTTCCGTCGCAAGCCCGATTCTGAATCACCCGAAGGCGACATAAATATCACAACAACTTGCTCGTGTCTGATGAGCCTTGCTCATTCGGGAAAACTCCGCGAATTCTATAAAGACGATCCTGATCAAATGATTCAATCCATTCTTACAAAATTAATGAACGCACCATGGATGAGTTCGGGGCTATCTGAGAATAATGCCTTCACTACTTCTTTGATGATTCGGCTTTATGGATCTCTGGCTCAAGCCAAAGTCCTTGAAACGATTTCCATCTCGGCACCGCAACCAAAGCGATGGGAACAACGGTTAACATTTCGAAAATTCATTGGGTTCTGCAAAAGACTCTTTAGGCAGTCTGAGCCATTCACTGTTTATCTGTTCCAATTGTTGCCGACGGACACTCAGAAAATCGTGGAGACGATTGCGACACATTCTGAGCTGTCAAAGTCGCAACGGGCAGACCTTCCCAAGAATGAACGGACTATATCCAATGCGCTCGAAAACCTCATTAAATCGTGCATATTCTACGAAAAAGAGAGATTTCCGGACCTTGTGCCACCAGACGAAGCAGTAGAGTTGATTTCCAAAAGTCCGTCCGATGCGTACCGCACGGCACAGCTGAATAGAATACTGTTGCACTGCTTCTTCGAGGAGGAAATTGAACCATCGAAGAAGCAATCTCTCTCGAAAATCGCTTCTAGCATATGCAGTCACATTAACAACTTTCGCATCAACGATTATCCCCCGTCCGCAGCTGTTATCTATTGGTGCATCGACGGAATCGACAATGCGAAGCTCAATCTCCCGGTTGAGACATGGAACGAGCTCTGCGAATTTGCGACTGAGGAGTTTCATCGTCAAAGATCGCTTGTTGTCGCGCGTCACACAGCGATGATGGATCCAGTGGCAATGGCAATGTCGGCATCCCTTTGTGCTCGCTTGCGCTCCATTGGCAAAGGATCTAAGTCAAAGGCGGTCAAATGGAAGCCGTACAATTTGCCGTCGATGATAGAGCTCGAAAGCGCTATAGTTGATCTTTTCGCAGAGCAAACTAAGAGTGGGCTCTGGCCAAAGTATTTTCCGCTCTTTCACTATCAGGACGCAGGGTCTAATTTCTGTTACACATTCGAACTCCTAGAGGCGGTCCTGGTTGAATTTGGCGGCAAAGATAACCATTTACTTCAAAAGGAGTCGGTGATTAGGGGATTGGAACTGGCCGTCACATCATGCGAGGTAGACCGGCTAGATGCCAGAATTGACAGCAAAGAAGACAACGGCCCACAAAACACCAATGGTTCGACCGTGCCTTACAATGGATGGAATTCTGGAGGGAATCTTGAGACGTTGCGACGCGGTCAACCCGAGTCGTGGCCAACTGCTGTAGTGCATATGTTCTTTGGCGAGCTTGTACAGGTGCTCTCAGATCATATTCAACAGATCCTACTCGAGCGATACGATGCCACATATCCAAATGATCAGTCCAAACGGATCGATGATCTCTTGGATATAAGTGTAAAATTGCCGGGCAAAAGCCTCAAAAACACCTTAAAGAAAACTGTAATAAAGACCTTCTCCGCGTTCAAAGGAGACGCCGCTAAGGCTCTAAGAAAAGAAGCGATCCGAAAAAAGGCAATCAAGGACGCTGCAATCTCAGCGTTGCTCTTCGGACCCCCTGGAACGTCAAAAACTCAAGTTGCGAAGGCAATCGCCTCCGAACTAAGCTGGCCCCTAGTCGAGATTGACCCATCACATTTTCTGCAAAAGGATTTTCAGAACATATACGTCCAGGCGGAGCGCATCTTTGAGGATGTCATGGATATGTGTGGAGTGGTGGTACTGTTTGATGAAATGGACGCGCTCGTTCAGAATCGTAAAGGGAATACCCCTTCCGATACTGAAAGCAAGTTTTTAACAACATATATGCTGCCTAAACTATTGAAACTCCATGATAGAGGGCAGCTAATTTTTCTTATGGCAACAAACTTCTTAGAAGAATTCGACGAAGCAATAAAGCGCGAAGGACGATTTGATCTGCTTTTGTGCATGGGGCCGCCGATATTAGATGCGAAATGCAAATGCCTTCATGTGTTCTTGGAGTCAAGCGACGAAGCCCGGCTTTCTGGCAAGAAATCAGACCATACCGAAGCTGCGGGTCAGCTTATTCGTGAATTTGCAGAGAGTGATCCAGTGATTGAAAACCAGTTAGCTTTGTATACCTATGGGGAATTCAGGAGATTCATATCCAAGCTGGGACATAGAGAAGATATCGACGTCAAATTAAACAAGCTGGGCAGTAAAGGGTTCGCAAAAGAAGTGGCCAAATATAACGTGAATGTTGGTCTTAAGCTTGATGAATTGAAAGATATCGACCGGCTCAAATTACGGATTCGGCGGAAACCACTTGACTTCCATTTGCTTGATGACATAGACAGTGTCCAATTCAAGCGTGAAGACTTTGAAGAAGCTGCTCAACTGTCTAACGCGATCAGATATGTGCTTGCGAGAAAGGAGAGTAAATCTCAATTCTAAATCAGCTTTGGAAACTTAGCAACGAGAAAAGCACGTTGTCTATCGTCCACCGCAGATCTTCGAGAGAGCCGTTGTTCGAGATAATGTTGTCTGCAACTTCGCGGATAGATGGTGCGCGATGATCAACCGCTGTTATCGCCGAGAGTCTCTTCTGCCCGAGCTTGGTTCTGGCAGCTAGTCGTTGGCCGATTATTGAGTCATCACAATCCACGAACCATGTGATCACAGGTCTGCGGCTGCGAACTTCTACTGTGACGTCCACCGTGTCGCGGATCGAATCGACAACGATCGGGTGAGGTGTGCTCTCAATCATATTGGCGAGAGCAGCCCGAAGCGGGACCTGCTTATGTACGTTGAGTATTATTGCGCCAAACTCCCGCAAGTCACTCTCTGAAATCGACTGATTGTCTATCCGCAGATTCGAGAGTCGACGTTCTGAAGGTAAACAAAGGTCCTCAAGAAGGATGGTCTTGATTATATTGCGCGTCCGAATCCATTCGAAGCCGAAGAAAACACTAAGGTAGCGAGCAACCACAGATTTACCTGCGCCCGTCTTCCCAGACAAACAGATCACGGGGTTTTCGTCATAACGAAGCGGTCGAACTTTCGGAACTATGAGCTGCGCTTCACTAGGAATGCCCATGGGCTCAAATAGCCCGGCTTCATAATAACGACCTACGATCGCAGAGGTAATGGCGTCCATTTCATCGTGTGATCGAGTGGCGAGACCGGCGCCGCGCAGTCCGAGTCGCCTGAGCCCCTCTCTCAACAGGGACAAGCTCTTCTGCTTTCTAGGAATGCAAAGAATGTCTTGAGCGGCACCAGGGTATGATTCGATGACTTGAGGAGGCTCTGCGAATTGCGCGATAACTTCCTTTAACCGAATTCCACGTAGTGTCAATTGCTTCATTGAATCGATCAATGCTGGATAAGCAGGGATTCCGATGCTTGACAGATCTCTTTCGGCAACCCTCACGATGCCTGCAGCAGGGTTAATCTCTTTTCCACCGCCGGGTAAACCCAGTGGAGAATCGATACTGACAATCTGCGGATTTCGCGCTCGAATGAAGGCCAAGATTTCATCGTCAGTTGTTAGCGAACAGGTATGTACTTCGCAGCCGTTTAAATATGCAACGCCCGTCGCTTTGTCACCCGCGGTCAAGTCAATTCCGATTACGGCTGATCCGTCTGGGATTTCGTGAGGCGGTTCGATGCGGCAGGTCAGTAAGATTCCTGCTGCAACCGAAGTAGCCTCGAACGGAAGTTGCCCTTGAAGGGGCGATTTGTTGGTTTTCGCAAGATTGCGCCGCTTCTTTCGAGCGGACCTAATGAACTCCTTTATCTCTTGATACGAAAACCTGTTCAGTACGACTGGTGCCTCAACTCGGCGCAGCGCTTCTTGACCAAATCTCAGATTGAGAAGGTGAGATCGTGCATGTGCATCGGAACCGATCGAGAGAACACATCCAGCTAGCACAGCTTGGCGGAGCATTGGCAGCGATAGATCTAAACGCGACGGAAAGCAATTAAGTTCAACAGCGACCGACCACTCGGCACATTTGTTGAATACTTCAATCCAGTCCACTTGGGCGGGAGATCTCACGTAGTCGGGAACCCCTGGTTTCCCAATTACCGCGGACGTAGGGTGCGCGATAACGTCTATATAGCCCGACTCAATCGCAGTTATCAGGCGGTCCGTGTTTGTGCGAATGCTGTCTGTCCAACTCGAATGAACAGAAGCAACGACAAGGTCCGTCGCAGCCAACAGAGAGTCGGGAAGGTCGAGGCTACCGTCCTTCAGTATGTCCACCTCGATTCCGTGCAGCACCGGGCAGACGGGCCTAGCCAGTGATAATGCGTTTGCTTGCCGTAGCCACAATATTGGAGTGAGGCCGCCCTGGACCTTAGAAGTCCTGCTATGGTCAGTCACCGCAAAGAACTGAAGGCCGCTCGCGGCAACGGCTGTTGCCATCGTATTCACGGATGCACTTCCATCAGACCAAGCGGTATGTAGATGGAGGTCGGATACCAGATCTCCATGTAAGGGCACGGAAAGAGGATCGAGGGTTCTTGCAAGTTGGGGAATTGTTTTAGATACGACTTTCTCGCTACCGGAATGTAAGGTAAAACTCCATCCCATCTGATGCCAGACCAGCATCTCAACTTTCAACTGCAAACCTGCTTTGCGGAAGTGTGGCTGCTCCGCCAGGGCGTCATCAACTAGACTTCCTAGGGAATGTTGGGGCGCTTGTACAAATACCTCCACGTGATGAGTGACAGGTTCAAAAGGATCTACTATTCCCCTAATGCCCCATTTGAACGCCTCACCGGCTTGGCCTTCGATGGCTTTGAGGAAGCGGAGTAGGGGGGGGACAATATGAGCAGTTTGCCAAGGACCGAGGTTTCTCCCATGGCAGAGTTCGGAAACTCGGGCCTGGTTTGTCTCGAAGTCTATTCCTGTTTTGCGCAGCCATTCATCTTCGATGAAGCCTTCCGAAAGAGTTTGTGCAATGGCATTAGGGCCCAATCCTCGAACGGACCTGAGACGCAAACAACGTGCAAAGTGTTCGTCGCTATAGGAGGCCAACTCTGGCAGTGTGCCGGTCAACTGGATGTTGGAAAGATATTGTTTAATGCGCAAAGACGGTACATGGTCGAGATCTTCGCTGCTAAGGACGCCGTCGAGCCAACGAGAGATTGATGTGCCATAACCATCGAGACTATAACCTGCGCGCCAAAGCGAGAACGTCCGGTATTTTGGGACCTCTATTCCTTTTGCAACGGCGTCGATTTCGAGCAAAAATGCCAGGTCGTAGAGGGGTTGGACGAATTCAAAGTCCCTGATGCGAAAGTATTCGGGAGTAATCCGCATCGGATTCAAACTCTTTCGAGTCTTTGTCTTCGGTTTCGTGTTCGAGCTTTGGGAGCCTGCTTTAGACACGGACGGCCAGTTCTCTATCCACGAGCTTGGATAGCGTTGAATACAGTTCTGGCGCTTTGACGAAGTCCCAATCATTCATCGAGATCGAAATCTTCCTGCCTTCGTATCGGGAAAAGTACTCTTCATACGCTGCGTTTATCGAAGAGTAGTAATCTGCGTCTATTTGCTGTTCGAAATCGCGGTCTCGCTCCCTTATCCGTTTGATAAGCAAATCGTCTGTACAGGAGAGAAACACAAGTAAGTCGGGTACAGGAGCTTTCTCAACGCAGAGAGCATAGAGATCGACGAACATCTTCTTTGCCCTCGGATCAGGGAGGTTGAGGTCTGCATAGATCAAGTCCTTCCCGAGGTGAAAGTCGGAAACAATCTCCCCTTTGCCGATGCTCTGGGCATTTGTCTTAAGTTGATGGAAGTGAAGCAAGAGGAATGCGAACTCGGTTTCCACGGCTGTTCCAACCGGGTCCTGATAGAAAGCGCGCAAGAACGGGTTGCTCTCGAAGTCCTCAAGCAAAACCCCGCTTCTCCGAGAATCCGCTAGGCCTTTGGCAACAGTAGACTTACCGACCCCGAGACAGCCTTCTATCGCAATCAGCATCAGCTCACCCCCAAAGCTTGCCGCTGTCACATGTGAAACGGACTTAGCCGCCGGACCGCCAAAGATTTGACACAGTGGTACATAGATAACAAATGCCTTTGCGACAGTATAACGGGGCGCTTGCACGGTCATCTTCTTGGTTTTCGGCGGCTTCTATCGATGGGGTGCACGCTTTAGCCGAAGTTCGTCACGAAATGGATGATTGAGGCTATTTTGCGCTGTTCTTAGTAGAGAAGTCTTTTTGCCTCAATATTGGAATCTGAAAACAGCGATGTAGTGCAGACCTACCCTCTTGA
>Ga0182024_10003622_pt1 | contig 36522 bp, 41 predicted proteins | sample P32metaG_FD_120480 | JGI IMG/M metagenome (GOLD analysis project Ga0182024, IMG submission 120480) | Permafrost microbial communities from Stordalen Mire, Sweden - P3-2 metaG (Illumina Assembly) | ecosystem: Environmental > Terrestrial > Soil > Wetlands > Permafrost | place: Sweden: Stordalen...
CAGAGAGGAGGCGCCGCTAACCTCTGCGTTCGAGGAACCCGGAATCAGCTCAACGCGACTTTCGTTGATCGCCGAGCGCGAGATTCACTGATTGCAGATCGCGGGGTTCGGTGAGAGCGCACATTGAGAGCGTCAAAGAGCTTCGTGGGGATCTTCTCGACTCCCTCTTCGGTGGCCACGCGGTCGATGTAGTCCGAGAGAAGTTCCTCTACGGCCGCGGCCTGGCAGTAGCGATGGACGGCGCCAGCGAACACGTCCTCCGCTGCCCACGGGATCACTTCCATGATGCGCTCGCGCACCTCTCGGGCCCGGTGGGCGACATAGACGGGGGAGCGGGCCCCGTGGGTGAGAGCCGGAAGCTGATGAGACTTCTGCGGCCGGTGTCCGGTGTTCTCTGAGCGAGCTAGTCGTTGACGACAAGCTCCGCTACAGGTCCGCTGATCTCGTCGGCGGGGCTGATAGGGCTTTCCGAAGCGACTACATCTGGGGGCGGCACAGACGCGGGGGGCGATGACCATGGTGCTTCCTTCCTGGAACGGTGGAAGAAGCACTTGGGTCTTGGTCCATCGCTACGATTGTTGCGTCCTAGAGTCTATCATATCCTAACAGTGTTGTCAAATGTCTTCCCGGTCGTTTGAGCGCCTTCTACCGTAACTCATGTTTCAATCTGTGCCAGCGACCGCGGTCGCCACCAGGGCTCTTGGGGCCCCGTGTGAGCGCCTTGTGGAACGACTGTCTCAAGTCGGCCCCAGGTAGCTGGCCGAGTTCGCGGGGCCTCCGCATAGTCGGACAGTGGATCACGCTTTCTCAAACTTCACGCGCGTCATTACCCTGCGCGGTGGTGGTTCTCCCATGTCAACACTCAGAGCATTAGACCGCGACCAGGGACAATGCCAGGGAATGGCCTGGATCGGACTACTTGTCTAGTCACGGTCGGCCCCGACGGCTTGACGTTAGGTGGTCAACGGGTCCACGGTGCCCGGTGACGGCCGTGTGAGCGCGGCTAGGGCTGTAGGACGTCGACCAGGTGACCAGGTGAGGCGACTGGCGACCACGGCGCAGGATGGGGGAGACCTCACACGCGATAGCGGCCGGTATGAATCCATGGTGGTTCGTGGCCTAGTGAGCGCGTGAGCGAATGGTTCTAGGTCCATCGGCGACCAGGTGAGCGCGTGCGCCGTCTGACCCTATCCCTAGCGCGTGTCCTTGTATCCCTGTATCTGACCGTGTGAGGACTAACACGGGTCCCGGTGTCTTCTCTCTCTTCGTCGGCGCGTGGCGCCGACTGTGGACCCGTGCCAGGGCTGGGTATGACTTCGACTCTGCGTTCTTCTATGGCTTCGTTGGTGCTCAGTGCTTAGCCCTGTTCCCGTTGATGGCGATGACGCCACCAACGATGGTGCCGAACGCCATCACACCTGCCACGACAGGGGACCATTGAGCTACAAGGTCGATGACAAGGACGAGGAAGCCGATAGCGAAGACGACAACGATCAGATACCAGATCGTCTTCAAGCATCCTGGTTTCCCCGAGGACATTAGGCCCTCAACAACTGTTGCTGGGATCGGCGGGAGCCAGGCTCACATCCGCGACATTGAGATTCGACGGATTGTAGGCAATCGTTGCGTTGGGACCGTTGGTATACAGATCCACACCTATGTCACCGTTCGTGTCCCCGGCTGGCGGTGGCCCGATCACCTTCGCAAGGGTTGCGCTCCGTAGATTCCAGAAGGCGCAAGAGTTCCCCGAAGAATCGTGAATCACTTGAAACAATGTCGTGACTGAATCCGGTGGTATCTGCTCCATTACGACTTGCTTGGCCTCGGCCAGGCTTGTGGGCGGATACAACTCAAGCGTGAAGGCAGTGACTCGACCGTCACCGAACAGGACTCCACCCCATTCAGGCTGGAATCCTCCAGTTCCGTCAGGAACCTGTGCTCCGTAGTTACCACCAGGACCACTCTGCTTCTGGTGGCTTGCGTTCCAAGCCGACGTCAGTTCTCCCATGCCCTTGAGATTGGCGCCGACGATGGTCGTAGGTGGCGAGGTGGGTGGTGGTGCAGGCGCCGCAGTTGTCGTGGTTGTCGGTGGCTGGGTTGTTGGAGGGGACGTGGTGACCGACGTGGGTGGGGCCGTGCTGACGGATCGAGCCTTAGTTGTCGTGGTAGCTGCCTTGGCCTTCGCGTTCTTGGGCTTAGGCGACAACGCGGAGACGATGACGGATAGCACGAGAACTCCAGCAACCACCCATACCCATCTACGCTGATACCACTTCTTGGCACTCCCCGGAGACCCCGGATCCGTCATGAGTTCCCTAGCTCTCGATGCCGAGCATGAACATCACGCGTCTCCTATTCATGCGGGTTCCCACCGCCAACCATTGTTGTCTTCACACGTGATCCGCCCGCTCTCTCCCTCGACAGTCTGACCGTGTAGTGAGTTTGGGCAGTATTCCCCAGCGCGGTAGCAGTTTCCCTCAGGATCTATGTAGCACCCCGCTGCGGCAACTGTTGTGGGTGGGGGCGGAGACGTCGTTGGTGGGACCGTTGCCCGAGTTGTCGGTGGGACCGATGCTCTGGTCGTTGGGGGAACCGTTGCTTGCGTAGTTGTTGTGGGTGGAAGCGTGGTGGCAGCAGTGGTTGGGGAGGTCGTCTTCGCCTTGGCTTTCGACTTAGCCACGGTCGTCGTTGTCGCTCTCGTTGCCTTTGTATTCTTGGGGTTACCCGCGACTCCTCCGATAATCAATAGGGCGACAAAGGCGATGATCACCCACACCCACCATCGTTGGTACCAACGCTTAGAAACAACTTGAGCAGCAGGTTGACTCAATCTAGGACCTCCCACGCATAGTCCAGCGGTTGTGAGGCCGACCGGCAACGAAAGCCTCCCACATCGTGGGCACGGTCGCCCCCATTTCGACGGGAACGATGGAAGCGTGACTTAGTCAAAGAATTTCACGAACCGCTCGATGACGGAGCCAACGTTGTTACCCATACGATTGATGACGGCGATGGAGTCGCGGCCTCGGCATAGGGGATGGTCGAAGCCGACCGATATCGTGATAGAAGGCTTTACGTCGTCGTATCGGTCCTCGCTGATGTTGGGAGTCCGGAACTCCATGACTTCCTGGTCGTGCTTGACAGGATCGTCGCCAACAAGGATCCTCAGATCGGTTGTCTTCACCGGCTCATCGTCCATGAGGACGCGGAACAGATGCTTGTGGGGCAGCACCGCTATTGGATGAATGACCCGGTGACGGAACTCGGCGCTGAGGATGTGGAGATCCCAGAGGCCCTTGTTGTCGTCGTTTATGAAGGGTTGCTCGGCTTTGATGGCATCTCGGTATGTCTTAGGCAACCTGCGGATCTTCGCTTCCCCTTCATCGAAGAACTTGGGCTTGGCGTTGAATATGGGGAACTCGATCTTCTCCGGGCGCAACCGGTCTTTCCACGGTCCGGTTGCCAACGTTGGATCCTTGACTATCGCCAGCTTCGCCAACTCGACGGCCAGATAGTTGAGAGCAGCACGGTTGTTGTCCAGGAAGGAACCGAAGAGTCGAGCGAGAATCTCATACTCCTGCCACTCTTCCTCTTCCTTGATACGTCGCTGGAATTTCACGTGCCACTTGTCACCATCGAATTCAATCAGCATTCCATGGGGATCCGACTTGGTGAACGCCGTGATTCTTCGGCTCAGCGTCAACCCGTCCTGGTACGCCCAGGTGAGACGGCGACGGATGTCATGCAGCTCGGTGGGGCCATCGTTGACCAATTCCCGATAGTTAGGTTCAGGGGCGTCATCGTCGTCAGGTTCCATGGAGCAGTTCGCAGGCTGGTGAACGACTGGAACACAAGGCAGTTACCTCATGACCCTCTCACGCATCGACACTCCCCAAGGACCGGTTCCCACGATGACAAATTCCTTCTTGATATCCTCGACGGAGGGACCCCCCAACTGGAGAGCCGCGACCTGCTCCTGGTAGTCGATCTCTGGGATCAGTCGTGCCGCGAGGTCGCCGTAGGTTTGATACGAGTGTTGTCCTGCGGTGTCGGTGAATAGCTCCCTGATCTCTTCGGGTAGTGGATCTGTGGAGTCGATGAGTTGTCGACAGAGCGCACGAATGGGTGACGAGTCAGGTGTAGGCGAGGTGTCGTTCGGGGGAGCCGCTCCACTCTTCACCCAGGCGTTGAAGAGGTCCCGAAGGTAGTTGTTGACGTGGGTCATCGGATCATTCAACTACAACGCCCGCAGAGCCCGCCTAAGCCCGCTGTAGGCCCCGCGACTGCCGAAGGTGGACCCAGGGACGTCACGACCGTAACTTGAGCGTCAGGAAGCGTGAGCGGCCGATGTAGACAAGACACTCCTCAAGCAGTAACCGTCCGTGTTGCTTGCAACAACTTCCCCACTCTCGGGAGACTGAACGTTTGCACCGACGACCTGCGAGAGTGGTGGCTTCACACTGACCGTCGAAGTGTGAGTCCATGGTTTTCTCCTGACAAGGAACGGAACAGACGTTCAACACAAGTCTCTGGGACCCTACCCATTCGTCCGGTATAGGAGTCTGGTGGAGACCTTCAGTGCGAAGCTCCGAGTAGTTGACTTGGTACAGACGTTGTCTCTGGTACCGCGAATTCCTACTGACCCATTCTCCCGGCCGCATGGCTATGGTGCGTGACCGTCTTGTGTTGCTATATGGGTGGTGAGTCCTACTTCTTGCCAACGGGGATTCATCGGTTTACCCCGCCATCCCTCCCGGCTTGTCGCGCCGTACGCGTCCGCCGTGGCTTCTGAGTCCACGAACCTCTGGGGCACCTGGTCTCCCTTGACGCTGTGGTCAAGCGGTAGCAGTCGTGCAACTCCCCGGACGAGGCATATATAGGTTGGTACCGGATTCGTTATCGGGATGTCCCACCTCTCGGTAGGACTACACAGATGTCATCGGCTGTCGCCGGATGCCGCTAGAGAGGGGCAACGTGCTGATCCCCGTCCCTCTCTCGGGCAGTGGTTCTCATCGTTGTCAGTTGGCCGGTGTCATCAGTCAGAGCGGTGTCTCGGGGCACCTGGTCTGCCCTGACCCTCTGGTTGCGGCCAAGCGCGAGCAGTCGTGCAACTCCCCTGTGTCCACGGTGGAGACTGTGACGTCGGCGGTGACTCTTGGCTGGACCTCCAGAGAAAATCTGAGAAACTTCTTGCTTTCGAGGATTATACCATGTATAAGCCCAAATCGCAAGCGGCCAGGTGGCTCCGTAACTCTCTGACCAGGACCTATGAAGGTACCCGCGGCTGTTGCGTCCACAAGGACCGTTGATACAGTCAAGGTCGAGTCAGACGTACTGCCTTCGGCCCGGTTCGTCCCGTGGCCCGCGGGGCTCCCACGCCTTATATCTCGGATGGAACACCGACTCCGGAGCCAGGATCGCGAATCGGGCGCGCACGTTCGGGTTGATGCTGTTTCCTTTGAGGAACTGAGGACCAAAGGCCGTGGTGATGTGATCGACGGCATCGGCTTGATAGAGGATACCGTCAGCGGCGAGCTTGTCGGCCATCCACTTGGCCACATCGTCCACGGTGAGTGCCGGTCCCTCGGTCATAGGATAAGCCTATGAGTGGCGGTGGCGAGCGGTGGCAGTAGGCCACCAAGCTGGGGATTTACCCTGGCAGCCTCCATCTTCTCGCCCTCGGAACAGGCGTATCAGAACAGCGGGACGCTCCGACCCAGGCTTCTGCACGCGTTCTAGGTCACGGTGACACCGCAGCACAGACCATCTCCCAACTCATGGTCGCTCCCGGTGCAACCGTACCTTGTGTGTACTGGCCGACTTCAACTTCCATCTGCGACATGAACGAGTTGGTCTGAGCAACCTCCACGGCAAGTGGCATGTCCTGAGTCCCATTAGCGATGTAGAACGCGTTACCACTTATTGCGACCTTCCCTGTCGGACACGACTCTTCGATGGCAGTCGGACCCTCGGTCAACGCAACCGACCCGACCTCCTGCTGGGCGTTCGTGATCGTTCCTGACGGCAACCCTTGGTTCCACGTAACGCTGGTGTCGCCGCTAGGACACTGACTGGCCTTGGCCGTGTCAATGACCTTCAAAGGCGACGCCTTGTTGGATGGCTTGTAGCACCCATGGATGACGCCACCGCCGTCAGGGATCGAGGCGTAGCTGACGCCAGCAGTCAACGAACCAACCACGATTGCTGCGAGCACCGCAGCTTGCAAGCGCGTCGTCGGTGTGACAGAGCACAGAAAGGCCTTTACCGTCATGGTTTCTCCCCCTGGGTCGTGCTACATCGTAAGCCGTCGCCGTGGGGCTCGTCAGGCTACCCTTTCGGACCGTGAATGCCGTCGTTGGCGTTGTCATTCTGGTCCTTGCCATAACGATCTTTGGGGTCGCGGCAGATCACCGAGAGTTAGAGCGAGACTACGGACGCCACGTTGGTGACTCGACCGCTCAGTGGGTTGTCGGGTGCATCCTTCTGTGGATCATTGTCTTTCCTCTGTACCTTCTCCATCGTTCTCGACACAAGCGTCTATCGGCGGCGTGGGATGTGGACGAGGGTGACGAAGTTCCCCAGGGGACGGGAGCCTTCTGTGGGGCCTGCGGTACCCAACAAGCCGCGGCCGAGGACCGCTTCTGCCGAGAGTGCGGAGCGTCTCTCGATGTGTGATGAGGACACGTTGAGGGAGCGGGTCTATGGACTGATCGACGTCGCACGATTCGATCTCCAGAAGGCGACTCGCTTCAAAGTCGACGGCGAATGGAAGTGCAGAGTCGATGTGTGTGAATACATACCGAAGGACAATCCGGCTGTCATCTTGTGGAATCCGACACTCACTGACCGAGAGCTACTGCTCGCGTTGGTCCATGAACTGACACACGCATGTCTGCATCCTCCCGGCTGCGACGATTTCGTCCAGGACGAGTACGACAAGGAGGAGCCTTGCTCGCACGAAGCAGCGGACATCATCTGTCGCGACTATGGAGTTAGCGATTTCCAGGACGTGATGTTGAAACGAGGCGTCAAGTCAGAGGGTCTCAAGGGAAATGATAACGAGACGGTCGAGGTGATGGTGGAGCGTGTTCAGGCCGCTCTGGCATCGTCCGACGTGTGCCCCGATTGGGCAACGCCAGTAGACGACAAGTTCCGCTGGAGAGCGGCTAAGGCCGAGGCAGGAGAGCGGTGGCGTCACGGTCCAACTAGTCGCCGAAGGGCAGACCTACAGCGAGACATTTATGGACTCTCTAGAAGTTTCGACTTCTGAGCCGCGAACTCATCCTCTGTCAGAAGTCCCTGGTCTCGTAGTTGTCCAAGTTTCGCGATTTCGTCCGCGACGCCGATTGACGGAGGATTGGGTACGCCAACCGCATGGTGAGGTGCGGTTGCGAGCTTTGGTTGGTGCCGTGCCACAGAAGCCGCGAACCTTTCTGCCGAAAGCCCCTCAATCCTAAACTTTGCCGAAATGGTTGAGTCTTCGTTGTCCGTCATCGTGGCCCAGCACGAGTAGCGGCCACCCCACTGCGTCGCGGGTGCGATCTGCATCGGGTATCTGGCGATACCACCATGCACGAATGGTTTGCCTTTTCCAAAGTGCAACTGCCATTGACTATCGACAAACTTGAGAGTGCCCCGCTTCTCGGGTGAGGGGTGAAAAGGAAAGCCGCCGTCGTAGTTGCTGAAGTGATAGACGCCCGTACCGGCCAGCGTTGGAGTAGCCGTCCGACTGGCTTGTTTCGCCGCTCGGTTCTGCGCCTCTAGCGCCTTGGCAGTTCGTTCTTTCTTGCTGTTGGCTTTGATGCCCGCTGCACCAGAGACGCCACCTGTGGCAACGAACAGGCCCTTACGCAGAAATCCCATCGTCCTCCCCCTTCCAACCCAGGAGCCTTTCTAAAAGCCTATAGCTGGCGGTGGGAGCGGTGGCGGGCTCAGCCCGACCAACTCGGCGGGCCAGACGTAGGGTGATTCCCGTGGGTGACTTCGATTCAGCTTGGTTGAAGTGGCGATGGGCATCAGTTCACTGCCAGGCGCTTGTCAGGGCAGTCGAGCTATGGACGGAGGAACGCAAGGGGAACCCACTTCTAACGCTGAGATACGAATACAGTTCCAGCTTCCGTGGATTCGCTGTTCTTGTGGCGTCGATCGAATCCTTCCCGCCGAACCTCTCTCTTCACCTCGGAGACATCGTGTCGAACCTTCGCCAAAGCCTGGACCACGCGACGTGGGCGATGGTGCAACGGGGTACGCGTGCCAGCAGTCTCAATCCTCAACAGGAATCAAGTGTCCAATATCCGTACACTTACAGCCGTAGCCACTTCAACAATGTGATTCCAAACCGCCTTCCCGGAGCAACGCGATCTGACATCGCGGTCGTAAGGGCCTTCCAGCCCTTTGCTCGACCGGTGCGTCGACACACGCTTGGCAACCTCGCAACGTTCTCCAACGAAGACAAGCATCGAACGATCAAACCGATCCTTGCCCTTCCTGACGCTGCCCAGTTCACCGCCAACTGCATCCGCGACTGCCACTCACCGCGTGTCAGCGCACCGAGGAAGAGAGTGGGACCGCTCCAAGTGGGCAGCGAACTCGGACGGATCTACGTCAAGAAGGTTGGGCCAGATCCGATGATCGAGACCACGGGAACGCTCGATGCCAAGCTGGCGATCAATGACAAGTTCCTGCTCGATCAGTGGTGGTCGGCCACCTGCCAAGCCGTGGGTGATTTTCTGGCACGGCTTGAGAGTCCACCATTTGCTTGGGATGCCACGATTCCCGTCTGGGTACTACCGCCCCCGGACGGTCATCCTGGTTCGCCGCCACGGGCACTATTCACGCCCTGAAGGCAGGGCTCTGAACGCGGCGGGTCCTCTAGCTCGTAGTAGCGGTCCATGACGGGGAACCTACGGGTCAGGTGTGACGGTTAGCCCTGAGGTGTCGCTGAGAACATGGTGGCCGTCGCCCCGGTGATCCGAGACAGGTTGCGGTCACCGAAAGCCACTTCGTGAGGTGCCCCAACGTGGGCGTCGAAAAGCTCCTGAGTCTCCCAGCACTCAAAGAACCGGAACGTGTTGGGCTCTTCCAGGTCCTCGGCCCACCAATACTCCACGCAGCCAGGGTCCTTCTTACTCAGTTCGGTGATCTCCACCAGGCTGGCGATGACGTCGTCGCGATCCTCTGGAGCGAAGCTCAGTGACCCGGCGATGATGTGCATCTGTTCTCCGTTCTCGTTTCTAGACGCGGTGCGCTCTCGGTTCTCTCGCGTCTAGAACGTGTCTATTGATGCACGTTCGGTCTAGACACGCAGGCACCAGGGCGAACAGATTCCCATTCTCTTGACCAGACTATTTAGAGGCAAAAGCCCAGGTGGGAGGGGAATGCTCGCAGGGTCGAAGTAGCAGAACCGCTGCTTCTCGGTCATCCCCCGCCCGCCGAAGTACGGCTCCATCCCCCGCTCCGCGTAGCCGGCCACCGCACCGTCGTAGTCATCCACGAACCGCGCCACATGGTGCAACCCCGTCCCGTGGGCGGCCATGAAGTCGCGGTACGGCGTTGGTTCGTCGTCCAGAGGCTGGATGAGCTCGATCTGCAGAGGACCCGAGAAGCTGAGCGCCACGGCGATGCGGGCCACCGTGGCCCGGCCCCGATACCTGAGCTCCTGCATCGGCGGTGACGGCAGGAAGTAGAAGGGCCCCACCCCGAGCCTTTCCACCCAGTGGCCCATGGCCCCTTCGATGTCATCGACCACGTAGCCCAACTGGTCGATCGGACCGAGCCAACGCTGCATCTATCGATGCTGCCACAGACCGGTAGAGTGCGGGTCCGCAACCCGACGCCTCTACTGCGCCGGTCCGACGGAAGGACTGAGCCGTTGCCCACTCCAGTCAAAATACCCGGCTACAGCCATCTGGCCATCGCCGTAACCGACCTGGCCGCCGCCCGTGACTTCTACTGCGGCATCTTCGGCTTCGAGGAGCTCCGGCGCCCTGATTTCGGCTTCCCCGGGATGTGGCTCCAGGTCGGCGCTCTCCAGCTCCACTTCATCGAGACCGACGAGATGCCCACCCCGGGCAAGGGCTTCCCCCACTTCGCCCTCTACATCCCCACCGAGGAGTACCACGACACCGTCCGCTCCCTGGCCGAGGCCGGCCTGGCCGTGGCCGAGCCCCAGTCCCGCGACGACTGGGGAACGACCGTCTGGCAGACCTTTCTCTCCGACCCCGCCGGCAACGTCATCGAGCTGACCAACATCTGAATGTTCCGGCATCTGAATGTTCCGGCATCTGAATGTTCCGGCATCTGGCCCGTAACCAGCACAACCGCTCATTCGACACAAGGGGATTCGAACCTATGGCTTCACCGGTCTCACCTCATCGCTCTCACCGTTCACGACGCCTGCTCGCCCTCGGTCTGATCCCCCTGGCCGGGATCCTGGCCGCCGCCTGCGGATCCTCGGCCAAGACCCCATCGACCACCACCTCGGCCGCGCCGGCATCGTCGCCCACAACCACCTCCGGGCCCCGACCGGTGGTCACCACCGCGAAAGTCGCCAACCTCGGGAAGATCCTCGTGAACTCCGAGGGCCAGGTCCTCTACACCTTCACCAAGAACGGGGCGTCCGTCGCCTGCAGCCCGTCCTGTCTGACCGTCTGGCCCGCCGTGGTCCTGCCCGCCGGTGTGACGACGCCGACCGGAACCGCCGGTGTCGGCACCCTCGCCACCACCACCGCCAACGGACCCACCCAGGTGACCGTGGGCGGACTCCCTCTGTACACCTACGCCGGCGACTCGGCCCCGGGGGTCGCCGCCGGCAACAACCTCGTGAGCTTCGGCGGGACCTGGAAGGTCGTCAAGGCGCAGTGACCCACGCCGCCATCGTGGCCACCGAAGCCGATGGCGTCTCGCACGGCGCGCTCACCCAACTGACCGACGCCGACTTCCCCGACGGTGACGTCACCGTGGCCGTGCAGTACTCCTCCCTCAATTACAAAGACGGACTGGCCGTCTCCGGCAAGGGCCGCATCGTCCGTTCGTTCCCCCTCGTCTGCGGGATCGACCTGGCCGGCACCGTCGAGGAGGCCGACTCGCCCCTCTGGAAGACCGGTGACGAGGTCGTACTGACCGGATGGGGGCTGTCCGAGACCCACCCCGGCGGCTACACCCAACGCCAACGCGTCCGCTCCGAGTGGCTCGTGGCCAAACCCGACGGCCTCACCGCCCTCCAGTCCATGGCCGTCGGCACCGCCGGCCTCACCGCCATGCTCTGCGTCCTCGCCCTCGAGCACAACGGTCTGCGTCCCGGCGATGACGACCAGGGCGAGGTCCTCGTGACCGGCGCCGCCGGGGGCGTCGGCAGCGTCGCCGTGGCCGTCCTCAGCAAGCTCGGCTTCCGCGTGGCGGCCTCCACCGGTCGCCCCGAGACCCATGACTTCCTGCGCTCCCTCGGGGCCTCGACCCTCGTCGACCGCCGGGAGCTGGCCACCCCCTCGGGACGACCTCTCGACCGCGAGCGCTTCGCCGGGGCCGTCGACGTCGTCGGCGGCGAAACCCTGGCCGCCGTCCTGCGCCAAACCCACTACCGCGGCACCGTGGCCGCCTGCGGCCTGACCGGCGGCAACGATCTCCCCACCCACGTCCTCCCTTTCATCCTGCGCGGCGTCAATCTGATGGGAATCGACTCCGTCTCCTGTCCCACCGACGTCCGCACCGACGCCTGGCGACGACTGGGCCAGGACCTCCCGACCGACCTCCTCGACTCCCTCACCTCCGTCGAGCCGCTGGCCCGGGTGCCCGAGCTGGCCGAGGACATCGTGGCCGGCCGCACCCGGGGCCGTGTCGTCATCGACGTGAACGCCTGAGAGCCACGGCCCCCAGACGGGGGCCCCGTTGATCAGAGCAGGCCCCGGCGCATGAACCCCGTGCAGGAAACTGACGCCTATGTCAGGATTCGGCCCGAAGAGGAGGGGGACTCCATGACACAGGTGACCGAAACCATCGAGTTCGACACGACCGACGTCGACCGTCACATCGGCAAGCCCGTCGGCGGCGGCCAGCTGAAGGAGCCGGTCAATGTCACCGACATCCGCCGCTGGGTCCAGGGCATGCAGTACCCGAACCCGCTCCACTACGACGACGACTACGCGGCCAAGACCGCCTTCGGCCGCATCGTCGCCCCCCAGTCCTTCACCATCTGCTGCGACGTCGGCCACGGCGCCGGCCCCGCCATCGTCGGGAACATCCCCGGCACCCACATGATCTTCGGCGGCGACCAATGGTGGTTCGGCGGACCACGGATCTACCCCGGCGACCACCTGCGCATGCGCCGCCGCTTCGTCGACTACAAGGTGTCCGACACCAAGTTCGCCGGTCCGACCATGTTCTCGCGCGGCGAGACCATCTACACCAACCAGCGAGGAGAGCGCGTGGCCCGTCAGTGGTCGACCGCCGTCCGCTACCGCGCCGACGTCGCCCGCCAGAAGGGCTTCTTCGCCGAGGCCGCACCGCTGCCCACCTGGACCGAGAAGCAGCTGGCCGACATCGAGACCGAGCGCATGGCCTGGATCCGCAGTCGCGCCGGGGCCGAGGGCCCGACCCTCGAGGCGCTGGAGGTGGGACAGAAGCTCCCCACCCGCCCCATGGGGCCCCACTCGCTGCCCAGCCTGGCTTCCGAGTGGCGTGCCTATACCTTCACCGTCTGGGGCTCGAGCACCCACGAAGGACCCGATCACCTCCAGGAGGCCGGCTGGCTCCCCGAGATGGACCGCGATCTCGAAGGGGCCAAGGACGACCCCGAACTGGGCGACGGTCTCTACCACGGCCCCTCGCGCGGGCACACCGACGAGGAGCACGCCAAGCTGATCGGGATGCCCCGCGGTTACGGCTACGGAGCCTCGATGGGCGCCTGGGTCCTCGACTATGTCGCCGCCTGGGCCGGTGACAGCGGCTACGTCCGCCACTCGAACATCCAGTACCGCTTCCCCGCCTTCGACGGCGACCTCACCCTGCTCGACGCCGAGGTGACCGATGCCCGTCACGACCCCATGCTCGGTGCCGCTCTCGTCACCCTGGAGGTCACCATGACCAACCAGGACGGCTCCATCATGGCCAAGGGCCCCGTCACAGTGGAACTGCCGAGCTAGCCGCGTCCCGTCAACCGGGCCGAGCCGGTCGCATCGAGCCAGGCCGAGCGGACCGGACGGCGCCGTGGCCACCTTCACCGGTCCCCCTGTCGAGTCCGAACCCGGTATCGGTGCGCTCACCCTCGGCGGTCTCCTGGCCGACGTCGGCGCCCTCCACGCCACCTCGGAGGCGATCGCCTTCCACGAAGGCGGCCGTCCCGAGCTCCACTGGACCTACGCCGAGCTGGCCTCGCAGGCCCGTCGTTTCGCCAAGGCTCTGGTGGCCGCCGGCACCGACAAGGGCACCCGAGTGGCCCTGCTCATGGGCAACCGTCCCGAGTGGGTGGTGGGTGCCTTCGGTGTGGCCCTGGCCGGCGGTGTCCTCGTACCCGTGAACACCCTCTTCGAGCCGCCCGAGATGACCCACGTCCTGAAGCACTCCGACACGGCCATCCTCGTCCACCAGCAACGCCTGGCCAGCCACCCCTACGACGACCAGATGCGGCTGATCGAGCCCGACCTCCCCTATCTCCGTCGCCGCGTCTGCTTCGGGACCCCCTCGTATGACGAATTCCTGGCCGCCGGCGACGCCGTCGACGACAGCGAGCTCGACGCCCGCTCGAGCGCCGTCTCCCCCTTCGACGACGCCATCGTCATCTACACCTCCGGATCGACCGGAGTGCCGAAGGGCGTCCTGCATGGCCACCGGGCGGCGGCGCTCCAGTGTTGGCGCTTCGCCCAACAGCTCTGCCTGGACCCGAGCGTCCGCGTCTGGAGCGCCTTCCCCTTCTTCTGGACGGCCGGCTTCTGCATGGTCATGGGCGGCACCCTGGCCGCCGGCGGCTGTCTCGTCCTGCAGGAGCTCTTCGAGCCGGGCGAGACCTTGGCGCTCCTCGAGACCGAAAAGGTGACATCACCCCACGCCTGGCCCCACCAGCTCGCCGCCCTCGAGTCCCACCCCGACTGGGCCAAGCGGGACCTGTCCTCGCTGCGCCAGGTGATCGCCTTCACGAGCCTCGGCCGTCACCCCACCGTGAAGGTCGACGACGTCTGGAGCCCCCGCGCCGCCTACGGGCTCTCCGAGACCTTCACCATCATCAGCTCGCTGCCCGCCGACACACCCCCCGCCCGCCGCGACGGTCATGAAGGTGCCATCCTCCCCGGCAATATCGTCCGTATCGTCGATGCCGAGACCGGCGAGCTCCAGCCGCCCGGCATGCCCGGCGAGATCACCGTGAAGGGCCCCACCCTCATGAAGGGCTACCTGAAGGTCGCCCCCGAGGACACCTTCGACGTCGACGGCTTCTTCGCCACCGGCGACGCCGGATTCGTCGACGACAACGCCATGCTCCACTGGGTGGGCCGGACGAACGATCTCATCAAGACCGGGGGGGCCAACGTCTCCCCCGTCGAGATCGAGAACGAACTCCTACGCCATCCCGGCCTCAAGACCGCCCTGGCCGTCGGCGTGGCCCACGACACCCTCGGGGAGGTCGTCGTCGTCTGCGCCGTGGCCCACCCCGACCGCGGCGTCGACGAGAACAGCGTCCGCGACTTTCTCCGCGGCCGGATGGCGTCCTACAAGATTCCCCGCCACGTCCTGTTCTTCGAGGAGGACGATCTCGTCCTCACCGGAAACGCCAAGATCCGCGCCGACGACCTCCGGCGCCTGGCCACCGATCGCCTGGGTTCGGATCCTTAAGAGACCGCTTGCTCACTTCGAGCGAAGCTCGCCCCGTACCCAGTGGACTCCGTCTCCCGTGAGCGGCAACTCCGTTTTGTCGTCACCGAACATGCGATCGGCCAGGCGTCGCGCATCGTCCTGCTTCATCGGCGCTGTCACGTCACTGATCACCCTGTGCTCGATCGTGACTTCGCCCGGTCCTTCCCCGTTCTTCTCGGGCGGCTCCCATTCGATATCGGTCACGTCTTCACCTGCGTTCATTGGTCCTCCCAGAGCGGTCGTGCCCTGAGGCTAGGACGTCACACCACCAGCCTGGTCGCGCCAGAGCGTTTAATCGAGATTCTGAAAACTCCGGCATCCAGGCACGTTTTGGGGGATTTTCCCCTGCGGGATCGCCATTGGTGCGCATTCGGTTGTTATAACGAGGTCGTCGGGTGCCGATGAACGGACATGGGAACAATCACGACGACCGAAGTCGTGACCGCTGACGCCACCCCGGACCCGATGGCAGCACCGACCACGTCTTACCTGGCCCGCACCACCTCCTACACCGACATCCTCGCCGGTTACGTGGAGATCGTGACGCGCCTCAGTACATCGCAGCACCCGGCTGTCGCTGCCTGCCGACGATAACCACCGTCGGATAGGCGACAGCCCCGGGGCTTATGGTCGCCAAATTCCGGGGCGCTGGATTCGGGCGCGGCCCGAGTCGCCGTGTGTCCGAGTCGCTGTGTGTCCGAGTCGCCGTGTGACCGAGTCGCCGTGTGTCAGCGGAAGTCGAACGCCACCTTTATGGCGCCACTCTCCTCCTGATTGGCCAACACCGAAAAGGCCTCGCGCCACTCGTCGAGGCGGAAGGTGTGGGTGAGCATCCCGGTCAGGTCGACCCGTCCCTCTTCGACGAGCTTCAGGTAGTGGGCGATGCCGTGCATCCGGACACCGTCGATCTCCTCCACACCGAAGGCGTTCGACCCCACCCACGAGATCTCCTTGAAGTAAAGCGGCGACCACTCCCAACGACCGGGACCGTGCACCCCGCTCTTCACGAGGGTTCCCCGTTGCTTCAAGAGCCGCACGCCGACCTCGAAGGTCTCGGGCTTCCCGATCGTGTCGTACACGACGTCGATCCCACCCGGATGGGCCATGGGCAGACCGTTATGGGCGGGATGCAGAACCCCGCCTGACCACTCGGCGACCGTCTCGATGAGTGCCTCCCGGGGTTCGGGGGCCACCACGGTGGCGCCCAGACGCCGAGCCAGGTCGGCCTGGGCCTCGAAACGGGCGACGACCATGACCTCGACATCGGGGTGCAGCGCTCTCAGGATGGCCGTCGCCGTAGTGCCGAGGGCCCCGGCCCCGTAGACGAGGACCTTTCCCCCCGGCGGCGGTGGATGACGGGTCACCGAATGGAGCGAGACGGCAAAGGGGTCGGCGAACACCGCCTGCTCGTCGGGAACCGAATCGGGAACGGGGATGAGCATGGAGTCATGGGCCGGGAAGTAATCGGCAAAGCCACCGGGGGCGTCCTTGCAGGTACCGGTGTGGATCCCGGCGGCCAGATGACCGTCGAGGAAGTGCCAGCACAGGCTGTAATCGCCGGCCTGGCACGATCCGCACTGGGGCTCGATGCCGCGGGGTCCGCACGAGAGCCACGGGTTCAGAACGACCCGCTGCCCGACCTCGAGACCACGGGCACCGTCGCCGAGCTCGGCCACCTCGGCCACCACCTCGTGACCGAGAATGGTGGGAAAGGTGAAGAGGTTACCGAGCGGGCTGTCGGAGTTGTCCTCGCCGAAGTCCATGAAGACCTGCTTGGACTCCGATCCGCAGATCCCTGTGAACCGGGTCTTGGCCATCACCCACTGCTTGCGAGACGGATGCGGTTCGTCCATCTCGACCAGCTTCATCGGCGTCCGGGCCAACCCCATGAGAAGCGGGTTCGACTCGTCGGGTGCGGTCCACGGGTCGGGCCGCACCCCGTACAGCAGTCCCTTCACAACCCCCACCACCAATCTTCTGACGTCGGTGTCAGGTTGGGACGATATCCCAGACCGGCGGTCGGGGACCTCAGTCCGGCCCGAGCACGGAGCCGGCAGCATCCACCACGGCGGCCCGGTGGGCCAGCACCGTGGCCAACACCGCCCGCCGTTGCCGGACCACCCGGGTACCGGCCATCACGCCACCGATCCTCTTCACCCGTTCCGCCACCCGCACCGTGGCGTAGCCGCAGGCGGGTGCGCCGGCGGCGGCGATCAGGCCCGCCCACGGACCCCAGGTCTCGCCAACCACGACCCCGAGCACCACGTAGACGAGGGTGAACAGCACGAAGCAACCGAGCAGCTTGACCGTGGCCTTGATGCTCTCGTTGGTGGGAACGGCGCCCACCCTCTTCATGATCTGGTACGGCACGACATGGACGAGCGCTCCGATAGCGGCCGCCGGCAGGGCGGCGAGGACCCGCGTGGCCGCCCACGCCAGAGCCAGCGAACGGCGACCGGGGTGGTTCGAATCGGATATCTGTTCGTCGGACAGGCCGAGGAGAGCCAGGTCGCGCTCGTACTCGGTGAAGGCCCGCCGCAGCGCGTCGAACTGCTGCGGCCGACGGCCGGACTCCTCGGCATCGGCCAGGTTCCGGGCCGTGACCTCGAGCCGGGCGAGATCGACATCGCCATCCGCCGGTGCATCCGCCGTCCGGTCCACGATCTCGGCGATCTGCCGCAGTTCGGTCGCTTGGACCCACGACCGATAGGTCGGGCTCACGGCGCTCAGGCGCTCGGCCAACTCCGCCGTCATGGCCCGCACCGCCTGATGCGGGTCGCCCCGGTAACCACCGCACCACCGGTCGGCGTCCTGTGCCGGACCGGCATGCACGAGGGCACGCGACCGGAATCGAGCCTTGGCGTCGTACGACAGGCCCACGGGGACAACGACCACGCCGGGCACCCCGTCGTCGACGGCGGCGCCGAGGGCGATCCTCGCCGCCCCCGTCTTGAGCGGCTGCAACATGGACTCGTCGTGACTGATCCCCTCCGGAAACAGCGCCACCTCGGCCTTGCGGGCCAACAGGAGCCGGCACGTCCGGAAGCTGCCCTCATTGCGCGCCGTCGACTCCCCGTCCTTGGCCCGGTACACGGGCACGACTCCGGCGAGCTTCAGAAAGGGCCAGAGCGGGAGAATACGGAACAATGTGGACTTCCCCAGAAAACGGGGGAAGCGCGGCAACGTCGCCATCAGCAACAAGGCGTCGACCAACCCGTTGATGTGATTGGCGACCAGTACTGTCGGCGCGTCGGCCGGCAGCTCGGCCAGACCTTCGACCTCGATCCGGCGGAAGAAGAGCCGGACCAGGAGTTTGGCCAACCGTCTCATCGCACCATCCGCGGCCCGGCGCACGGTTTGTAGAGTACGGGTATGGCCGATACCTGTACTCATCTCGATCAGATCACCCACGGCTCCCCCAACGCCACCGGCTGCGAGGACTGCCTGGCCCTCGGTCAGCACAACTGGGTCCACCTACGGGTGTGTCAGTCCTGCGGCCACGTCGGTTGTTGCGACAACTCGCCGGGCCGTCATGCCACCGCTCATTTCCACAGCGCCGCCCACCCTTTGATCCGCTCCTACGAGCCCGGCGAGGACTGGTACTACTGCTACCTGGACGACTTCCTCTTCGAGCTCCCTGACGCGCCTCCGGCGCCTTCGCACCCATAAGGGGCGACGGTCAGGTCGCCACCGTCTCGTCGCCCAGCCCGGCGGCGATGGCCACGTCCAGGCTGTAGTCGATGGGAACGACGATGATGCTCGGGACGTCGAGCGTGAGGGCGTGCGCCAAGCGCGGGGAGAACTCGTCGGCGTGGCTGATCCGCCATCCCGGTAAGCCGTAAGCCTCGGCCAGGGCGACGAAGTCCGGATTGGTGAAGTCGACGCCGAAGCTGCGACCGAAGCGCCGTCGTTGCTTCCACTCGATCGATCCGAACTGGTTGTTCTCCCAGATGACGTTCACGAAGGCGGTCCGCAGCCTCTTGGCCGTCTCCAGTTCCTGGGCGTTCATCACGAAGCCACCATCGCCGCTGACGGCCACCACCGACGCCGACGGTCGGACCAGCTTGGCGGCGATGGCCGCCGGAACGGCGAAACCCATGCCGGCGAGACCGTTGGCGATCAACGTCGTGTTGGGCTCGTAGGCGGGATACAGCCGCCCGATCCACAACTTGTGGAGCCCGACATCGCTCACCAGGATGTCGTCGCGTCCCAGGCGAGCGCGAATGTCGGCCAGGACCCGCGGCGGCGTCATGGGGAAGGAAACATCCGACGCCGACCGGTGCAGCAGCCCCGATGTGGCGTCGCGCAGCCGGGACGAACCGCCGGGCCGCACGGCCCCCCGGCACTCCTCGGCCAGGCCGAGCAGGACGTGGTAGATGTCGCCCACCAGCTCCACCGCAGGCGTGTAGTACCCGTCGATCTCGGCCGGGAGGGTGTCGATGCACACGATCGCTTTGTCGCGCCCCGGGTTCCACTGCTGCGGCGACTGCTCCACCAGGTCATAGCCGATGGTGACCACCACATCGGCATCGGCGAACCCCGCCATCTCATAGTCACCGGCCTGCAGGCCGGTGGCTCCCAGCGCCTCGGTGGCGTCGGCCGCCACGAGACCTTTGCCCATGAACGTCTCCGCCACCGGAACCCCCGTGGCCCGGCAGAACTCCCGCAACGCCCCGGCGGCCCCACCGCGCACGGCGCCGTTGCCGGCCAGGGCGACCACCTTCGCCCCGCCCCGGATGATGTCGGCGGCCCGCACCATCTCCCGGGCCGACGGTTCCGGTCGTACCGGGGGATGGACGGGGAGAGGAGTCCACCGCTCGCCCCCGACGGTGGCGAGATCGGTGCTCATGACGTCCTCGGGTAACTCCAGGTGGGTGGACCCGGGCTTCTCCGCCTGAGCCACGGCGAAGGCTTTGCGCACCGCTTCGGGCACGATGGCGGAGTCCGACACGCGGGCGTTCCACTTGGTGATCGGCCGCATGAGGCTGACGACGTCGATGTATTGGTGGCTTTCCTTGTGCATCCGGTTCAGATCGCCCTGCCCGGTTAGAGCAACGAGAGGGGCGCGGTCAAGGTAGGCGTCGGCTACGCCGGTGACCAGGTTGGTGGCACCCGGTCCCAGGGTGCCCAGACAGACCCCGGCCCGACCCGTGAGCCGACCCACGGTGTCGGCGATGAAGGCACCGGCCTGCTCGTGACGGACGGGCACGAACTCGATCGACGACTCGTCGAGGGCTTCGTTCAGATCGAGGGTCTCCTCCCCCGGGATACCGAAGACCCAGCGTGCCCCCTCGGCTTCGAGGCACTCCACGAGCAGGTGGGCGGCGCGCCGTATGGCCATCTCACTGCCCACCGTGGCCCGGCGACCGCCCGATGTGGATGGACAGGAAATCGAGCATCCGGCTCCAGCCGTCGGTCGCCGCTGCCTCGTCGTAGCTATCGGACCGGTCACGCATGAAGCCGTGGTGAGCAGCGGGATAGACGACCGTGTCGGGATGGTGGGCCACCACGGCCTCGATGTCCGCGGTGGGGATGTACTCGTCGTCTCCTCCGAAGAGCAGCAACGTCGGGCACCGGGGCTCACCCAGTTCGGCGGCGATCCGAGCCCCGTAGAACCCCACCGCGGCATCACATCCCGGGGACGACAGCGCTGTCCGGTAGGCCTGGAAACCGCCCATGCAGAATCCGATCACCCCGACGGCGGTCGCCCCCTCCCGACGCAGGACGGCGATGGCCTCGCCGATGTCGGCGGCAGTCTGCTCCGGCGTGAGCGAGGCCATGAGGGCGACGACATTGCGTGCCTCGGTCCCGCCGATCCGGAAGAACAGGTCGGGGGCGATCGCCGCGTACCCCTCGTGCGCCAATCGCTGGCACACACGGAGCAACTGCGCGGAGATGCCATTTCCCTCGTGGATCACGACAATGCCCGGCCCCCGTTGATCACCGTCGGGACGAGCGAGGAAGTACGGAAGAGCGATGTCCGGCATGGCCCGATCCTGTCATGACCGACAGGAGCCCGGCGGCGATCAGCCGTTGATCGCCGCGGCGCGCCTCGGAAGACCCTTTCGCCGACCCACTCCCTTCGTCTTAGTGTGAACGCCGTGCCCACCGAGCCTGACGCATCACTCGACCTCGGCAGCCAGGCGCAGCGACACCCGGAGGCCACCGCCGTCGTCATGGGGGGCACCGGGGAGTCGCTTGCGTACCGGGAGGTCGAGGGCCGTTCCAACCGGTTCGCCCGGCTGCTGCGGGCCCGGGGCACGAGAGCCGGTGGCCACGTGGCCTTCCTCATGGAAAACAACATCGACTATCTGCCCCTGGCCTGGGGGGCGCAGCGCTCGGGGCTCTACTACACGGCCCTCAACAACCATCTGCGCAGCAGCGAGGTTCAGTACATCCTCGACGACTGCGGCGCCACGACCCTCGTCGCCACTCCGGCCATGGCCGAGGTCGTCTCCCTCCTCGACCTGGGCCGGATCCCGACACGGCTGGTGGTGGGCGGAGCGCTCCCCGGTTTCGACGACTACAGGTCCTCGGCCGAGCAGTTCGAGCCGACCCCCGTCGACGATGAATCTGAAGGACGGGAGATGCTCTACTCGTCCGGTACCACCGGACAGCCGAAGGGCGTCCGTAAGACCCTACCGGCCACTCCACTCGGCGACCCCACGGCCGCCCCCGTCCAGATCGCCATGGGCATGGCCCGGGCGGGCGTCGGGCCGGGGTCCGTCTACCTGTCTCCGGCACCGCTCTACCACTCGGCGCCGCTCGTTTACTCGATGTCGATGCTCCGACTCGGCGCCACCGTCGTGATCATGGAGAACTTCGACCCTGCCGCCTGCCTCGGCTTGATCGAACGCTACGGGGTGACGCACGCGCAATTCGTCCCGACGATGTTCGTACGCATGTTGAAGCTGCCGACCTCCGAACGGGACCGATACGACCTCTCGAGCCTGCGCTATGCCGTCCACGCCGCCGCGCCCTGTCCCGTCGACGTCAAGCGGCAGATGCTCGAGTGGTGGGGTCCCATCATCCACGAGTACTACGCCGGCACCGAAGACATCGGATCCACCTGGATCACCGCCCCGGAATGGCTGGCGCATCCGGGATCCGTGGGACGGCCCGTCAGTCCCGCCCACATCGTGGGTCCCGACGGCGTCGAACTCGGACCGGGCCAGGAAGGAACCGTCTACTTCGAGGGAGGCCGACCGTTCGAGTACCACAACGATCCGGGTAAGACCGAGTCGATCACGAACAGTCTGGGATGGCGGACGCTCGGTGACGTGGGTCTGCTCGATGAGGACGGATACCTGTATCTGACCGATCGTCAGGCCCACATGATCATCTCGGGGGGAGTCAACATCTACCCCCAGGAAGCGGAGAACGTTCTCGGCGGCCATCCTTCGGTCGTCGATGTCGCCGTGTTCGGCGTCCCCGACCCCGAGATGGGCGAAGCGGTGAAGGCGGTCGTGCAACCGCTCGACCCGTCGTGTGCCGGTCCCGACCTCGAGGCCGAGCTGATCGACTACTGCCGGAGTCAACTGGCCTCCTACAAATGCCCACGGACGATCGACTTCTCGTCAGAGCTACCGAGGGATCCCAACGGGAAGCTCTACAAGCGGCTCCTGCGCGAGCGCTACTGGCAAGGCCACGACACCCGGATCCTTTGATTCCGACCCACCTTGTGCCATGTCGAACGATCGGGGGCCGTTTCTGTGCGCCGCTGTTCTGGTGCGCCCTTAATGGCGTCGAGTGGTCGCGTGATCCCTCTCCGCGAAGTGCGGCCACACAACACCCGACCATGGTGAACCCAACTGACGAAGGTGATTCCACCTATGGGTAACACCGTGTCCTGCCTACACAGGGGACGGCGAAAGGAAACAAAAAGAAACAGCGCCGAAACATTGGACGGACGCCCATTTGTGGTGTTGGCTGTGGATTGTGGGGCGTGGGGGCGGCACCAGAAGCGGTCGGGTCGCCGCGGGAGGCGGTCAATGGGGAGAATCGGGCACGACGCAGGGTTATCGCGTCGTTCGCCCGTGACCATGCCGGACGGTTTCGGGGAACTCCTCATTTGCGCCAAGAAGGGCGACGAAGAGGCCTTCTCCTCTATCTGGCGCGTCTTCCAACCCGGCCTTCTCCGATATCTACGTGTGATCGGGGGCCAGGCGGCCGACGACATCGCTGCTGACACCTGGCTGCAAGTCATCCGGAAGCTGGCCAGCTTCACCGGGGATGACAAAGCCTTTCGGGCCTGGCTTTACACGATCGCCCGCCACCGTCACATCGATTGGCGCCGACAGGCGGGGCGGCGCAAGGAATCGCTGGTCGAGGTCGAAGTACTCGACCGGTTCCCCGGCACCGACGACACGTCGGGAAAATTCGAGACCTCCGTGTCCACCCAGTCGGCCGTCGCTCTGATCTCCACCCTCCCGGCCGATCAGGCTGAAGCCGTGATGTTACGCACCGTGGCAGGATTGCCTGTTTCCGTGGTCGCCGAGATCATGGGTCGGCCACCCGGCACCGTACGAGTCCTCTGCCACCGGGGCCTCCACCGCCTCGCTCGTACGCTCGAGGGAGTCGTTCCCGATGAGGCTTCCGAGGCAGCCGCATTGGTTGTGTAACGGTAGATGGGCAGCCAGCGTTGGGTTTCTGATATGCAAAGCCATCACGCCCTGCACTCCCGCTCCGGCTCGGAGGCTGGCGAAGCGGCGGCGGTCGACAGCATCGTGGACAACGTCGTGCCTCTCTTCGCCCCTCGCCAGGGAAGTGTGGCCGCGCTCATCGCCGCCGCTTCAGCGCCCGCCGAGCAGCGCGAGCTGGCAGGAGAGGACGAGATCCGCGCCACTTTCCGAGTCGCCATGCTCGAGAGGCCCCGCCCCGCCCAGAGGCGCCACCGGCTGGCCCCCCTTGCCATCGCGGCCGGATCGGTCGCTGGACTCGTCGCAGGCACGGCTGGCCTCTCCGCCGCCGCCGTTCTCCCCCCGGCCGCCAATCATGTCGTGGCCCAGGTCCTGCGTCACGTCGGCATCGATGTCACGCCCTCCGGTGGACTCGGTACCAGCCAAGCCGTGGTCCGCAGCTCCACCCTTGCGGCGGCGGCCACCAAGGCGGCAAAGCCATCGAAGACTGCCGGCCCGACCACCCCGGCATCAGCGGCCGCAGCGACGACACCCGCGCACAGCCTGCCGCGGACCCATGTCACCCCCACCTGTGAGGTCACCGTCGTCGTCAAACCGGCTGCTTCCGCCGACGTCCCGATTCCGACCGCCTCCGCCGGCCAGACCTCGACCTCGACGGCCTCGTCGTCCGTGCTCAAAGCGACCATGCCCGTCAGTGGCCGGACCCGGTGCTCTGTCAGCCGCGGAACGCTCCCCACAAAGGCCTCCGGCACCGGCGGCTCCAGCACCACCGGTTCCGGGAGTGGGCCGGGCGGCACCGGTTCGGGTAAGGGCACGAACCATGGCGGCGGCTCGTCCGGTTCGGGCACCGGAACGGGCTCGTCCGGCACCGGTTCGGGCAAGGGCACGAACCATGGCGGCACGGGCTCGGGCAAGGGCACGAACCATGGCGGCACCGGATCGGGTAAGGGCACGAACCATGGCGGCACGGGCTCGGGCAAGGGCACGAATCATGGCGGCACGGGATCGGGCAAGGGCGGTCACCACGGAGGTCACCACGGCAACAAGGGTGGGCAGGGCGGATCCGGAACCGGCAGTGGTACAGGCACAGGCAGTGGATCCGGAACAGGCACAGGAACCGGAACGGGCACAGGAACCGGAACGGGGACTCCTCCCCCTACCTCGACTGACCCGGGCGGCACATCAGCCACCGGAACCCCGGCCTCAGCCTCGCCAATGAGTTCGTCATGACGCGCCGTCGCCCGAAGCAGGTCATCGGCGTGCGTCCCGAGCCGAGATCTCGTCGCGGTAGCAACCGACGAGGTCATCATGTTCCGCAGATCTGAGCGACACGGCCGACATTCCCACTCACTGCCCGGGAGCCGCTCGGCCACCCTGACGTGGTGCGGGATGTCGGCTGCGATCCTGCTCGTCTCTCTCGTCACCGGCCCGTCAGGGTCGACCGTCCCTGATGCCGCCAGAGCGGTGGCGACCACGGTCGTCCATCCTCCGGTGCAGATCGAAAATTCGAGCAACGGCCTGGTGTCGTCGACCAACTGGGCCGGATACGCCGTCACCTACGCGGCGGCAGGGACCCTGTTCTCCAACGTCAGTGGCTCATGGGTGCAGCCGGCGGCAATCTGCCCTACGAGTGCGCAGGAGGACGCCGCCTTCTGGCTCGGCATCGACGGGTTTCAGAGATCCTCGAACACGGTCGAGCAGATCGGGACGGACTCCGATTGCGACAAGAGGAAGAAGCACGGCGATCCCACGTACTACGCGTGGTGGGAGTTGTACCCCCAAGCGTCGGTCACGATCACCAGAGCGTCACATCCCGTCTCTGCGGGAGACACCATGACCGCCTCCGTATCGCGCACCGGTTCGGCATTCACTTTGACACTCAACGATGTCACCCGTGGCTGGCAATTTACAACCCCGAGTGAGACGCCGACGACCGCGGCGCAGGACTCTTCGGCGGAATGGATCGCCGAAGCACCCTCGATCTGCAAGGGCGCGTTATGTAACACGTCGAAGCTGGCCGACTTCAGCATCATCAGCTTCACCGGGGCCACAGCCGATGGCAATCCGATCAACTCCTCGTTGTTCAACGACAACGAGATCGACATGATGAAGGGGAAGAAGACGGTGAAAGCGGCGACCTCCAACCTGACCGGAGGGACGAGTTTCAACGTCACATGGCACCACACCTAAGGGCTTTACCGACCAGCCCTGACCGCCTCGCCTGAGGTATCTCCGTCCTCATTGCAGCAGTCACAGATCCCTGTGATCTCGAGAACATGGTCGAGGTGTCGAAAGCCGTATCGTCCCCCTACGCGTCGAGCCCAGTTCTCCACCTCGGGTGCGTCGAGCTCCACGGCGTGCCCGCAACGTCGGCACACCAGGTGGTGATGGTGCGAGACGAGATCACACCGTCGATACAGGGTTTCGCCCGTGTCCCCCCGGACGCTGTCGATCTCGCCGGTATCGGCGAGCGCCCTGAGTTGGCTGTAGATCGTGGCCAGGCCCACCTTCTCTCCCGCATCCTTCAGACGCGCATGAAGATCCTGGGCACTGCTGAACTCCCCCGTTTCGGCCAGCAACGCCGCCACCGCCCGCTTCTGACGAGTCATGCGCGATCCCCTGGTCGCCTGACCCCCGCTGGATGCCCCTGCGTCCGACTCTGCCTGTGCGCGAGTTGTCACTGATGCTCCTCTTGGCGACTAAGCGCAATGTTACTCATGACAGTTCCAGCTAAATCCCTCCGAATGCGCGTCGGCGGCCGCCTCCGATTCAGAGTCGGTCCCGTTCTGGGGCAGCCTGGCCGCCCCCACTCGGTGGCACGGTCAGGGTGAGGAGCGTGCTCTGCGGTGAGCACATCCCGGCCCGGGCACGCTCAGGCCTCCCGCTGCCACGGGCAGCACCGCCATCTGACCACCGGCGACAGCCAACGAACGACCCGGTGATCTGGGCTCGGTCTTGGCCGGCCCTATACCCCGGCGCCCAGTCGCGGAATGAACTGTCGGAGTTTGCCTGCCGCCAACCGTTCGAGCCGACCCACGGCCTCGACGGTGACCTCCGGATCGGCAAGCCCTGCCGTCCGCAACGTCCTCGCCACCCGCTGCCTGATCTGGTCGACGTCCTCGGGTCGGTCCGTGACCACCTTGACCGATACTCCTCGCGCCGTTTGCCTGACCTGATATTCGGTGACATGACGTTCATCATGGAGCTCCAGTCGGAGGACCATGGGATGCACCTTGACGTCGTCGTCGTACTCGAACATGTTGTCGGCACGGCCCGTCAGGTCGGATATGCGGCGGTGGGCGGAGCCACATGGACAGGAGCTATCGAGAAGGGTCAACCCGTCGGCGATCTCGAAGCGGATGAGGGGTTGGGTGCGGTTGTACAGATTCGTGAGGTACAGCTTGGCCGCCGGCTCGCCCGGAGGCACCGGTCGACCGGCGAGGTCGACCGGCTCGATGATGACGAGGTCGTCAGGCAGATGCATGGCCCGTCCCGAGGGACAGGAGAAGGCGTGGGCCCCCTCGACCACGGCCCAGGAATCGTCGATCTCCACCCCCCACAGATCGCGCACGGAGACTCGGGTCCTCTCCATGAGCAGCTCACCACCGCTCTCCACATAGAGAGGGGCTATCTTCAGTCGACCCTCCTGCGCTTCGCGTACGACCAGGTCCAGGGCCGACGGATACCCCATCAACAGTTCGGGCTGGGTGGCGTTGAGGCCACGGACGACCTCCGCCACCGGGAGCGTCATGGGTAAATGGTGCAGCGAGTCACCCGGCTCGGCCAGAAAAGAGCGCATGACCTTTGTCAGGTGGGCTCCCTCTCCGGCGAACAGGCTGGCGGTGGCCTCTCCCGAAGGGCGGGGCATGTTGTCGGCCATCCCTAGACGCGAGCGACTCTGCATGAGAGCCAGGGTTGTCCATTCGTCCCAGTCGTAGACGAAGACACCACGTCGGCCACTGGATCCTGACGACGTCACCGCATGAAATCGATCAAAGAGATAGGGGTGACCGTCCACGTGTTCGACATGATCCTCGACCACCTCGAGAGTCAGTCGAGGGTCGGTCACAACCCAGGAGAACTCGGACATCAGCTTGTCCTTGGTCATCACCGGTAGTGACACCAGCTGCGCCTCTGTGAAGTGAGCGGTGTCGATCCCCGCCAGCCGCTCGGCATGGAACGGGGACCGCTCCACAGCCCATGCCAACAGGTCGCGCAGTTTCGCTTGGCGCTCGGCTGCCAGCCGCTCCCTCGACCACTTCAGCCTCTTGGCATGGACCAAGACGCCGGCGGCGACATCATCACGGTGTGTGCGTCTGAGCTCCTCGTTCCGAACCGATCTGTTCACTGAACTCCTCACTGGCTCAACATGGACACTAAGAATGGTCCGGTGCATCAGGCACACGCTGTCGACGTGTCCCGGCTACCGCTGATGTCGTGGTCACTGCTTCATTGACGCGGACACACAAATAGTTCTGCTTTTCGTAGAGCAACCGCCAGCGATCGCTCAGCGCCCGGTGGCTCGGCGGAACAGCGCTTTCGGCGTGGACGATTTCACAGCCTTGTGCGGCAGCGTCCACCATGCGAAAAGATGAGATGGCCTGCCGCAACTTGCGACCTTGGTACCGAGGATGTGTCGCATCGAAGCCGAGCCAACCCAGTCCGTCACCGACGAAAAGTGCTCCGGTGGCGACGAGCCGATCTGCATCGAAGACGCCATAGTGCTGGACGCCGTCACGACCGACGGTGGCCCCGAACCACGCCGCCATGGACACGGGCATATTCCATGCGCCCCAGGCGGCGACGTTGACGGCGGTGAGCGCGTCTGCGTCGGAGGGCCCGAGCCTCCGCACTTCGATATCCGACGCAGCCGCCGGCGGGTGCTCCGCCCTGCGCCACATCTTGAAGGTCCCCGCCGCCTCACAGGCCAGATCCCGGTTCGTGATCCACCCGGCCAGTTCGGAAGGGCGGGCGAACGGAGTCACCTCGATCCGGAAGTTCCGTTGCCCGTGCTCCTCGTAGAAGCAACAGATAGCTTCGAGGTCCTCTGATCGGGCCGGCGCGTCCACGCCGAGGGCAATGACCCGGTTGATGTCACCCCTGTCCACAGCACACAACGCGAAGAGCGGCAGCGGCCCCGACCGGTCGATCACGGCGTCCAGAGGATTGCCCGGAAGAGCCGCCACGGCATCCACAGACGTCGCCCACACGGCGAGCTCGTGCTCTTCCATCCGCTTGGCCAGCTCAGACAGTTGTCGATCCACACCGTCTCCGTTGTCCCGATCGTTCTTGTCTCTCGGACTTTGCTCTGCGGTCGCTGCGTCGAACGCCCCTGGGCGCCCGTCGATCACGGTCACCCACCCTGGAGTGTCCTCCCTGGTCACCGTCGTCCCGCGCCTCTCGGAGCCGTCGGACGGATACGGGCCATATCGGACCGTTGGCCCTGGATCTGAAGGCCGCCCGCTCCGGGCCGACCGGCCCTGACGACGGGCCCCGAGAAAGAGCCCCAGAACGGTGGCGGCGCCCCTGGCAGAGGTGGTGGTGAGCGGCGGGGGCTAGCCGCGGTACAGGGTGGCCTTGGTGACCGGTGTTGCGATCGTGAGCGGTGGGAGCCGGGGATCGGGTCCGCCACGGCAACCCTCCTGGCCGAGAGGGGCTGGACGTCGCCGTCGGGTCCTCCGGCAGTCCAGGCGGCGCATTCGGTCGCAGCCGGATGCCCGTTCTTCGGCCGCCGAGCGATCACCGTGCCCGTCGACGTCTCGTCGCAGGAGGCGGTGGTGCCGCTCTCTCCGCTGTCGACCAGGAGGTCGGGCCGGCGCCGGCTCTGGTCAACTGCGCCGGCATCGTCGACCAGAAGGCCCGCCTGGTCGAGATCACCGCCGCCCGCATCCAGCACATGTTCTTCTGTCAGTGTCCTCCGCTCTTTCTTCGATGCTCGAGAGGCGGTCCGGAGGGTCGAGCAGAGCGGCGGATCCCGAGGTGCCATCGTCAACCTGTCGTCAGCGGCATCACGCCTCGGAAATCCCGGGCGAGTCCTTTGACTATGAGGCGTCGAAGGGTGCGATCGACACCATGACGATTGACCGGAGCGCTGATCGACGTGAGGGGGGGGCCGGTCGGCCGCCTATCGACCGAGTGGTGGATCGATGGCCGATCGAGCACGATGAGAGCATGCAGATCCAAGGAGATGATGTGTCGGAATCGTCACCTGTGGCGGCGGACCCCCGCCCCTCTGGGCCCTGGTGGCAGACGGGGTTGCTCTATCAGATCTACGTGCGCTCGTTCGCCGACAGCGACGGCGACGGCATCGGAGATCTGCGCGGTGTCATCGACCGGCTCGACCATCTGTCGTGGCTCGGCGTGGACGGAATCTGGCTGAGCCCTGTCACCCCGTCCCCCAATGCCGATTGGGGCTATGACGTGGCCGACTACTGCTCGGTGCTCCCCGAGTACGGCAACCTCGACGATCTCGACGAACTGGTGGCGTCGGCCAATGGCCGGGGGATCCAGGTCCTGATCGATCTGGTTCCGAATCATACGAGCGATCGTCACCCCTGGTTCGTCGAGTCTCGGTCATCGAAGGACGCCGGTCGGCGGGAGTTCTACGTGTGGGTCGACCCGAAGCCGGACGGGTCGCCACCCAACAACTGGGTGGGGTGCTTCGGGGGCCCGGCGTGGACGTTGGACGAGACCACCGGGCAGTATTACCTCCACAACTTCCTTCCCGAACAACCCGACCTGAACTGGTGGTCCGGCGATGTCCGCGCCGCCTTCGACGACATCCTTCACTTCTGGTGGGACCGCGGCATCGCCGGCTTTCGGATCGACGTCTGCAACATGATCGTGAAGGATGCGCAGCTCCGGGACAACCCCCCCGCCACCGAGGACGATCCGTTCATCATGCAGATGTTCGGCCAGCGCCCCCTGTACACGAGCAATCGACCCGAGGTCCACGACGTTCTGCGCCACTGGCGTCAACAGGCCAACGGGTACGACCCGGCCCGGGTGCTCCTGGGCGAAACCAATGTCGAGGCGCTCGAAACGTTGGCGACCTTCTACGGCAACGGCGACGACGAGCTGAGCCTCAGTTTCAACTTTCCCTTCATCGAATCGCCGTTCGAAGCCGGTCCCCTGCGTGCCATCGTGGAGAGGACCGAGGACCTCCTGCCCTCCGGGTCGTGGCCGGTGTGGACGGGATCGAACCACGATGTCTCGCGGCTCGCCACCCGGTGGGCCGGTGGGCACCCCGGCAAGGTGCGGTCGGCGTTGCTCATGCTCCTGACCTTGCGCGGCACCCCCGTGCTGTATCAAGGCGACGAGATCGGCCTGACCGACGCGGAGCTCGCCCACGACCAGATACTCGACCCCGTCGGCCTGCGGTTCTGGCCCGCCTACAAGGGCCGGGACCCGGAACGGACGCCGATGCCGTGGACGGCAGGTCCGAACGGGGGCTTCACCGCCCCCGGGTCGACCCCCTGGTTACCCATGGGCGACTCCTCGACGTGCAACGTGGCCGATCAGCGCCACCAACCCGGCTCCGTCCTCCAATTCGTACGGGACGTGGTGGCGCTGCGACGTGTGTCCCCCGACCTGGTGTCGGGTGGCTACCGGTCCCTGGAGTCTCCCGATGTGGCATGGGTGTGGCGGCGCGGGGCCAAGACTCTCGTGGCCCTCAACCTCTGCGACGACCCGACGGAGATCGCTGTGCCGGCGACGAGCAGTCGGATCGCCGTCGGCACCGACCGGTCCCGAAACCGCGGCACGGTCACCGGCGCCATCACTCTCGGACCCTGGGAAGGCGTCGTCCTCGTCGAGACGGCGTGACCGGCGACGACAGCCGTCGTCAACGTCAGCTCGCTGCCAGAGCCTCCGACACCAATCCGGCGATGACCGTCGGCTGCTCGAGATAGGGGAGGTGCGCCATTCCTCGGAGCACCCGGTGGCGACCCCGGGGTAGACGCCGGGCCAGCTCCCGGCTTCGGGTCACCAGGAATGAGACGTCGAGGTCACCACAGGCGACGGTCGTGGGAACCTGCACCTCGTCCAGACGGCTCCAGGCGTCGATGCCGCTGGCGCCGGCATCCTCAGAAGTGTCGTGGCGGAGGATCAGCTCATTCATCGCCAGCGCCAGTACTCGTGCCTCGCCTCCGACCCGACCTTCTGGCCCGGCTGGACCGTCGAGCCACAACGTGGTCTCCGCACGGTTGACCTCACCTACATCCTTCGCCGCGATCGCCCGAGAGATGCGCTCGACGAAGGGCTGGATCTCTGTATCGAACTCGGGTTCGGGAGCCCCACTCACTGCGGGCCAGCAATACCAGGCCCTCCACCCGTTCTGGCGCCACCAGAGCGGCGTCCAGGGCCAGCCCACCACCCATGGAGCTGCCCACCAGCCAAGCCGTATCGGCCTCGACCTCATCCAGGACGGCGCGGAGATCGTCCACGTGCGAGAACGGAGCCAGCGACGGGTCGGAGTCCCCGTGGCCACGTCGGTCGTAGGTCACCACCGTCGCCAGACCCTCGAACTCTGGCGTTACTTCCCGCCAGCTGCGGCGGTCCGCCACCCCGGCGTGCAAGAGGACCAAAAGGCGATCGCCGCCCGACCAGCGTTCACCGAAGAGCTGAGAACCCCCTCGGTCCACGACGATCGGCTCGCTCACGGCTTCTCATCCTTGTCGTCTGCGAATCACCCCGCAACGGCCATCGGCGCTCGGACCTTCGGGCGCTGCCTGTTCACCACCGACCTCGACGGACGTCGATATTGTGCGGACGGTGACCGGCACGCCTGGCTCCGCCGAGCTCCTGGCCTCCATGCCGTTGGCCGTCGTCTGCGGCATCGAAGTGGGCGAGGCCTCGGCCGATCACCGGCACGCGCGACTGGTCGGCAGAACGATGGGCGATCGCAGGTACCCTGCACGGCGGCATCATCGTGACGCTGGCCGACACCCTGACTGGATTCTGCGCATTCCTCAATCTGCCCGAGGACGGCAACGTCTCATGGGTCAGGAAGACCAGAGTTCGCAACGCATAGGACCACCGGGACGCAACGTTCTCAAGCGTCCCTGGTCATCATCCGCCAAGCGCCGAGGGCGGTCCAGACCACCACCCAGCCGACGATGACGCAGACCGCCACGGTGATCGACTCGGGGACAAGTTGGGCTCCCCCCTCTCCGGGCCCGCCCCCGCCACCACCGCCGAAGGGGAGCGGCAGCCCACCCGGTTCGATGTGGGCGGTGGCCAGGCCCACCACGCCGCGCTCCAGGTTCACCAGATGGGGGATGCGGTGGGTGGACACGATGGGCGTGAGGATGAGCTCGAGCACGATCAGCAGGACCACCGACACCGTCCGCTGCCCGGTGAGCGACGCCAGGCCGAGGCCGACGATGAAGCCGATGGCCGCTTCCAGCTCCAGCCACAACCCGGTCTTGATCATCAGCGAGTTCGACGGGTACAGGAATTCCTGGCGGTAGCCCCCGTAATTCTCTTGGGCGATCTGGGTGGCCTCAGTCCTGATGGCACCGGGCGACAGTGGCGTGGGGGCGGAAGCACCGGGGGCCCCCTTGAAGACCTGGCCGCCGGGGCCGGAGGAGACGGGCCCGCCGCCGCACCGGAAATTCGCGGGCGTGGGGCCGGGGTAGGGCAGGTCGCAGAACACGGCGTTCGGATGGTCGACCGCCCATGTCTCCAGTCCGGTGAGCGACAGGTGGGCGGGAATATTGGCCCCGTCGTAGCTGATGGTGGTGGGGGCGGCGAAGACACAGACGGTGCACACGATGATGAAACCGACCGCCACCAAGGGCACGATGATGGCCAGGCCGGCCGGTATCCGGGCCATGTACAGCGCCAGCCGGGAGCGGCCCGTCACCACCAGGTGCCGGAACATCCCTTCGCTCAAGTCGACCGATCCGGCCGTGCACCCCAGGGTGGCGGCGACGATGAAGCCGAAGACGTACATCACACCGGCCACCAGATTGGTGAAGATGTCGTACCCACCGGCGGGACCGTAGGAATGCGGTGCGAAGGCGTGGCCCAGCAGTCGGATGACGAGGAAGATGGTGGGGATACCGATGTTCACCACAACGAGAGCGATCATGAGCCCCCGTCGTTTGCGCAGTTCCATCAATCGGGTGGTGATCATGGCGCCGGTGGGGATCCACGATCCCCGACGGTCGTTCGATGCCATCGCCGGCACGGGGGCGGGTGCGCTCACTTCGGTCATCGTCGTCATTCGGGAGCCCCCAGTCGACTGGTGACTTGCAGGAACCAGGACTCGAGGGAGGCCTGGACGGGCTGGAGCCGGTACACCGATACTCCGTTCTCCACCAGCACGCGGTTGATGTCGGCGATGACGTCGCGGTCGGTGCCGGCTGGCAAGGTGAGGTCCACTCCCAGCGGGCCGACCTGGATCGCCGACCCGGCCACGCGGTGGTCGAGCAGGGTGCGGGCCCGATCGGGCTCGGAGCATTCGACGGTCAGGGTCTGCGCCGTCCCCGCCAGCAGTTCGGCGATCGGGCCCTGGCGGATGATGTTGCCCCGGTCCACGATGGCCACCGCATCACAGGTGCGCTCGACCTCGTCGAGAAGGTGCGATGAGAGCACCACCGTGCGGCCCTCGGCCACCAGCGACAGGATCATGTCGCGCATCTCGTGCATGCCGGCCGGATCGAGGCCGTTCATGGGCTCGTCCAGGATCAGGAGCTGGGGGTCGCCGATCAGGCAGGCGGCCACCCCCAGGCGCTGGCGCATCCCCATCGAGTACTTCGACACCCGGTCGTCGGCCCGGTGGAGGATGCCCACCCGCTCGAGGGCGGGCCCGATGCGCAGGCGGGCTGCGGGTTCGCGGGCGGCCGCCAGGATCTGGAGGTTCTGGCGCCCGGTCAGATGGCCGTGGAACCGGGGCTCGTCGACGATGGCCCCCACCCGGGCCAGTGCCGCGGCGCGATGTTTAGGGACGGAGTATCCGAGTAGGGACATGGTGCCGGCGTCGGCGTGTGTCAGTCCCAGCAACACCCGGATGAGCGTGGTCTTACCGGCGCCGTTGGGGCCGAGGTAACCGAACGCGCATCCCCGAGGAATGAGGAGCTCTACACCGTTCACGGCGACGTTCTCCCCGAACCGCTTGGTGAGCCCGTGGGTCTCCACGGCCCAGTGACTGTCGCCGGCCTTCATTTGCGACGTATCGGGGAGCAGTGTGGTGCTCATCCGATACCCACCCCCACGGCAGTGACCTCTACCGTCGCTGCGACGATTGCTGCACCGAGCAGCCTCGACCTGTGCATGTCCTTACTCCTGTTCCAATCGTCTGCCTGGGGCGCCCGCAATCTCGCGAGGTCACCTCCACGTCCGACGTCATCGATAGCGAGCACCTTCTTTTTCTGGTCCCTGCGCCAGGGCTCGGTGGCGGTATTGACAGCGATCAAGCGTCGAGGAACCGCACCACGGCCAGGATCTGGCGACGTTCGGACTGAGGGGATCAGAGAGGTCGAACATTGTGAAGAAGTTGGCGCCATGCCTTTCGCGGTGGTTTCGGAGGTCATAAGTACGCTCGCACTGGCAGCGTTGACGGGACTCCCTGCCATCATAGAGATCAGCTTCTCCTCGCGGGTGTTTAACAGAGATCGATTTCCCGTCATCGTTGCAATCGACGGGTTGCTCATTGGTGGGAAGAGGCGTGAAGAAGGGACTCGGGGATCGGCGGGGGCGTGGTCTGGTTGACTATCCGTCCGTCTCTTAGGAACACCACCCGGTCGGCGCACGATGCCAGTTGCGCGTCGTGGGTCACCATCACCGCAGGCCACGCCGCGACGACACTCGGCCAGCAGGAGGCGCATCACCTCTTCGCCGTTGGTCGAGTCGAGTGCTCCCGAGGGCTCGTCGGCCAACAGCAGACGGCGATCGCCCACCACGGCCCGGGCGATCGACACCCTTTTGGCGCTCACCGCCAGACAGCTCGTCGGGGTAGTGCGAGGCCCGGTCGGCAAGGCTGAGCTCGTCTAACGACTCCATGGCGATGGCATGGGCTTTTCGGGCCGGGATACCGTCAATCTCGAGCGGCAGGGCCACGTTCCCCGCCGCACTCAGACCACCCAGCAGGTTGTCGTCCTGGAACACGTAGCCGATGGATCGCCGGCGCAACCGAGCCCGGGTGTTGCGCGTCATCGCCAAAAGCGAAGCGCCGCCCACCACCACATCCCCGCTGGTCGGCTCCTCGAGGCTACCGGCGACGGTCAACAGAGTGCTCTTCCCCGATCCGCTGGCCCCCATGACAGCCACCAAGGTGCCGGCTTCGACCGACAGGTTGATGTCCTTGAGCGCATGAACCTCGGTGGCCCCGGCGCCGTAGACCTTCGACACGCGCCGCAACTCAAGCATGCTCGTCGCTTGACCCCACTCTCCGCCAAAGCTTCGGCATCGGGAAGACAACAGGCCGATCTCGGTCGAATGCAGGCCGCGTGAGACAAGAGTCGGCGGTGTCGAGCCAGCGGGCGACCGAGTCAAGCGGGAACAACTCGACGTCCACCGCGGGGCGAAGCTCAGATCGGACTCCGCTTCATCCTCTGTGAGACTCGTCCACTGCTCCATCAGCTCCACCACGTACCGACCGTGCGCGTGGACCGGAACCACGTCATGCACGTCAATGCCGGGCATCCGCAACGCCGCCAGCACCTTGACGAGCAGGTCGTAGTGCGGTGAGAACGGGGGGTCGGGTGGCGGGCGCATCCCCTGGGCCAGCTCCCCCTCGTCAACGGCCTCAATGGAGATAGTATACTGCGTATCATATTTGCGATGTACGGACGATGTCAATATTGAAGAACCAGTGTCCACGTCGCCAGTTTGAACCTCAATCGGTGATCCGGAACATCCGGTATGTCCCTGATCCAACCCTGATTCGCCTCAGGGCTCCGTATCTTCGCTGGGAGTGTCCGTGGCCATGAGGAAGTACCCGGTTTTGGCCAGCTGATGTACCCGCTGGTGGCCATGAGAAGTACCCGGTTTTGGCCACGAGAAGTACCCACCCCTCACTGAACCATCCACCTGAGGG